>Ga0134103_1002599_pt1 | contig 13643 bp, 10 predicted proteins | sample 14_taG_2_FD_94445 | JGI IMG/M metagenome (GOLD analysis project Ga0134103, IMG submission 94445) | Switchgrass degrading microbial communities from high solid loading bioreactors in New Hampshire, USA - 14_58_20_212_A1 metaG | ecosystem: Engineered > Bioreactor > Semi-continuous > Anaerobic >...
CCTCTGCGCCGGGTTCGATCCGGATCAGGTCTTCGATCTGGTGCAGAGTGGAGAGGTGACGCTGTTCTTCGGCGTGCCGACGATGTGGATTATGCTGCAGCAGCATCCGCGCTGGCCCGAGGCGGATTTTTCGCGGCTGAAGCTGGTCATCAACGGCGGCGCACCGTGCCCGATGCCGGTGTTCGAGCGCTTCTGGGAGAAGGGTGTCGACTTCAAGACGGGTTACGGGCTGACCGAAGCCGGTCCCAACACTTTCTGGCTGCCGCAGGCGGACGTGCGCCGCAAGCCGGGGGCGGTCGGTCTGCCGCTGATGCACGTCGACGTGCGCGTCGTGCGGCCGGATGGCTCCGAGTGCGACGCGAACGAGCCGGGCGAGTTATTGATTCGCGGGCCGCACGTCACGCCCGGTTATTGGAACAATCCGGAAGCAACGGCGGCCGCGATCCGCGACGGGTGGCTGTACACCGGGGATCTCGCAGTGCGCGATGAAGAAGGCTACTATTCGATTGTCGGGCGGCTGAAAGACATGATCATTTCCGGTGGGGAGAACGTCTATCCCGCCGAGGTCGAGAGCGTGATGTACCGCCACCCCGCGATCAAGGAAGCCGCCCTGATCGGCGTGCCGGATCCGCTGTGGGGCGAGGTCGGGCGCGCGATCGTCGTGCGGGAGCCGGGCGCGCCGCTGGACGAGGCCGGGTTGATCGCCTTCCTGCGCGATCGCATCGCACACTACAAAGTTCCCAAGTCGGTCGTGTTTGTGGACGAGCTGCCAAAGACCGGCGCCGGGAAAATTGACAAGAAAGCCCTGATCGACCGCTACGGGTCGCGTGAAAGTTCGTGAGGAGAGAACGAGGATGCCAACCGCCCAGGTAGGCGACTTGACGATGCATTATCTTGAGCAGGGCCGGAGCGAGACGGTCGTGCTGATCCACGGCAACACGTCCAGCAGCGTATGGTGGGAGCCGACGCTGGCGCGCCTGGGCGACGACTATCACCTCATCGCGCCAGACCTGCGCGGGCGTGGCGACACCGAGGGGCCGTCCGCCGATTGGACCGTCGAAATGCTGGCGGATGACGTGCGCGGGCTGCTGAAGCACCTGGACATCGGCCCGTCGCACTTGGTCGGGCACTCGCTGGGCGCGAACGTCGCGCTGCAGATCGCGCTCGATCAGCCGGGATGGGTCAAGAGCCTCGTGCTGCTCAATCCCGGCTGGGTGGCGGGCGATATGCCGGCGGAGCTGGCCGATCCGGAGCGGGTCCGGCAGATGGTTGAGAACAAGGACCTGCTCAAGCTGGCGCTGCGCGGCGTGGCGATGCTGCACCCGGTTGACGAGCAGTGGCAGCGGCTGGAAGCGGCCAGCCTGAAGCAGCGCGACGAGGCGAGCCTGCGCGGCCCGCTGGCGCTGAAAGAATGGGTGGTGGCGGACCGGCTGCACGAACTGGCGAGCATTCCGACGCTGGTCGTGCGCGGGGCGCAGGATCAGTATCTGTCCACGCAGGCCGTTTGCCAGGAGATCCTGGACCGGCTGCCGGACGCGCGCTACGTCGAGCTACCGGGCGCAAGCCACTCGCCCAACGTCGAAACGCCCGACGCCTGGGTCGCGTTGCTGCGTGAGCATCTGGCGCGGGTGAGCGCGTGACGACGAACTGCCACGCGATTGCGGGATATTGGTTCGACATCGCAAAACGGGATGAGTTCGATCACAGGCTGATCGCTTTCTAGATCGCACCGACGAAAGGACAATGCCACTCATGAGCGTTCCAACGCTACCCGGGATTACTGCTCTCACGGTGACGACGCCCCGGCTGCGCACGCGGGTGCTGTTCAGCGGGCCGGACGACGGCGAGCCGGTGTTGTTCATTCACGGCAACGCGTCATCCGCCACCTTCTGGGAAGAGACGATGCTCGCCCTGCCGGAAGGGATGCGCGGAATCGCGCCAGACCTGCGCGGGTATGGCGGCGCGGACCCGGCGCAGCGGATCGACGCCACGCGCGGCATGCGCGATTTCAGCGACGACCTGCGCGCGCTGCTGGACGAGCTTGGCATTGAGCGAGCGCACGTCGTTGGTCACTCGATGGGCGGCGCGGTGATCTGGCAGATGATCATGGACTATCCGGAGCGCCTGCGGACGGTCACGCTGGTGGACCCCGGCTCGCCGTACGGGTTTGGCGGCACGAAGGGGCTGGACGGCCAGCCGACGATGCCGGATTTCGCCGGATCGGGCGGTGGCGTGGTGAATCCGGACTTTCCAAAGCTGATGGCTGCCGGAGATCGCGGGACGGACAACCCCCAGGCGTCGCCGCGCGTGGTGATGAACACGTTTTACTGGAAGCCGCCGTTCATTCCGGCGCGCGAGGAAGATCTGCTCTCGTCGCTGCTGTCGGAGCATGTGGGGCCAGAGCAGTATCCGGGCGACTTTGTCCCGTCCGACAACTGGCCGGGAGTTGCGCCGGGTGTGTGGGGGCCGATCAACGCCATGTCGCCCAAGTATCTGCCGGGCATCGAGCCGCTGCTGAGCGCCGACCCGAAGCCGCCGATTCTGTGGGTGCGCGGCGCAGAAGATCAGATCGTGTCTGACCAGTCGCTGTTCGACATGGGCACGCTGGGCAAGCTGGGATTTGTGCCCGGCTACCCCGGCGAGGATGTTTACCCGCCGCAGCCGATGGTCAGCCAGACGCGCGCGACGCTGGAGAAGTATGCGGCGCGGGGCGGCTGGTTCGTCGAAGAGGTGATCGAAGACGCCGGGCATACCCCGTTCATCGAAAAGCCGGAGCAGTTCAACGCGCTGTTTCACGCGCATTTGCGGCGCGGCGCCTGACGGCACAAAGCCCGTTGTGATGTTGTAGAGCGAGAGAAACGGTTATGCCACGCTACGCGCAGATTATCAGCACCGGGCGCTATCTGCCCGAAAAGGTCCGCACCAATGCCGAGATCGAGGCGATTCTCGGCGAAGAGGTGGACCAATGGCTGATCGACAACGTCGGCATCCGCGAGCGGCGGCTGATCGGCGAGGACGAGGTCACGTCCGACCTGGCGGTGCACGCCGCGCGTCAGGCGTTGGAGCGCGCCAACCTGTCGCCGGAAGACCTCGACCTGATCGTGGTGGCGACCGACACGCCGGACTACGTCTCGCCCGGCACGGCGTCGGTCGTGCAGTACAAGCTCGGCGCGACGAACGCCGGGACGTTCGACGTCAACTGCGCGTGCTCCGCATGGGTGGTCGGCGTGGACATCGCGAGCCGTTACCTGGCGACCGATCCGACTTACGAACATGTGCTGGTCGTCGGCGCGTATGGCATGACGCGCTTCATCGACTGGCACCACAAGAAGACTGCGACGCTGTTCGGCGACGGCGCAGGCGCGGTGGTGCTCGGCGCGGGGGATCGGCCCGGCTTTCTCGGCGCGAACATCAAGTCCGACGGCTCGTTCCACGACTATATGGGCGTGTTCATCGGCGGGACGGTCGAGCCGACCGGCGGCGACGAGACGCGCCGTCAGGTGCTGGAGATCCGCAAGCGGTTCCCGCCGAAGACCAACAACGAGGGCTGGCCGCCGCTGGTGCGCGATCTGATGCGCAAGATCGGGCGCGAGGTGGCGGAGATCGACCGGATTTACTTCACGCAGCTCAACCTGCGGACGATCGAATATGTGATGGACGAGCTGGGCCTGCCGCGAGAGCGAACGCATACCACGATGGACAAGTGGGGCTACACCGGTTCGGCGTGCGTGCCGCTGGCGCTGGACGACGCGATCACGCAGGGGAAGGGGCCGCAGCCCGGCGAGCTGGTCGTGTTCTGCGCGAGTGGCGCGGGCTATACGATGGCCGCCGCCGCATTTGAGTGGACGGCGGAAGGAGACTGAGATGTACATTGGCGACACGCTTGGTCGGCGCGCGATCTACACGCCGGACCGGCTGGCGGTAGTCGATGCGGGCAAGCCCGATCGCCCGCACTACACCTATCGCCAGATGAACGAGCGCGCTAACCGTTTCGCCAACTGGCTGCGCGACGAGGTGGGCGTCCGCAAAGGCGACCGCATCGGGATCATCGCGCATGACGGCGTCGAATTTCTGGACGCGTTCTACGCCTGCGGCAAGCTCGGCGCGATTCTGGCGTGCTACAACTGGCGCATGCACTGGCGCGAGCTGGCGCAGGTCATCGCAGATACCACGCCGAAGCTGCTGATCTTCTCAGACGAGTTCCGCGACAAGATCGAAGCCCTGCTGCCCGAATCGCCGAGCGTGACGCACACGCTCCACATCGAAGGCGAAGGCGTCGCGGGAAGCCAGCGGTTCGAGGACGCGCTGCAATCGGGCGATCCCGTGCCGGTGGTGAACGAGACGATCACCGAGGAAGACATCGTCGCGCTGATCTTCACCGGCGGCACGACCGGCCTGCCCAAAGGCGCGCAGATCAGCCACCGCATGATCGGCTGGAACACGCTCAACACGGTCATTCACGACATCCTGCCCGGCGACACGACGGTCAACGTCTTCCCGATGTTCCATACCGGCGGGCTGCTGGTTTACACCGCGCCGCTGATGATCGTCGGCGGGACGGTGATCCTGGTGCGCCGCTTCGACCCGGAACTGGTGCTGTCGCTGATCGAGGAGTACCGGGCGGACTTCTTCGCGGGCGTGCCGACGATGTACCAGATGCTGACGCAGGCGTCCAACTGGGCGCAGGCGGACCTGAGCAGCCTTCGGTTCTGCACCAGCGGCGGCGCGCCACTGCCCGTGACGTTGGTCGAGCAGTTCGAGCGCGAGAAAGGCGTGCGCTTCAAGCAGGGCTTCGGCATGACGGAGTTTGGCCCCGGCATTTTCGCGCTGGCGCCAGAGGACGCGATCCGCAAGGCGGGCAGCATCGGGCGGCCGAACTTCTTTGTCGATGCGCGCGTGGTGGACGAACACAACCGTCCGCTGCCGCCCAACACGGTCGGCGAGCTGGTGCTCAAAGGCCCGTCGATCTGCTCTGGCTATTTCAACCTGCCGGGTGCGATGGACGAAGTGCTGGACGAGGACGGCTGGTTCCACACCGGGGACCTCGCTCGCTACGACGAGGAATGGTACTTCTACATCGTGGATCGCAAAAAGGATATGTTCATCTCCGGCGGTGAGAACGTCTACCCGGCGGAGATCGAGCAGGCGTTGTACCGGCATCCGGCCGTGCTACAGTGTGCGGTCGTCGGCGTGCCGGACGAGCGCTGGGGCGAGGTGGGCGTCGCGTGCGTGGTGCTGAAGCCCGGCGCGTCGGCCACCGAGGAAGACTTGCTCGCGCACCTGCAAGGCTGTCTCGCGCGTTACAAAGTGCCCAAGTCGGTTGTCTTTCTCGATGCGCTGCCGATCTCGGCGGCGGGCAAGATCCTCAAGCGGGAGCTGCGCGAGCGGCTGGTAGCGAAAGAATAACCCGGTCGATGCATGGAGCCGTTCGCTGAACGGAAGGAGGAGGCAGACGCTCGAAACACGCTGGTCGGAATTCGCTGTTGCACATGGCATGTCCCTTTCGTGGAAATGATGTGCTTAAAAGGAGTTTCTTCTCATGCGTAAATGGTCGTTTTTGACCCTTGTTCTGGTGATGGCGCTGGCGCTGCCGGTCTTCGGCCAGCCAGTGCAGGCGCAGGATGATGGCGAGCCGCTGAAGATCGGTCTGCTGACCGACCTGACCGGCGCGCTGCAGATCTACGGCGTCGAGCTGAACAATGGCTTCATGCTCGGCCTGGAGTATGCGACCGGCGGCACGATGGAAGTTGCGGGGCGCCCGATTGAAGTGATCGTGCGCGACTACGCCAACGACGCGGACCTCGCCGCCACGCAGACGCGCGAGCTGCTCGAAGTCGAGGGTGTGGAAGTGCTGGTCGGCGCGCCGAGCTCCCTGGTGACGCAGGGCCTGGTGAGCATCGCCGCTGAGTATGACGTGATCCTGATGGCCGGTCCGGCTGCCGCCAAGAACCTGACTGGCGAATTGTTTGAGCCGACAACCTTCCGCGCCTGCCGCAACTCGTGGCACGATGCGAAGGTCCTCGCCCCGTACTGGGCCGAGGCGGTGGGCGACACGTTCATCCAGCTTGCCGCAGACTACGCCTTTGGCCGTGAAGAAGCCGAAGCGTTTGAGTACTACCTGATCCAGGAAGGCGTGCAGCCCGTCAGCGAGACGATCTACGCGCCCGCCGATACGACCGACTTCACGCCCTATCTGCAGCAGATCCTCGACTCCGGCGCGGACGGCGTGATCTACATCTGGGCCGGGGCGACGACGATCCCGCTGGTGCAGCAGATCCAGGAAATGGGCGTCACCGACGCGATGCCCGCGCTGGCGTTCTTCAACTCGAACGAGCTCCAGCTTGCCTTCGCCGACGCGACGATCATCCCCAGCGACGGCTTCATCGTCTACCACTACACCCTGCCGGACAACGAAGTGAACGACTGGCTGGTGGAGCGGCACAAGGAAGTCTACAACGACGTGCCGGACCTGTTCACCGAATGCGGGTTCGCCAACGCGCAGGCGCTGGTTCTGGGCCTGGAAGCCTCTGGTGGCTCGACCTTCACCGAAGATCTGATCCCCGCGCTAGAGAACATCGGCTCGTGGGAAGGCCCGAAGGGCACCTACACCATGCGGCCTGAGGACCACTCGGCGCTGATGCCGATGTACGCGGTCCGCATCACGAACCTGGACGATCCAGAGTTCCGCTTCTACGAACTGCTGGCCGAGATCGAGATCGACGAAATTCCGTGCGAGGCGGGCGCGGATCGCAGCAGCGAAACGCTGGACTGCACGCCGCTGGCCGAGCGCGAAGCCGCCGAGTAAGCCGGGCTGCGGCTGAAACGGCATCCGACCGTCTAACGTGGGGGTGTGCTGCGGCGCACCCCCCGGTCGAAACGAGCACACGATGTCTCAAGAACGCATCATCCTGGAAGGGCGCGGCCTGCGGAAAGAGTTCGGCGGGCTGGTCGCGGTGAACGATGTCGACCTGCGCGTGCGCAGCGGCGATCTGCACGCGATCATCGGCCCGAACGGCGCCGGGAAGACGACGCTCTTTAACCTGCTGACCGGCACGCTGAAGCCGACGCGGGGCACGGTGGTTTTCAAGGGGCAGGATATCACGTCCGTTCCGCTGCACCGCCGTGTGCACCTGGGGATCGGGCGCTCCTTCCAGATCACCAACATCTTCCCGAACCTGACGGTGCTGGAAAACGTCCGGCTGGCGGCGCAGGCGCTGGGGCACGATAGCCTCAAGTTCTGGATGAACTTCCGCCGCTATCACCGCTACATCGCCACCGCTATGGACGCGCTGGCCGAGGTCGGACTGGCGAACAAGGCCGCGATGCTCGCCGGGACGCTGCCGCATGGCGACCAGCGCAAGCTTGAGCTGGCGATCCTGCTGGCATCCGACCCGGAGCTTCTGTTGCTCGACGAGCCGACCGCTGGCATGGCGACCGAGCAGGTCCCCGCGCTGATGGAGACAATCCAGCGGATCCAGCGCAGCACGCACAAGACGATCATGCTGGTCGAGCACAACATGAACGTCGTGATGAACGTCTCCGACCGGATCACGGTGATGCATCAGGGCGCAGTGCTGGCTGAGGGCACGCCCGCCGAGATCGCGCGGAACGAGACGGTTCAGCGCGCGTACCTGGGCGAGCTGTACGGGGATTTCGCGTCGGTGGTGAAGGGCAGCACCCCGCACGGCGGCCAGGAGAGCGTTCAATGAGCAACGGCGCGTCGTCACCCCCGATCCTCGAGGTCGAGGGGATTCACACGTTTATCGGAGAGTTCCACATTCTCCAGGGCGTGACGGTTGAGGTGCCGCGCGGCAGCATTACCGTGTTGCTGGGGCGCAACGGCGCGGGCAAGACGACCACGCTCCGCAGCATTATGGGCCTGAACGCGCCCCGTACCGGCGAGATTCGCTTCAACGGGCAGCGGCTCAACGGCCTGCGCGCGCACCAGATCGCCCAGCGCGGGATCGGCTACGTGCCGGAGAAACGGATCATCTTCCGCGATCTGACCGTCGCGCAGAACCTGCAAATCGCCGAGCGCCAGAAGGGCGACCTGGAGCGCAAAGCGGACCTGATCTTCGGGTTGTTCCCCGATCTCAAGCGGCTGATCGACCTGCCGGGCGGGCATCTCTCCGGCGGGCAACAGCAGATGCTGGCGATCGCGCGGGCGCTGGTGCCCGACAACACGCTGCTGCTGATCGACGAGCCGAGCGAAGGGCTGGCTCCCGTGCTGATCGAGCAGATGATGGACGCCATCCACCAGCTTTCGTCGCACACGACCGTGCTGCTGGTCGAGCAGAATTTCCAGGTCGCCAGCCGCCTGGCGGAGCGCTACGTCATTATCGAAGAGGGCGCTTCCGTGCACGCCGGGCGCATGGAAGACCTGATCCACGACGACGAGCTGATTAAGACGTATTTGGGTGTGGCGTAGGAAGGGATGCGATGCTGGCCTATTTTAACCATCTGACGCCCCGCCACCGCCGCTCGTGGGCGCTCGTCGCGGCGTACCTGGGCTTTCTGTTCCTGGTCAGCTTTATAGACTTTGGCACCAACACCGCCGGGCAGACGATCTTTCGCGGCGTGCTGCTCTCGATGTTGATTTTCCTGGTGGCGTCGGGCTTGTCGCTGATCTTCGGGCTGCTCGACGTGCTGAACTTCGGGCAGGGCGCGTTTGTGCTGGTCGGCGCGTACGTCGGCTATGCCACGTATCAGGCCGTCGAGCTTAACAGCACGTTGAGCTTCCTGGCGGCAGCAGGCGCGGCGATTGTCAGCGTGGGGCTGCTCGGCGCGATCATCGAGGCGGGGTTGATCCGCCCGCTGTACGAGCGGCCCGTCTTCCAGATCGTGCTGACCTTTGGGCTGGCGGCCGTGCTGATCGACCTCGTGGAGCGCATCTGGGGTCCGCAGCCGAACCAGCCGCTCGCCCCGCCGGAGATGTTCCGCGGCACGTTTTACCTGTTCGGGCAAAGCCTGAGCGTCTACCGGCTGTTTATCATCGCGCTCGGCCTGATCATCATGATCGCGGTCGGGCTGCTGCTCAACCGCACGCGGCTGGGGATTATCATCCGCGCCGGAGTGCAGGACGCCGAGATGGTGCAGGCGCTGGGCATCAACGTGCGGCGCGTGTTTACGTTCGTGTTCGTGCTGGGCGCGGTGCTGGCTGGGTTGGCGGGGATCGCGCTGGTGCCGTACCAGGGCGCGACGCTGGATATGGGCAACCAGTTTCTGATTATGGCGATCGTGGTCGTGGTGATCGGCGGGATGGGCAGCTACGAGGGCACGGCGGTTGCCAGCTTCATCGTCGGGCTGACGCGCGCCGTGGCAGAGCAGATGTCGCTCAAGCACTTCGACGCGCCGGTGCTGGCGGAGACGTCAATCCTGCTTCTGATGATCGCCGTGCTGCTGATCCAGCCGAGCGGCCTGTTCGGGCGGGAGGAATCATGAGCCAACACGCCGATCGTCGTCTCAGCCGGCAGGCCGGTCCGCTGCTGCGCTTCGTGCGGGAAAACTGGTTCTATGCGCTGGCGTTGGTGGTGCTGTGGCGCTTCCCGTATATCGTCGCGGACCTGACCGGCAGCGAGGTGATGCCGCGCCGCCCCACTGGCGACTCGGTCTTCTGGCAGAGCGTGATGGCGCAGACGCTGCTGCTGGCGTGCCTCGCCATGAGCTACAACCTGCTGTTCGGCTTCGCGGGCATCATCTCGTTTGGGCACGCGCTGTACTTCGGCATCGGCGGCTACGCGACCTTCCTGCTGATCAACGAATATCAGCCGGGTGCGCGCTGGCCGGTGATCATCGGCGTGGCGGCGCTGGTGTTCGCGCTCGGCGCGCTGGCGAAAATCCCCTGGGGGCGGCTGGCGGCGGTGGCCGTCGCGGTCGCGGTGCTGTTGTTCTTCCTGCTGCCGGGCGGGGGAAGCCCCTCGGTTTACCAGGGGATCGGCGTGGCGATCCTGGTCAGCATCGCGCTGAGCTTGCTCTCCGGCGCGGTGACGTTGCGGCTGCGCGGCGTGTATTTTGCGATGTTCACGCTGGCGCTGGCCGAGGTGTTCTGGGTGCTGGCGAAAAGTGGCACGTTCCACTATCTCACCGGCGCGGAAGACGGGCTGCCGTTCCGCGACATCATCCCGGACGTGCTCAACCCCACGCCGACCGCAGACGGGAACCGGCTCCAGATGTACCGGGTGACGGTCATCTTCTTCGCGGTAGTATTCCTGGCGATCCGCCGCTACGTCAACTCGCCGGTGGGCCGGGTGATCATCTCCACGCGTGAGAACGAGCAGCGCGCGCGGGCGATCGGCTACAACGTGTTTCACTACAAGCTGCTGACGATGGTCTTCGGCGGCGTGCTGGCGACGCTCAGCGGCATTCTGTTCGTGCTGTGGAGCGCAGATAAGACCGTCAACCCCGGCCTGCTGAGCATGAATTACACGGTCGAGCCGCTGCTGACCACGCTGATCGGCGGGCTGGGCACGCTGACCGGGCCTGTCATCGCGACGCTGGGGCTGGAGCTTGGGCGCACCTACCTGCGCGAAGAGACGTTCACGCTCGGCACGCAGTTGTTCGGGCTTGTGACGATCTGGCAGGCGCTGTGGATGGGGGGGTTCGCGCTGTTCTTCTACGTCTTCCGGCGCGGGCTGCGGCGAGTGGTCACGCAAGTGGTAGGGGACCCGCGCCGCGCCTCGGTCGCGGTGGGCGCGCTGGTGATCGTCGTGCTGGCGATCGTCGCGCTGGCGGCGCAGGCGATCTATGCCGAAACCGATCTCGACGCGACCGTGTATAAGGTTGCTGACCTATGGCAGTTGTTCCAGGGGCTGATGTTCGTCGTGGCGGTGATGCTGCTTCCGCATGGCATCGTCGGGACGTGGAATCGCTGGTGGTATGCGCGCCGCCTGCGCCGCGAGGAACGGGCTGCCGCCGCGCTGGCCGCGCGCGCTGCGCCGTCCGCACCCGCCGCGCCGCTGGCCGAGGCCGAGCGGCCGGGCGAGCGGGCTTAACGGGCTGGATGCAGCGCCGGGCGGGGCGATCCCTCGCCCGGTTTTTTGCGCGCGTATCTTGATCGGCGCGGTTCGGGCGGCTATCCGTCAGGTCTGCGTTGTTCTGAGCCCGGGTATGCTAACCTATACTTTGAGAACACATTCACAAGGAAAGGGATGGCGATGAAAGCGAAACTGTTGGTATTGGCGCTGGTTATCGTGCTGGCTCTGGGCGCGACGCCCGCGCTGGCGCAGGATGGTCGCTCGCTCGTTTGGGAGCGCTTTGACGTGACGATCGACGAATTTGACATGGCCGCTAACCGTTTTCGCGTAACCGAGTCGTATTTGATTAACGTCGACCGCGGCCCATTCCGTTTTGGAACTGCCGAGATCCCGCTTGATCGTCTAGAAGAAATAGAGTGGATAAGCATCGTTGAAGATGGGAAACCTCTCAGCGAGGCTTGCACTGGCGAGAGCGGTACCTACTGCGTAACTAACGATGGCAACACAATCTCAGTTCAGTACTACTTCGTGTCGCCAGCTGAAACGCGCACGACAAAACAAATCGAGTTGGTCTACATGGTTTACGGTGCATTACGCTCGTACGAAAGCGGTGACCAGCTTTATTGGGTCGCTATACCAGAAGACCTGCCTTTTCCGGTACTCGATGCTGGAGTTGTAGTGGAATTACCTGCTGACGCACCCCCTGAGATCATCCACAGCTATCCTGACAATTGGCCATATGAGGTTGTTGGAAACACTATCAAGTGGGAAGCGTCTGGCGGCATGACCCGCGGTGATTTCTTTGAGGTACGTGTGCAGTACTCACACAATGAGGCAATGGCGAAACCGAGTTGGCAGCAAGGCTATGATTTGCTGCGTGCCAATGAAGAAGGCCAAGGTTCGATGCTGGCGCAGGATGGCGGAACGCACACCGTCACGTTTAACGGTTTCGGTATCACCTGGAATGACGCCCTCGCGAACGGCGCGAACGTGACGCAATACGAAGGCGAGCCGCTCGACTTTGAAGCGCCCGGCGGGCCGCAGCCGCCGCGTATTGAGATCGTACTGGCCCGGCAGATTCCGTGGAACGAGGTCCCGGTTGAGGAACAGGGCGTTCCAGGCAGCGACCGGCAGCACATCGGTGCCGTGTACGTCTACAATGTGGCAGACGTGGCGGATTACGAGTGGTCGCAGGAACAAGTCGACGCGCTGCAAACGCTGCTCGCCGAGCGGCCGGATCTGAGCGAGTATATGCACACGGACGTCGAGCAGATGACGCTGGAGCTGCCGTTCCTGCCGGTCTTCCCGGCGGCGCAGGTGCTCCGCGCGCGGGCCGAGTACGTGGAGACGGACGCGCTCCAGGGCATCCGCTACGTGACGGTCTATCGCCACGATGTCGCGCCCTTCATCGCATCCGAGTTCTACTACACGTTCCAGGGCTTGACGGCGGACGGCACGCACTATGTCTCGATGGTGTTCCCGATCACGATCGACGTCTTCCCGGCGGAGTTCCCGGACGACCTGGACTATGAGGCGTTCGTCGAGGGGCTGGACACGTACTTCGCCGAGAGCATCGCGCAGATCAACGAGGCGCAGGCGGAGAGCTTCACCCCGCGCCTGGAGCAGTTCGACACAGTGATCGAGTCGTTCTTCGCGCTGGAAACCGCCGCGTAATCAATCCGACGTTACACATAAACAGGGCGCATCCCGGCCAGGACGCGCCCTGTTTCTTTTCATGCATCTGTGCGTTTACAGGATCGCCGTCACCAGCGCGAGCAGCACGCCGCCCGCCATCACGCTCCCAAGCTGCCCGGCGGTGTTAGCACCCATCGCGTGCATCAGGATGAAGTTCTCGAAATCTTCGTCCTGCGCGACCTGCGCCGCCAGCCGCCCGGCCATCGGGAAGGCGCTGATCCCGGCCGCGCCGATCAGCGGGTTGATCTTGCCGCCACTGACGCGCGCCATCAGCTTGCCGAACAGCAGCCCGGCCGCCGTGTCCAGCACGAACGCCAGCAGCCCCAGGATCAGGATCTGCAGCGTGTCCACCCGCAGGAAGCTCTCGGCGGTCATGGTCGAGCCGACTGTCAGCCCCAGGAACAGCGTTGCGATGTTGATGATCTCGTTCTCGGCGGCGCGCGTCAGACGCTCCACCACGCGGCTCTCGCGCAGCAGGTTGCCGAGCATCAACATGCTGATGAGCGGCGTGGCGTCCGGCACCAACAGCCCGATCACCAGCGTTACCACGATCGGGAACAGCACCAGCGCGCGGCGCGACACCGGACGCGGCGCGTATTCCATGCGGATCTTGCGTTCCTCGCGGGTGGTGAGCAGCTTCATCACCGGCGGCTGGATGATCGGCACCAGCGACATATACGAGTACGCCGCGACCGCGATCGGCGCCAGGAGCTCCGGCGCGAGCTTCGACGCGACGTAGATCGAGGTCGGCCCGTCGATCGCCCCGATCACGCCGATCGACGCCGCCTCGTTCAGCGGGAAGTTGAGCAGCGTCGCCAGAATCAGCGTGCCGAAGATGCCAAACTGCCCCGCCGCGCCGAGCAGCACCAGCCTCGGCTGGGAGAGCAACGGGCTGAAGTCGATCATCGCGCCCACGCCGATGAAGATCAGCAGCGGGAACAGTTCGTTACTGATCCCGGCGTTGTACAGCACGCC
>Ga0134103_1002601_pt1 | contig 13640 bp, 6 predicted proteins | sample 14_taG_2_FD_94445 | JGI IMG/M metagenome (GOLD analysis project Ga0134103, IMG submission 94445) | Switchgrass degrading microbial communities from high solid loading bioreactors in New Hampshire, USA - 14_58_20_212_A1 metaG | ecosystem: Engineered > Bioreactor > Semi-continuous > Anaerobic >...
TATGGCGGGAGTCGAGCGCGGCGATTCGAGCTGTCACCTTAGCCAATCATCACCTTATCGTGATCTGGAGGCTCAACCTCACCCCGGTCCCCGTATTGACCGCTGTGATGGTGTACACACCCGGCCCGACCGGCACTCCCTCGTTCGTGGTCTGGTTCCACGTCTGCTGGAAGACGAGGTTCTGGCCGGGCGGCAGCGTCACGCGCTCTATCGCGAAAGTAAAGAACTTTCCTGCGGACCAACGCCAGATCTCCCTTGTGTCTCGCGTGACGATGAAGTCAAAGCGCTGGCTTGAGCGGTACGTTATGGCGACCGGGCCCGTGGTGATGTTGGTCTTAGTCAGGCTCATGCGCACTGGTTCGCCCTGCGCGTATGTGAGCTTGTTTACTATGAAGGTATGCCGCAGGCCGTCCTGCACCACCGAGACTTGGTTCAAGCCGGTCACGGGCGGCGCTGGCGGTGGCCCTGGAGGAACAGGCGGTCCTGGCGGCACGGCGGGCGGAGTCGGCGGCGTGGGTGGTGCCAGGACAGGCGGCGGCGGCGTCGGGACCGCGACCACCGGTCTCGTGGGCACCAACAATACCTGGCCTACCACGATGAGGTCGGGGTTGGGAATGCGGTTCACCGACGCGAGCGTTTCCACTGTGGTCCCAAACCTTGCTGCGATCTCCGCAAGAGTGTCCCCAGGCTGCACGATGTATGGCCGGAAGCCCGCCGGCACCGAAATGACCGGGGGCTGGGCGGGGGTAGGAGCAGGAGCCGGAGCCGGCGGTGGCGGCGCCGCAGTCACAGGGATCTGCAGCACTTGTCCGACGAAGATCACGTCGGGGTTGGTGATGTCGTTGGCCCTGACGATCGCGGCTACGGCGGTCCCGAACCTTTGCGCAATGAGCGAAAGGGTGTCGCCAGGCTGGACTATATACGTGATCACAAAAGTTCCCTCCCGGCGTCGTATGCCCTCCACCGGGGTTGGCCGGTCGTGTGCAGGGCCTGCCCGGTTCGGGGGTCGACACTTTCTCACAACATGTTATTCCGCGTGCGAAGCGGTGTTGCCTTCGCTCCTGGCCGCCCGTTGCATGGCCCAGCCGCGGGAGCGCTATTGGGTGGAAACGCGGCCTGGGACTTCATAGAGGAAGACACAAGGAAGAGTCGAAGTCCACAGAGTCGAAAACCAAGGAGAGGCACTAGAGAAGCACTAAACGCTGAAGGGGCGGGAAGAGATCTTGTTTGAGAGACTCCGCAAACCCAAACCTCCTGGGCTCGTCCGGGGCGTGGTCTTGTTCGCGTTGGCCGGCGTGGCTGTCGGGTTTGCCATCGCGGCGGCCGCCGGGGGCGGGGGATGGCACGGCGTAATGAGAGCTAGGCAGCCGGGCTTGTGGATGTCGAGCGCGGATCTATCCCAAGGCCCGGTCCTCTCTGAGGTAGTGCACCCCAACCCGCCCGGGGACGGGGCGCAGGGGCGCGGCGACTTCCTCAGCCGCCTGAAGGCGGCTCACACCCCTGCGCTTGAGAACGCGGTCCTCGATATCGCTCGTGGTGCGGTCGCCGACGCGACAGGCGCGCGAGCGCAGATGCGCTTCCCGACGGCCGAGGAGGCTCCCGAAGAGCGCCTTCTCGGGGTCCCGGCGGGCGTCTTCGTCGCGCTGATCCTCGATGGGAAGGTGAGGGGATGTATGGGGACGGTTTACCCCATGGAGGCCTCGCTTGCCGAGGAGATCGCATGCGCCGCGCGGATGGCGGCGACATCGGATCCGCGGCACCCGCCCGTGGACGCCGATGAGGTGGCACGACTTGATTATTGCGTGTCCGTGGTCGGGAGGCTCAGACGCTGCGCGCCCGGGGCTCCTATCGACCCCCGCACCGAGGGCGTCGTCGTGATGGCGAACGGCCGGTCGGGCGTGATCCTGCCGGGCGAGGCCAGGACGGGCGCATACGAGGTCGCCTGGGCGAAACGCGAAGCTGGTATCGGGCCGGCTGACGCGTTCGAGCTACTCGTGTTCGAAACCGAACGGTTCGGGAAGGCCCTGCCGCCAAGAACGCAAAGCGGAGGAGGTAAGGCGCGATGAGACGACAGGAGGCACGTTTCCCTCGGCGGGCAGGTTACGTGGCCGTGCTCGCGCTCGCTGTCTCGGCTGTGCTCGTGTTCCTGGCAAAGCCGCTCTCGGCGGACGGCACAGACAAGGGATACCTGTACATGTACGCGGACGAACGGGTGTGGGCGCCTTCTGAACGTCCGTCCGTGATCGTCCGGGGACGGGCCGCGACGAGGGTTGATATTGCGGTCTGGAGATTTGACCCTGCAAGCCATTACCAGACGCACGGGTCTCTTAGCTCGGCCGCGGAACTCCTGCCGCGGAGCGGCGTGGCGCCGATGAAGAAGCTCGCTAGGTATCCGAAGCCAGACAAACGAGGGGGCGACTTCACGTTGAGCGTGCCCGTGCCCGTCAGCGGGACCGGGGGTTACGTCGTGAAAGCCCGAGATAACCACGGCCGTGAGGCCGCAACCTGGATCCTCGTAACCGACCTCGGCCTCGTAACCAAACAGGCCCAGGGGGAGCTCCTCGTATATGCACATTCGTTTGCGAAAGATGCGCCCATGGGTGGTGTAAACGTCTCGGTATTCAGCGAGGGCAAGAGGATCGGGGGTGGGAACACGGGGCAAGACGGCTTGTGGGTCTTGAACGCTCCCGGCCTTCCAAGGGGCGTGGCTGTGGTGGGCACATCCGGGGAGAGCTTCGCGCAGGTGACCTCGTCGTACTACTGGGAGGACTCCCGCTACAAGGCGTACATTTACACGGATAGACCCATATACAGACCCGGCCAGCGCGTGTACTTCAAGGGCATTCTCCGCGAGGATACAGGCGATGGGTATGAGGTATTATCGGGCGAGCCCGTCCGGGTGGAAGTGCGCGACGCGCGCGACGCATGCGTCTACAAGACCGAGGTTGCGACCAACGGCTTCGGTTCGTTCGCTGGCGAGTTCGTGTTGGGGGACGAGCCGGCGCTTGGGATGTACCGAGTGCTTGCCACGGTGAGGGGCAGCACCCACTCTGGCGCGTTCAAGGTGGCCGAGTACCGCAAGCCGGAGTACCAGGTACAAGTGGAAACGGCAAAGGCCCTGTACGTGGCAGGGGACGAGATCCCTGTGACGGTGAAGGCCGCATACTATTTCGGCGCGCCGGTTCCAGGCGCAAAGGTCACATATGCCGCATACTCCCAGCCGCGTTACTTTCCGTACTACGCGTATGAAGACCTCGGTTACTACCCAGTCGATGACGAGGGCTTCGGGTACTACGGTGAGCTCGTCGCCTCGGGCGAGGCCGTGACGGATGCGAGCGGGCACGCGTCATTTACCATAAAGGCTCAAGACTCCGACCAGACCCGGACCGTGTTCATCGAGGTGGTCGTGACTGACGAGAGCCGCCGCGAGGTCGCCGGGAGAGCCACGGTAACCGTGGCGCGGGGCCTGTTCGAGGTGAGCGTTCAGCCGCAGGCCTATGTCGTGGAGCCGGGCAGGCCAGTGGTGGTGAGGGTTAAGGCTGAAACCGTGGACGGCAAGCCGTTTGCGACGCACCTGGAATGGCAGGCCATGCGGGAGACGTGGGAGGGCTCGAAGGCCAAGCGCTGGAATGAAGCGCGCGGTGAACTCGTCACGGGATCCGGCGGTGAGGGAAGCTTCGAATTCGCGCCACGCGAGGAAGGGGCCTACGTCGTGGAGGTGGCCGGAGCCGACCAGCGAGGGAACCGCATCGCCTCGGAGGCATACCTATGGGTCACGAGCGGGGCGAGCCGCTGGCCGAGTTACGGCGGCACGGAGATAGAGGTCGTGACCGACAAGGATGTTTATGAGGTCGGGGACACGGCGAAGGTGTTGGTCAACACCGCGTTCGACGACGCATGGGCCGTCGTCGCGGTCGAGGGCCGCGGCATCTTTTGGCACAAGGTCGCGCACATCACCGGGCACACCATGCTTTTCGAAGTTCCGGTCACGCGCGAGCACGTGCCGAACGCGTTCTTCACGGTGACCCTGGTCCATGGCAAAAGGCTCTTCACGAGGGAAAAGGCCATTTACGTGTCGACAAAGGACAAATACCTCAATGTGAGCATCATTCCCAACAAAGAAAGCTACGCTCCCGGCGAGAGGGCCACATACGTGGTGAAGACGACGGATGCGGCGGGTCGGCCGGTGCAGTCGGAGGTTTCGCTCGGGGTCGTGGACGCGTCCATTTACGCGCTCCAACCCGAGATCGCGCCGGACATAAAGAAAGCGTTCTACGGGTCCGTCTGGAACAGGGTTGTCACGAATTACTCGTTCCCTGAGTGGTACTACGGCGGCGCCGACAAGGAGGCCGGCTCGGAAGACGTGCGGAAGGAGTTCCAGGACACCGCGTTCTGGAACCCGATGATAGTCACGGACAGGAACGGAACTGGGAGGTCGAGTGCGGCAAAGTGGGTCCAGCGCGCTTCGTGGCGTCCGCACGGGTTGACGGCGGACGGGCGCGAGATGCGCTCGAGGTGAGCGTGCCGGTGCTTCCCTTCGGGGTCCGCCATGAGCTGCACGAGGCCGGGGAGGTCTCTGCCGGTGCCGCGGACCGCGGCAAGGCGAAAGCGTCGGTGCAGCTCGACCTGCCGGGGGACGTGCATGAAGGGACTACGAGCGTAAAGGTGCGTCTCGCGCCGTCCGTGGCTGCAACAGCACTCGGAGCGCTCGAATACCTGGTGTCATTCCCGTACGGCTGTGTGGAGCAGACCATGAACTCGTTCCTCCCTTGTGTCGTAGTAGCCCGGGCCATGCGAGACCTGGGTGTCAAGGCACCCGGCATCGAAGAGAGCCTCCCCAGGATGGTTTCAGCGGGTCTCGCCAGGCTGTACCGCTACCAGCACTACGACGGCGGATGGGGATGGTGGGAGTATGACAAGACCGACCCGAGGATGACTGCCTACGTGGTGTACGGGTTGCACTCTGCCCGGGCAGCCGGGTTCGACGTAGACGAGCAGGTGTTTTCGCGCGGCAAGGCCGCCCTTGCCGACCTCGTCAACCGGCCGCGGGACGTTGACGACCTCGTGTATAAGCTGTACGTCATGTCCGAGGTGGGTATGAAGAACCTTCCCAGGCTCGATGAGATGCTGGCGCGGCGCGATGAGCTCTCCGAATACTCGCTTGCGCTTCTCGTTCTGACCCTTCGCAACGTGGGCAGGACCGAGGACGCCCGGACGGTTCTCAAGGACCTTCTAGCGACGGCGCGAGGGGACGCGACGCAGACCTACTGGAACGCGCCGAAGGGAGAGCGGTATTGGGCGGACAATCGCGTGGAGACCACGGCCTACGCCCTCATGGCGCTGCTCGCGGTAGACCCAAAGAACGACAAGATCCCCGGGGCGGTGAGATGGCTTTCGGGCGTCCGACAAGGCGGGGCGTGGTTCTCCACAAAGGACACGGCTGCTGCCGTGTTCGCACTGGCAGAGTATCTCAAGCTCCGCGATGAGCTTCTGCCCAACTACACCGCCACTGTTAGTATCAATGGGAAGGAGATCGGCAGGTTCCGTTTCACAGGCAAGAGCGTCTTCGAGCGAGAGCTGGAGCTGGCGGTGGACCCGCGCGACCTCTCCCGAGGGCATAACGAGCTCGTCATCTCGAGGGATGGCGGGAGCGGCAACCTCTATTACGCCGTCTCTTGCGAATACTACACATTGGCAGGGTCCGTGGCGCCGGGTGGGGAAGGCATTGCGGTGACTCGTGGGTACTACCGGCGGGTTGCAAGCGGCGCGGCCCAGGCTCAGAACGAGGGCAGAAGCAGCGACGCGGGCGCCGGCGGCGCAGGCGCAGGCGCAGGCCGCGGCTCCGGAGGAGCGGGCGCAGCTTACGTGTACGAGCCTGTAACCGGTCCTGTCAAGCCTGGCGAGGAGATATACGTTCGCATAAACATCAAGGCCGACAATGCGTACACCTACGTGATAATCGAGGACCCACTGCCATCGGGCTTCGAGGTCCCGGACGATCCCATAGATGCTTACAGCTGGGATTTTTGGTACGGCAGGAGAGAAGTCCGCGACGAGAAGACCGTCTTCTTCAGCGCGTATCTGAAGGAAGGCGAAAGCGAGATCGTCTACCCCATTCGGGCCGAGCGGCCCGGGGATTATCGGGTCATGCCTGTCAGGGTCTGGGGAATGTATTCGCCCGACGTGTTCGGTCAGTCGAAGAGCTCGAGCATCTCTTGCGCGGAGCCGGTCCTCGCGACCTTCTCCACAACGCTCAAGGACCCGGAGAGGAATCGCAATCACAACGTCACGCTGGCGGCGGCGGCAATTGACGGGGTGGTGCTCCAACCGGGCGAGGGGTTCTCCTTTGACCGGGTCGTAGGGCCCAGGCTCGCTGAGGCCGGATACAGAGAAGCCCGGGGGATCTCCGGGGGCAAGAGCGCCCCTGGGATCGGGGGCGGGGTGTGCCAAGTATCGACGACCCTGTACAATGTGGCGCTTCTGGCCGGACTCGACATCCTCGAACGACACCCGCACTCGAGGCCCGTAGACTATGTCCCACCGGGGCTCGATGCGACGGTGGCGGAAGGCCAATACGATCTGAAGTTTCGGAACCCGTTCGAAGTGCCCGTCACCTTGAGCGCGCGAGTCGATGGCAATAGACTGGTGATGGAGGCCAGCGCGCCTCTCGTAGACCCGCCTGACGTCCGGGTGATCACGGAACCACTTGAGACCGAAAGGCCGAGGCTCGTTGGCAGCCCGGATGAACGAGAGCGCGGTGCCGCGGGCGGCCTTGGGGAGCAAGGCGTTGCTTACGGAGGAGAGAAAGGCATCCGCGTTGCCGTGTGGCGGAGCGTTGCCTCGGGCGGAGAGATCATACGAGAGCTCGTGTCCGAGGACTACTACGAGCCGGTCCACGCGATGGCCGCGTCCTCCCGGTGACAAAGGACGGACCCGAGCGCTTCGGCTGCCTCTTTCCCGACGGACCACGAGAGCTCGGCTTCGCACGGAAGCCTGGCTCGAGTCCAAGTCGGCAGTGTCGCGCTTGGGCGCGGCGGCCCAAAGCGCGGCGTAGTCAGCCGAAATGCGGCGCGTGAGGCCCATAGCCGGATTGTGACGCCCGTTGTCGCATCACGGGTAACCTCTCCCGAGAGTGGGGAGCGTTTTTGTGCCCTCACTTGGGGAGAACGGAGGCAAAGAGATGACGGAACTCGCTCACGCTTTGCACCGGCCAGTTGAAGCGGTCGAGCTGGACCGCGAAATCCGCAAACTCGCATGGCCGGCCATCGCGGAGATGGTGCTGCACACCTGCGTATGGACTGTGGATACTGCGATGGTGGGCCGTCTCGGCGCGGAAGCCTTAAGTGCTGTGGGCCTCGGGGGCAACGTGTACTCGACATGCGCGTGGATTTTCGCGGCCATCGGCGTGGGTGTCCAAGCCATGGTGGCACGGGCGGTCGGAGCCGAAGACGCGGAAGAGGCCGGATTCTCCGCAGGCCAGGGCCTTCTCGCGGGGTTCGTGCTCGGGGCCTTGCTTGCCGTATGCACCGTTGTCGCCGCTCCCTGGGTCTACCGTCTTGCCGGTTTCGCGCGGGACGTGAGCGGGCCTGGCAGTGACTACATGCGAATCGTGGGCGCGGGCGCGCTTTTCTTCATACCGCTGCAGGTCGGTTCCGCCATCCTGCGTGGGTCGGGCGATACGCGCACCCCGCTCTACATAACGATGGTGATGAACTCCTTGAACCTCGTCGGCGACTACGTGCTCATCTTCGGCGTGCTCGGCTTTCCCGCTCTGGGTGTGCAGGGCGCGGCGATCGCGACCTTTGCTGCCCACGTCATCGGCGGCATCCTTACCTTCAGGGCCGTTTTTCGCAAGAATGGCGCCGTGCACCTTCGCGCGAGACATGTTTTGCGAATCGACGGGCCCACGCTGCGCAGCCTGATCAGGCTTGGCCTGCCCGCGGCGGCAGAGGAGGGGCTCATGAATGGCTCCCGTGTTGTGTCGTCTTTCATCATCGCCGGGCTGGGGACGGCGGCGTTCGCCGCAAACCAAGTTACGGTCGCGGCCGAGTCGCTCTCCTTTATGCCGGGGTACGGGTTTGCGGTTGCGGCGGGCATTCTCGTGGGCCACAACTTGGGTGCTGGCAAGGCCGGTCGAGCGGTGCAAGTCGGCTATCGGGCGTTGCGCCACTCGCTGGCGGTCATGGGCAGCGTCGCGGTGGCGTTCTTCCTGGCGCCGCGTCTCATCATCGGGGTGTTCACGAGCGATCCGGCGGTTGTGCAGGTGGCATCGGTGTGTCTTCGGATAGCCGCCTTCGAACAGGTATTCATAGGGATGACCGATACCCTCTGTGGCTCTCTCCGGGGCGCCGGAGACACGCGCACGGCGCTTGTCATAACGGCCGCCGGCACGTGGCTGGTCCGGATGCCCCTCGTGATATTGGCCATCTATGTCTTCCGGCTCGGTCTCCCGGCCGTCTGGGTCGTAACTTGCATTGACTGGGCTGTGCGGTCTGCCCTTGCAGCCAGGCACTTCCGGGCCGGCAGATGGCAGACGGCGAGGGTACACTGAACCGTCACTGAGTACGTGTGTGTCGCCAAAACCTCGTGCTACTTTTCGGTGGGGCGGTCCTGCCCTAGACTATCGGCCTTGCCCTCTGGGGACGGCGCGCTTGCGGCGCGCCTCGTTCGAATTCGGCGCGGGAGACATCCGAATTCTCCACGCCGCGTCGTACAAGCACCGGCAACCCTAACGCCGTCAAGAAAGGAGACGAAAACTTATGGCACCGTGCTCAGCTACGGCACACTTGTAAGTTATCCACAAGGAAACCTACATGTTGTGTGGAATGCTATATCTAACCACTATATATCGATTTGCTGTCACGGATCGACCGGATGGGAGATCGCCCGACACGCGTGCGCGACACGCAAAGAGCAGCGCGCCTTGTCGCGCGAGAAGAGCGTGCCGGGGGCTGGGGTTACCGGGTCAGGCGAGTGACTCGGGATCCCGGGTTTTGCAGGAGGGGTTGGCGTGAGTTTGTGTTTGTCCTTGCCAGAGCCGCGGCTCTCCGAAAACGCAATTGCCGTCCTTGAGAGCAGGTATCTAAGAAAGGACGAGACCGGGAGGGTCGTCGAGACCCCGAGGGAGATGTTCTGGCGCGTGGCGAGGAACATCGCGCTGGTGGACGCTCTCTACGATCCCCGGGTGTACAGGCGGCCTGGGGACGAACCCGCCGAGCTGCCTACAGACTTGACCGTGGATGCCGCAGAGGTGGATGCCGCAGAGTTCGAGACTGGCGACTTCATCTCCGACCTCACGCCGTGGGACTGGGCCGCGCTCAGACACGCGTTCGAGGACATGGCGGCGCGCGGCCTGGTCGTGGCGTCGTGGGCTGAAATCGAGCGACTAGTGGCTGAGTCCTCGCGGTCGCTCGCCGCGACCGCGGTAGCGTTCTACAGCCTCATGGTTGAGGGTAGGTTCATGCCCAACTCGCCCGCTCTCAGCAACGCTGGTCGGGAGCTTCAGCAGCTTTCGGCGTGCTTCGTGCTTCCTATCGAGGACTCCATGGTGAGCATCTTCGATACTCTGAAGCATGCGGCGCTTATCCACCAGTCGGGCGGCGGCACGGGCTTTTCATTCAGCAGGCTGCGACCGAAAAACGACGTGGTCAGGACCACGGGCGGAGTGGCGTCCGGGCCGGTGTCGTTCATGAAGGTCTTCAACGCGGCCACAGAAGCCGTGAAGCAGGGGGGCGTAAGGCGGGGGGCGAACATGGGGATCCTCCGTGTTGACCACCCTGACATCCTGGAGTTCATCACGGTCAAGAACGAGCCTGGCCAAGTCACGAACTTTAACATCTCGGTCGCGATCACCAACAAGTTCATGGAGGCCCTGGAACGCGACGGCGAGTATGAGCTCGTCAATCCGCGCAGCGGCCAGGTCACAGGGCGGCTCCGCGCAAGAGACGTCTTCGACCTCATCGTGGAGTGCGCGTGGCGCACGGGCGAGCCGGGCGTCATTTTCATCGATCGCCTGAACGAGTTCAATCCCACCCCGAACGTGGGGATGTACGAAGCGACTAACCCTTGCGGGGAGCAGATGCTGCTCCCGTACGAGGCGTGCAACCTGGGTTCCATCAACGTCGGAAGGTTCGTTGGGAAGGGCGGCGTGACGCTCGGGCCTGGCGACGTAGGCTCGTCCATCGACTGGGATGGGTTGCGCGATACTGTTCGCACGGCCATGCACTTCCTTGACAACATGATCGACGCCAGCCGCTATCCCCTGCCGGAGATCCAGGCCATGCACAAGAGCAACCGGAAGGTCGGTCTTGGGGTGATGGGGTGGGCGGACCTGCTGGCTAAGATGGGGGTGCCTTACGATTCTGACGAGGCGGTGGCCCTCGCCGAAAGGCTCATGCGTTTCATACTGGAAGAGAGCCGCAAAGCCTCGGAAGACCTCGCGCGCCAACGCGGCGTGTTTCCGAATTGGAAGGGAAGCCGGCGCGAGGAGCAAGGCCTTCGCGTGCGGAATGCCACCACCACCACAATCGCGCCGACCGGGACTATAAGCATAATCGCGGGCGCATCGTCAGGAATAGAGCCGTTCTTCAGCCTCGCGTTCACGAGGCATGTTCTGGACCGCAAGGAGCTTCCCGAGGTGAATCCCGTGCTCGAAGCGCGCGCCAAGGAGCTCGGGATCTACACGCCGGATCTCATGGAGGAGATAGCTTGCCGTGGCACGCTCGCAGGCATCGCAGGCATCCCGGAGGACTTTCGACGGGCGTTTGTGACGGCCCACGAGATCGAACCCGAATGGCACGTCAGGATGCAGGCAGCGTTCCAGAAGTTCACGGACAACGCGGTCTCCAAGACCGTGAATTTCCCACGCGAGGCTGCTCCCGAGGACGTGCAGAAGGTCTTCCGCCTCGCGTATGAGCTGGGTTGCAAGGGCGTCACGGTATATCGCGACGGAAGCCGTGAGGAACAAGTGCTAACGGTCGGGGCTAAGAAAGGCGCGATCGAAGGGCGCCGCGGGGCTCACGAAGACGGCAGAGGCGGAGCCGAAGCAGCGCGGCCAGCCGGCCCAGAGAAGGATCGAGGGGTGGGCGGCCACCGGGTTAACGGCGTGTGGGGGAAGATTCGTCCGATAGAAAGGCCGGACCGGCTGGAGGGGTTCACGGACGTCAAGGCGACGCCCCTGGGGAAGCTCTTTCTCACGCTCAACACCGTGAACCGTCACCCCATCGAGCTGTTCGCGCAGATAGGGAAGGCAGGCAGCGACGTCGCCGCATTTACAGAGGCGATAGCAAGGCTCGTTTCCATCGCCCTGCGATCCGGGATCGACCCCCAGGAGGTCGCTGACCAGCTGGTAGGGATCGGAGGGTCTAGGAGCATAGGCTTTGGGCCCAACAGGGTCAGGTCCGTCCCGGACGCCATCGGGCGGTTTCTCGACGGGTACCTGCGCGAGCTGCGGGGCGAGGCGGTTGACCGGTGCGATGGCGAGGGGGCGTCGGGCGAAACCGCCCCGGCCGCAGGCGACGAGGATGCAGCGTCAGCAAAGCTCTTCAGCCTGTGCCCTTCGTGCGGCACGTGGAACCTTGTCCACGTGGAGGGCTGCCTCAAGTGTATGGCATGTGGGTATAGCGAGTGCTGAGGTGGGCGCCAAGTCCCGATTCCCGGTGATTCGCCTAGTCGTCGAGCCCAAACCGATCAAAAACCGGACGGCCCTCGAGGATCGTCGCAAGTACCTTCGTGCTGGCGATCTCATCGGGCGGGACGGCGAAAATGTCCTGCGAAAGCAGGACAAAGTCCGCAAACTTGCCCGGGGATATCGATCCCCTGACCGCCTCTTCGCCTGACGCGTACGCGGCACCTAGCGTATAACCGCGGACCGCCTCCTCCACCGTGAGGCATTCCTCCGTATGCCAGCCCGGAAGCAAGACCTCATCAGTGCGCTTTCGCGTCACGGCGGCGAAGATCCCTTCGATGGGGTTGGGCTCCTCAACGGGCGCGTCCGAGCCGAACGCAAGGCGCACCCCGGCGCTCGAGAGAGACCTGTAAGCGTAGGCGAGGGAGGCCCGCTTGCCCCAATGCAGGTCCGCCATGTACCGGTCCGAGGTAGCGTGAACCGGCTGGACCGAAGCGATGATGCCGAGGGCCGCGAGCCTGCGGACATCATCCGGGTGTATGAGCTGCGCGTGTTCTATTCGATGCCTCAGTCGTCCACCGCGCGCGGTGCCGCCCGAGGCAGCCGGGCCTGCGGCGCTTGCGACCCCCGCGGACGCCGCGACCGCGTGTCGGGTGGCGGCCTCAAACGCGTCCAGGACCATCCTGTTCGCTCTGTCGCCGATGGCGTGGACCGCGACGGCGATTCCCGCTCCGGACGCACTCGAGATGGTCTCCGCAAGCTCCTCTCGGGATGTGGTAAGGATCCCCGTGTTATCGGGGTTGGTCAGATACGGCTCGAGCAGGGCCGCCGTCTGGGATCCCAGAGCGCCGTCGGCGAAGACCTTCAGAGGCCCGACGCGCAGGTTCGCGTCGCCGAATCCCGTCTGCAGGCCGAGCTGGATGGCGTGATCTAGGTTGGAACGGGGGATCATCATGTAGACCCGGAGCCCCAGCCGGCGCTCGGATGCCATCATCTGGAAGGTCCTGAACGCGACGCTGTCCTCGCAGTCATGGATGCCTACCACGCCGAGCTCGTGCATGTGCGGTATGGCGGCCGCTACCGCTTCCTCGCACGCAGCCAGGCTGGGGGCGGGGATAATCCTCTCCACCAGGGCCTGAGCGTTTTCGCGCAGAATGCCCGTGGGTTCGCCTGTGCGTGCGTCGCGCTCGATCTTGCCTCCTTCAGGGTCCCGAGTGTTCTCGTCTACGCCCGCCGCGGCCAGCGCGGCTGAGTTCACCCACGTGCTGTGACCGTCCTTGCTCGTGAGCGCGACAGGGTTCGCAGGAGAGGCCGCATCGAGCTGGGCGCGTGTCGGTGGGACCGCGTCCCTCCAGATGTTCTTGTTCCAGCCGTGGCCGAGGATCCATTCGCCGGGGCCCGCGTGGGCCGCCCTGTCAGCGACCATCCGGACGATATCCCTGACGGATGTGACACCACCAAGGTTCAGTCGACGCATGCCAAGGGCGTACCACACGAAGTGAATGTGGCAGTCCGTGAATCCCGGCACGACGGCAAGACCCCGTAGGTCAACGCTTCGGTAGTGCCCGCTCAGGGCGGACTCGACCTCCTCCCGCGTTCCGACGGCCGTGATCCTGCCGCCGCATACGCTCATGGCTGACGCCCTGGGACGTCGCGGATCCATCGTATAGATGGTCGCGTTATGATAAAGAACCTTGTCGTACATCTGGCTTTCAGCCCTCCCACGCCAGCTTCCCCGGCCTTCCACGCTCGGCGGCAGCGCGTTATCTGCACGGCATCCGCACGCTGGCAAGGATGAGGAGGGTTGCGGGCGGTGCGGCGCGCTGCGCCCTTCCTTCATGTCGAAGCGCTACGGAAACGCGTTTTCGTCGCACAACTCCTGTGCAGCTGTCACTTTGCCTCCGCGCCTCGCAGACGAGATGCGCCCACCACGACCGGAGTCCGTTCGCCAGCAAGACGCCGAGAGCCTGCGGGCAGGTTGGCCCCTCCCAAGAGGAGTATACGTGGAAGAACA
>Ga0134103_1002606_pt1 | contig 13627 bp, 10 predicted proteins | sample 14_taG_2_FD_94445 | JGI IMG/M metagenome (GOLD analysis project Ga0134103, IMG submission 94445) | Switchgrass degrading microbial communities from high solid loading bioreactors in New Hampshire, USA - 14_58_20_212_A1 metaG | ecosystem: Engineered > Bioreactor > Semi-continuous > Anaerobic >...
ATATAACAGCAAAGGTGAGCTGGATTACAAGAACTGTGATACGTATCATGCAGTCATTCTTGTAAAGAACCAGGCCGGACTTAAAAATTTGTACAGGATCATTTCGGAAAGTCACCTCAACTATTTTTACAAAAGGCCCCGAATCCCGAAATCTCTTTTTGAAAAGTACCGGGAAGGGCTCATTATCGGAAGCGCCTGTGAAGCGGGAGAACTATTCCAGGCAGTATTGAAAGGGGCGCCACAGGAAGAGATTGAGCGGATTGCCTCATATTATGACTATCTTGAGATCCAGCCCATCGGCAATAACGCCTTTATGATCCGGCAGGGAGATGTAGCCGATGAAGAAGCATTAAGAGAGCTGAACCGCAGGATAGTAGAGCTTGGGGACAGACTCAATAAACCAGTTGTTGCGACCTGTGACGTTCACTTTATTGATCCTGACGATGCTATCTATCGCGAAATTCTTCAATTCGGCCAAGGCTACAAGGATGCTTCATACCAGGCTCCGATTTATTTCAGGACCACAGAGGAAATGTTAAAAGAATTTGCTTATCTGGGCGAGAAAAAAGCATTTGAAGTGGTTGTTACAAATACTAATCTTATTGCCGACAGTATTGAAGTAGTTCAGCCTATACCGGACGGTACATTCCCTCCTCACATGGAAGGCGCTGAGGAGGAAATAAAAAACTTAAGCGAGCAAAGGGTTACCGAACTGTATGGAGATCCGCTGCCGGAGCTTGTTCGCGCCCGGGTTGACAGGGAGTTGAATTCTATCATAAAAAACGGATTCTCGGTAATGTACATGATCGCTCAAAAGCTGGTTAAAAAATCCCTGGAAGACGGATATCTGGTTGGTTCCCGTGGTTCAGTAGGTTCAAGTTTTGTTGCGTATCTTATAGGGATTACCGAAGTTAATTCCCTTCCTGCCCATTACAGATGCGGGAAGTGTAAATATTCGGAGTTTCACGATAAGGATGTGGAGATAGGCTGCGGATTCGATTTGCCCGACAAAGCATGCCCTGTCTGTGGGGAACCTCTTATTAAAGACGGTTATGATATCCCATTTGAAACCTTTTTAGGATTTGACGGAGACAAGGAGCCTGATATAGACCTTAACTTCTCAGGCGAATACCAGTCAAGAGCTCATAAATACACCGAAGAACTGTTTGGTGAGGGTTACACCTTCAGAGCCGGTACTATTGCCACTATCGCCGAAAAGACGGCTTACGGGTTTGTAAAAAATTATCTGGAAGAAAAGCATATTGTGGGAACGCGGGCCGAAATAGAACGCCTTGCGGCCGGATGTACAGGTGTTAAAAGAACGACCGGCCAGCATCCCGGCGGGGTTATGATTGTGCCCCGTTATAAGGATATTTATGACTTTACTCCCATTCAAAGGCCTGCGGATGATCCCGAGTCAGATGTCATTACTACGCATTTTGACTATCATTCCATCAGCGGGCGTATCCTTAAGCTGGATATCCTGGGACACGATGATCCGACTGTAATACGCATGCTGGAGGACTTAACGGGAGTGGATGCCAAAACCATACCCATTGGGGAGAAGAAAACCATGGGTATATTTTCGGGAACGGAGCCTCTTGGAGTAAGTCCGGAGGACATCAACAGCCCTGTTGGAACCTTCGGGGTTCCTGAATTCGGAACCAAATTCGTACGTCAGATGCTCGTAGATACCAAGCCTACGACATTTGCCGAACTGATTCGTATTTCGGGGCTGTCCCACGGAACCGATGTATGGTTGAATAACGCCCAGGATTTGATCAAAGCCAATATCGCGACATTGTCGAATGTCATATGTACCAGAGACGATATCATGATTTATTTGATTCAGAACGGCTTGCCACCGCTGTCGGCTTTCAAGATTATGGAAAACGTCAGAAAAGGCAAAGGCCTGACGCCGGAATTTGAGGAACTGATGGTTGAAAAGGGAATACCTCAATGGTATATTGAGTCCTGTAAAAAGATAAAATACATGTTCCCCAAAGCCCATGCTGCTGCCTATGTAATGATGGCTTTCCGTATAGCATGGTTTAAGGTTTACTATCCTGAGGCGTTTTACGCAACTTATTTTTCGGTCAGGGCTGACACTTTTGATGCCAATATAATTTCCCGGGGTAAGGATGCTGTTATCATGGCTATTGAGGAGATAGAACGCAAGGGTGTTTCAGCTACCAATAAGGAAAAGGATTTGCTGACGATCTTAGAGGTTGCCAGAGAGATGTATGCCCGCGGTATCAAATGCCTGCCGGTGGATTTATATAAATCGGATGCAACAAAGTTTTTAATTACTGATGAAGGGATACTTCCTCCCTTCACAGCACTGCAGGGCCTGGGCGCCGCAGCTGCCAAGAACATTGTTGAAGCAAGAAAGAACGGCGAAGAGTTTGTTTCGATTGAGGATTTCAAAATGAAAACCGGCGTGTCAAAAGCCGTAATTGAAATCCTGGACGAACACGGATGTTTCGAGGGCATGGCCGAAAGCAGTCAATTGACTCTGTTTTGATAAAACAGGGCATACTGTATAGGCATTGTCATTCTGAGCGCTGACGAAGAATAAGCAGAATGTCATTCTGGGCGAAGCGAAGAATCTTAATACTGACATAAGATCCTTCACTCCACTACGTTCCGTTCAGGATGACATAGGGAAGTGTCATTCTGAGCGAAGCGTAGCGGAGTCGAAGAATCTTTTATTATGACATACCTGGGTAACTTTGAATCAGAAACCTTTTTGCTTTATATATATAGACTAATACAGGAGGCTGGGTAAAAAATGGCTGGTTTGATTGAGAAACTGAATGAAACTGCTCAATATCTTAAAGAAAAAGCTGGTTTTACACCTGAGATCGCGGTTATACTGGGGTCAGGGCTGGGAAAGCTTGCGGATTATATTGAAGACAGTGTCATAATTCCATACGAAGAAATCCCTCATTTTCCAAGAACCACAGTTATAGGCCATGAGGGAAAGCTAATCTTCGGAACTATAAGAAACCGTAAGGTCGTTGCCATGAAAGGACGCTTCCATTATTACGAAGGAAACGATATGGACGCTGTGGTCTTTCCGGTGAGAGTTTTTAAGAGAATGGGAATAGAAAACATATTGATTACCAATGCCGCAGGAGGAATCAATACCGGATTCAAACCGGGCGATTTGATGCTGATTTCCGACCATATTTCTCTTTTCTGCGAGAATCCTTTGAGAGGCGAGAACATAGACGAATTAGGTCCTCGTTTCCCCGATATGACAGCCGTATACGACAGAGCTCTCAGAAAAATTGCGCTTGCATCAGCCCAAAAACTGGGTATTGATTTGAAAGAAGGAATATATTCATACTGTAAGGGACCGTCTTTCGAGTCCCCCGCTGAAATAAGAGCGCTTAGAGCTATGGGGGCCGACGCGGTGGGTATGTCAACGGTACCTGAAGTAATAGTGGCAAGACATATGGGAATAAGAATTTTAGGAATATCATGTATCACTAATATGGCGGCAGGAGTTCTGGACCAGCCGTTAAGCCACGAAGAGGTTATGGAAACCGGAAAACAGGTTGAACAAAAATTTTCCGGCCTGGTAAGCGATATAATCGAAAACTGGAAATAGGAGACGATGGAAACTGATCCGGGCCGGATGAAAGCGTGCATGTAAATCTGAATGTAGCAAAGCGGAATGAAGAATCATATTGTTGACGGAGGATCATTCGTTTTGTTTTTAGTTATAACAAATGGCAAGAGATAAAATATAGTCTTTAACATGGGAGGAAAATCATGAATTCGTCAATAAGAGACATATCTTTAGCTGAATCAGGAAAGCAGAAGATAGAATGGGTAAAAAACTATATGCCTATACTTTCGGGTTTGGAGGAAGAGTTTAAGAAAACCAGGCCCTTTGAAGGCGTGAAAATATCGCTGTCTGTTCATCTTGAGGCAAAAACCGCATACTTGTCCAAGGTATTCGCCGCAGGCGGGGCAAAAATGTCGGTAACCGGCAGTAATCCTCTGTCCACTCAGGATGATGTCGCGGCGGCGCTCGTGGCTGAAGGTATGGATGTGTTTGCATGGTATGACGCGACTCCCGAGGAATATCAAAAACATATAGATATGACTCTGGCTCACGGTCCCAATATTATTATCGATGACGGCGGCGATCTGGTATCGGCGCTTCACACCAGACACACTCATCTGCTGCCTCAGGTATGGGGAGGATGCGAAGAAACCACGACCGGGATTCTTCGCCTGAAAGCCATGGAACGGGAAGGAGCCCTCAAAATCCCCATGATGGCGGTAAATGACGCCATGTGCAAGCATTTGTTCGATAACCGTTACGGAACGGGACAATCGGTCTGGGATGGGATATTAAGAACAACAAACCTGATTATCGCAGGGAAAACAGTGGTAGTGGCAGGTTACGGCTGGTGCGGTAAAGGCGTGGCAATGAGGGCCAAGGGTCTGGGCGCTAAAGTAATCGTAACCGAAATAGATTATGTTAAGGCAATCGAAGCTGTTATGGACGGTTTCAGCGTAATGACAATGGAAGAGGCAGCGCCTCTGGGAGATATTTTCATAACCGTTACCGGCTGCGAGGATGTCATAACAAAGACTCATTTTGAAAAAATGAAGGACGGCGCTATTTTGTGTAATGCCGGGCATTTCAATGTAGAGGTCAGTATACCCGATTTGGAAAGCCTTGCCGTAGATATCCGCGAATATCGCAAGAATATCGTGGGATACACGATGAAGGACGGCCGTAAGCTATATCTCCTGGGAGAGGGACGACTGGTGAATCTGGCCTGCGCCGACGGCCACGCTGCCGAGATTATGGATATGAGCTTTGCAGTTCAGGCAATGAGTGCCTTATATATAATGGAACATAAGGGGAGCCTGCAACCCAAAGTATTCGATATTCCGCCCGAAATAGACGAGAAAATCGCAAAAAGAAAGCTTGAAAGTCTCGGAATAAAGATAGATAAACTTACTGAAAAGCAAAAGAAGTATTTGGAAAGCTGGCAGTTATAAAATTTGATTCTCATTTGTATAAAGGGTGACGGTGTGTCGCCCTTTTTGTTTGAATCCATAAAGTGCTTTATCGGCAGTCGGTTTTGGAATTTTAAAAAAGTTTTTTGCTGGAACGCTCGATAGCTTCCACTCTTTTTATTACTTCTGTCTCGATGAGTTCAGTTTCTTGAGGGATTCGACACAAGCTTTATATTCCTTGAAAAATTTATCAAGGGTGTTCTTATATACGTATACAGTACAGCAAATATATCCCAGAGCCATTAATAATAAAGCTTCCATACTTACGAAATCCAATATAAGCATCAGCCCGGTGGAAAATGATATGATAAATAACCCCGCAAAGCCCATCATTTGATCTTTTTCCTTTTGAAATGCGGTGTTTATAAGCAAAACCAGATTTACTGCCAGAGTAACCAGCAATAAAAACCTGATAACCCAGTACAAATTTGGGTATATTGACATTGATGAAAGACAGAATCCGGCTGTGACAAAAATATAGGGGGTTACGAAAAATAATTTTAATGCATCGGTACTTTTATTAATAAGCATGATATAAGTACAGTCAATCAGAAGCAGAACATGGGCTATTACGAAAAGGGAAATGGCGTTAGATTCGTTGTAGACTGATACTAAGAAGGAAGCGGAGGTCATGATAAACGGTATAATAAAGGCCATGCAAAATGCCCTTGTTTTCATGGACTGGAGCTTAATTGCAAAAGTATTGATAAAAAGCCAAAACGAAAAAGTCAATACTGTAATGAGAAGCAATTGGTTTTCCAGACTAAGAAAAAGCATCTGTGACATTTCCCCCCATGATTCATGCCATTGTTATATCCTACCATAAAATGAAAGGAAATTGAAGAAAAAATTCTGGACTTTAATGCTTGCTGCTGGTAAGGTATAAGATGTTAGAATAAAGGGAAAATACTTGAAGACGAAGATAATAACCTCAGGACTTCCCCATGTTATAGGCGGGGGATACGGTGGTAATTAGGAGGAGTTTTTATGGCAATGCATTCGGGTAAGACGACGGCTGAAAAACTGGCTGAAAAAAACGGTATTACTTTTTATCGAATAAATTCGGATAAATTTAAGACATCCAGAGCAGATGTATTCTTCGTTGATAATCTGTCTAAAGAGAGAGCCAGCGGTAACGCTATTCTCCCTCTGATAATGAAGAGAGGCTGTAAAAGCTACCCGACTGTTAAAGAGCTTGAAAGCAAACTTGAGGAATTGTACGGAGCCGATATTAACGCCAGCGTTACGAAAAAAGGGGAGCTCCAGTTTATTGGGTTCCATATGTCTCATATTTCCGATCGGTACACAAATGGTGAAAGACTTTTTGATCAATGCAGCGACCTTTTGATGTGCATGCTTGAAAACCCCCTTATTGAGGACGGCGGCTTCAAAGAGTCATTGTTCAGGCAGGAAAGAGACAATATGGTGGACTATATACGAAGCAAGGTAAACGATAAAATGCGTTTTTCCTTGACAAGATGCATAGAAGAGATGTGTGCCGACGAACCCTTCTCAATATCCGAAGACGGAACCGAAGAGGATGTGCTTCTGCTTGATCCGAAAAATACGCTGGCTATCTATGAGGAAATGGTCAAAACTTATCCTGCCTATGTGTACATTTCCGGAGAAGTTGACGACAAAAGCATTCAACGCTTCATAGACGGATTTTTGTCATCAGTGGACAGGCAAAATATAAGAAAGATTAATCAGACAAATGTCTATAAGGAAGTCAGGGAAGTCAAGAGAATTGATGAACCTATGGATGTAAGCCAGGGGAAACTGTGCATGGGATTTCGCACTTTCGTGGAGCCGACTTCCGACGAATACTATTCATTGGTTGTGTATAATGGTATCCTTGGCGGAGACCCTCATTCAAAACTGTTCCGTAATGTCAGAGAAAAAGCCAGTCTGGCATATTTCGCCCAGTCGGTGATTGAAAAGTATAAGGGTCTCATGCTGATTATGAGCGGAATAGAAGCCGAAAACCGAAGCAAGGCCGAAGATATAATACTGGCGCAGGTTGAGGCGATGAAAAAGGGAGATATAGAAAAAGAAGACATAGAAACAGCATTAAAATCTCTTGAAACTGGTATGAAGACAATGCAGGACAGTCAGGGGGCCATTGTGGACTTCTTTTTAAGCCAGCACCTCACCGAAAGCGGCGAAGATTTCGATTCAATGATAGAAAAACTTAAAGCCGTTACATTGGATGACGTAGTGAAAGTAGCCCAGAAGGTACAGCTTGATACAATATATTTCCTGAAGCCTGACGGCAGCAGGAGTGAGGAGGAAGCCGTATGAACTATCGTACTTTGACATATGACAAATTAGGTGAAACCATATACGAATATGAGCATAAAACAGGTTTGAAGGTTCTGTTTGTAAAAAAAGCCGGATACAATAAAAAAACTGCCATGTTCGGAACCAATTACGGCTCGATGGACAACATTTTCGAAGTCCGGGGCAAGGAGATACATGTGCCCGACGGGATAGCCCATTTTCTGGAGCACAAGCTTTTTGAGCAGGAAGACGGTAATATGCTGGACAAATTTACAAGTTTGGGTGCATCGCCCAATGCGTTTACTTCCTTCAACCAGACAGTTTATTATTTTTCATGTACCGATCTTTTTGAAGAAAATTTCAGAATGCTTCTGGATTATGTGCAGAAACCCTGGCTGACCGATGAAAACGTTGAAAAGGAAAAGGGTATCATTGGCCAGGAAATCCGCATGTATGAGGATAATGCTGACTGGCGGGTATTCTTTAACCTGCTGGATTGTCTCTATGTCAAACATCCGGTTAAGATCGAAATAGCCGGAACAATAGAGAGCATATCAAAAATCAATAAAGAACTTCTTTATGATTGCTATAACACTTTCTATACGCCCTCAAATATGGCGGTCGTAGTGGTGGGAGACTTTGAGCCGGAAAACATTTTTTCGATTGTCGATGAAATGATACATTTCAAGAATACAGGCAAGGTTGAGAAAAAATATCCGGATGAACCTAAAGAAATCAACATGGAATATAAAGAGCAAAAACTGGCGGTTTCCATGCCTCAGTTCAACATGGGTGTGAAGGATAATGCCAGGGTTACCGGCTTTGAGCTTCTGAAACGGCGTATTGCTCTGGGAATAGGACTGTATCATACCATGGGAAGGAGTTCCGATCTCTTCAGCAGGCTTTATGAAGAACGCCTTATCAACGATTCCTTCCAGTTCGATGTTTCTCTCAACAAAAGCTATGGTTATCTGTCCTGGGGAGGCCAGTCACCGGATCCGAAAAAAACAGCCGATATAATTTTAGAAGCAATCAACGAGGTAAAAGCAAAGGGCATCGGACAGGAAGCCTTCGACAGAATCAAAAAATCACAGGAGGGTATGTTTATCCGCAGTCTGAATTCAGTGGATAATATAGCTCGTGAACTGATGGATTCCTATTTTAACGAAACCAATTTTTTTGATGTGGGAAAAGCATATGAACAGGTTGATATTGACTATACAAACAGCGTGTTCAGGGAAGTTTTTGAAAACCGGACTGCATTGGCGGTGATAAATCCACTGTAATATCATTCTGATTGAAAAAAATTCTGCATTTACCCCAATACATGATACAATATATAAAAAAGTTATTGATTCATAGTATTGGAGGAACAAATATGAATTATATCGAATTTCCAAAACTGGGAATACATCTTGACATTAATCCGGAAGCGGTATCGAACCTGTTTGGGACAAACCTCAGTATCCACTGGTATGGTATTATAATAGCCACCGCGATCATGATATCCCTTTGGCTGGCCATGAGGCAGAGCAAAGAATTCAACATAAAAGAGGATGACCTTGTCGACATGTTCCTTGTTGCTCTGCCTGTTTCTATTATATTTGCCAGACTGTTCTATGTGGTGTTTAAATGGGAAAATTACAAGTATGATTTGCTAGGTATATTCAGAATCTGGGAGGGTGGCCTGGCTATTTACGGAGCCATTATAGGTGCTATTCTATCTGTATATTTCTTTTCCCGTAAAAGAAAAATCGATATGCTGGATTTATGCGACTTTGCATGCGTATATCTACCTCTTTCCCAGGCAATCGGGCGTTGGGGCAATTTTACAAACCAGGAGCTGTACGGTACCTATACAGATCTGCCATGGGGAATGACAGGCAGCATCATTGGAAAAGATCCGGTCCATCCTACATTTTTATATGAATCCATTCTTAACATAATAATATTTGTGATCCTCCTGAAGTTCCGCAAGAACAGGAAAGCCAAAGGCACTGTCCTGGCTTCTTATCTGATGCTTTACAGTTTTGTGCGGTTTTTGATGGAGTTTATAAGAACAGATGACTTTGGCACAGGAAATATCCGCTATAATCAGGTCGTCGCAGTATTGGTATTCGCAGGCGCGTTCGCATGGTTCGTCTATCTTACGAAACGGGATGAGAAGGCGAAACTTGAGGCCGGCAACGCAGAAATTGAAACAAATGACGAAATGCCTCAGTCCGGTGAAGATCCGGAGAATGCAGAGGAGACAAAAACGGATGATGACCGGCAGGTAATTGCCGAAGAATCCCGGTCGGATGACAAGGGGGAAATATAAGGAATAACAAATGGTATCATTGGAAAAAAACAAACAAAACCCTTTATTTAAAAATATCGACTGGACGATAATAGTAACTGTCCTGCTTCTCAATATACTGGGATTATTGGCAGTAAGAAGCGTATCGGTCCATTTGAACCAGCCGTCACTGTTTAAAAAACAGCTTATAGCTTCAATAATCGGCATATGCCTCATGATCATCATTATGCTGATCGATTATAATGTCATAAAATATCTGAGTATACCCGCCTACATAGTAACCGTATTTCTTCTGGTATTGGTCCTGATCATCGGCGAGGGCAGGGAGGAAACCGGCACACAAGGGTGGCTGATATTAGGCCCCGTTTCATTCCAGCCTTCTGAGCTGGGAAAGATCACCCTTTCCATAATAGCGGCGGTTTATCTGGAACGAATTAAAGAGGGAAACGGCGGACTTAACTATATCTGGCTTGTTGCGACATCTGTCAGCCTGGTGGGATTGATACTCCTTCAGCCTGATTTTGGCACATCAGTAGTTTATATGTTCATGTTGGCGTGTATGATATTTGTTTTCGGGATCAAATATCGTATCATTTTCATAACGCTGGGAGCATTGGTTATTTCTCTGCCTGTACTGTGGTTCAGTGTCCTTGAAAAAGTTTTCAATCGTGCCCAGTTGAACAGAATACTGTCATTTTTTAATCCTGACGCTTATGCCAGAACAACCGATTATCAGATTCGTATGGCCATCCGGTATATAGGCTCGGGAATGCTTACCGGAGTAGAAAAAGGTACCGAGAAGGCGGCCAAGAATGTTCCGGTGGTTGAGAGCGATTCGATCTTTGCCGTTATCGGTGAAGAATGGGGATTTATAGGAGCAGTATTTGTCATATCACTCTTTGTGATCCTTTTATTGCGATGTTTGTATATATCCCGGTACGCCAAGGACAAATTCGGCTCCTATGTTGTTGTGGGTTTAATGGCCATGTTCCTTTTCCATTTTGTCGAGAATATAGGGATGAACCTTCGTATGCTTCCTATGACAGGAATTCCTCTCCCGTTTATTAGCTATGGCGGCACATACATGATAGTCTGCTATATTGCCGTAGGTATAATAGTAAGTATTTCTATGAGAAGACAGAGGCCTATGTTTGAAGCATAGACCAAATATTATATTTGCAATATTAAAACGAAATATTAAAATTATGTTACAAAAAATCAATAAAGTCAGTAGTATTGATATGGTTTGACCCAGATGAGCATATATTTTGTATTTAATGTTCAAAAGAATACAACATGTTGTACTTAACATATAATAAGGAAATATTCAATAAGGCATTTCAAAAGAAATGCCTTATTTTTATGCCTATTATGGTTCTAATGTAGGGGTTGACGGGTGACGAGACTTGGGGTAGAATACAAGTAAAGTGGTGGTAAGTGGAGCAAAGTGGTGGAGGTGTGAGGATGCTGATAGGGAAATACACAAACGTATTGGACTCAAAAGGTCGTGTGTTTGTGCCTGCAGCATTCCGTAGCGATTTAGGAGACCGCTTTGTCCTCACCAGAGGCTCGGAAGAAAAGAGCCTGTACATTTATCCCATGGATGAATGGAAGAAATTTGTTGAAAAGCTTCAACAACTCCCCACATCTAAGAAGAACAGCCGAATGATCATCAGACATTTCTGCGCAAACGCCACCAGTTGTGATATGGACAGCCAGGGCCGCATTCTAATACCGGCTGAATTAAGGGAAAAGGCTGAACTCCAAAGAGAAGTCGTTTTTATAGGCACAGTTAACCGCGTTGAGGTGTGGAGTGCTGAAAACGTTAAGGAAACCGAAGTGGAAGACATCGCCGGGCTTCTTGAGTCATTGGACATTGATTTTTAATATGAGGAAGAGGAAATTGAAATGGAGTTCGAACACAAACCCATTATGCTGGAGGAGTGCATAGAATTCCTGAAAGTACGCCAGGACGGTGTTTATCTGGACGGAACATTAGGCGGTGGAGGGCATTCATCCGAAATAGTCAAGAGACTGGGTCCCAATGGAGTACTGATTGGGATAGACCAGGACAAAAATGCGATTGAAGCGGCAAAAAACAGATTATTCAGTATAAATAGCAAAGCAAATATAATCATTAAACATACGAACTTTGAAAACATAAGAGAAGTGTTGGAAAAACAAAAGATTGGCTCCGTCGACGGTGTGCTGCTTGACCTGGGAGTATCCTCGCATCAGCTGGATGAAGAAGAAAGAGGGTTCTCTTATCAGCATGACGCGCCGCTGGACATGAGAATGAACCAGGACAGTGATTTTGACGCCCAAACTCTGGTGAATACCTGGAGCAAAGATGAAATTGCTCGTGTTATCTGTGAATACGGAGAAGAGAGATGGGCGGCGAGGATCGCCGAGTTCATTGTCAGGAGCAGAGAGGTACAAAAGATAACCACCACCGGACAACTGGTGGATATCATTAAGTCCGCCATACCGGCAGCAGCTCGAAGAGAAGGCCCGCATCCGGCCAAGAGGACTTTTCAGGCATTAAGGATAGCAGTAAACCGGGAGCTTGAAGTTCTTGAAAAACTGCTTGATACGGTTACTGACCTGTTAAGCAGCGGAGGGCGGCTTGTAATAATAAGCTTTCACTCTTTGGAAGACAGAATAGTCAAGAACGCTTTTCAAAAGCAAAGTCAGGGTTGTGTTTGCCCGAGAGATTTTCCAAAATGCGTTTGCGGCTTTGAACCAAAACTAAAGATTATAACCAGAAAGCCAATAACGCCATCGGAAAAAGAAATTGACGAAAATCCGAGAGCCAGAAGCGCAAAACTGAGAGTTGCCGAAAAGTTGTAACTTAATGTGTATACTTTAACCCATAAATTTATACTTAAGATAAACCTGACGTTTACGGTCAGGAAAAATACAAAAGATAAAGCCTGATTATTTGACTTGACGGAGAAAATCGGGCAAAGCCACGAAAGTTTTAAAAATACGAAAGATTTATAAAATACTTTAGGATTAAACTGATTTTTATCAGCGGGAAACAGAAGTTAAATTATTCAATATACGTAACCAATTTAAATGCGATAGAATACATAAGACAAAAAACAAATGTACGAAAGATTTACGGAGAAACTAAAGAAAAAACCTGACAAGCCTTTGTTATCAGGATAAAAGCACAAAAGATTTTATGTCAAAAACCTGAAGCAGGCCATCCCTGACTTCAGGGTTTTTGATTCTATCGAGGATCCTTAAAAAGGAGGCAAAATGCATGGATAGGGAAAACAGGTATGTCTATGGAAGTACTGCTCCTAATCTGGTTCAGCCGGCAGAACAAACATTAGAACAACAGAGGGTTGAAAGAAAACAAAAAACCCGTCCTATTCCGCAAAAGTCCAATATTCCAAAAGCAAGACTAATATTTGCAGTACTTTTTGTCGCCAGTATATGCTTCGTTATCCTATATCGCTTTTGCCTTATCACTGAGCTGAATTCCCGTATGGGAGCCTTAACTGAAAAATATAACCGGCTTCGCGATGAAAATCGGATGTTGAATGTGGAGATTGAAACAAGCATAGATCTTAACAGAGTTAAGGAAATTGCAGAAACTAAGTTAAAAATGCATACTCCTGATTCTTATCAGCTGGTTTTGGTAAGTGTACCTAAAAGCAATTACAGTGTTGTTTTGGATCATGAATATATAGACAACACAGTCCGTGATTCTTCTCTTATGGAAAAGATAATCGATACTGCAAAAGCGGTTTTGCACAAATAGCCGGTTAGAAATGATGGGATTCTCCGAAAATGTTAGGTTTACATTAAACAGACAAGAAATATCATTAATGTTAATATATATTTAATTAGAAATAAGAGGGGACTAAGGATTGATCTTTGGATTTGTAAAATCAGTCTGGTGTCCTTTTTTATAATAATAGGAGAATGATTCATGAAAGGCGAATATGGCAGACACCGAAAAAGGATCATGGAAAAGACTGCTGCAAAAAA
>Ga0134103_1002617_pt1 | contig 13599 bp, 3 predicted proteins | sample 14_taG_2_FD_94445 | JGI IMG/M metagenome (GOLD analysis project Ga0134103, IMG submission 94445) | Switchgrass degrading microbial communities from high solid loading bioreactors in New Hampshire, USA - 14_58_20_212_A1 metaG | ecosystem: Engineered > Bioreactor > Semi-continuous > Anaerobic >...
TATCGAGGAGGGCCATAAGCCGGTGGAAGGAATCAGTTTTTCCCTGGTGGGGCGTTGCCGTGAGAAGGAGAAGATACGGCGCCGCTTCAGCCAGCGCTTGGCCTAAGCGGTACCTGGCCACGGTATCCGTGCTGCCGGCAATTCTGTGAGCTTCATCTATAATAATCAAATCCCAACCCGCAGCGATTAGGTCCTCGAAGCGTTCCCGATTATAGCGGCTTACCTGGTCCCTGCTCCACCCCCGGCGCGATTCCAAAGGCTTTACGGCATCCATGGGAACGACTACCTGGTCAAACCGCTGCCAGACGTTGGGATCCCATTCAAACCAAGATAGAGCTGTGATCTCGGCGGGCGTCAGTAGGTGAAAACGTTCCCGAAAGCGGTTTTCCATTTCCTGCACCCACTGCATCACCAAACCCTTCGGTGCTACCACCAGCGTGCGCCTGACGAGTCCCCTGAGCTTCAGCTCGCGCATGATCAACCCGGCCTCTATTGTTTTGCCGAGGCCAACCTCGTCAGCCAGAAGATACCGGACCTTGTTGCCGGAAACAGCCCGGGAAAGGGCGTAGAGCTGGTGGGGGAGAGGGGTGACGCCGCCTTCGAGAGGCGCCAGCAGGACATCCAGCTTGGCTAGGCTTTCAGCAATTCGGGCCGCGGCGACGGTGTAAATAAGTCTCTCCCGGCTGGATATGCCCGCCTCCGTTATCGAGGATAACTCGTCTTCCTGAAGGCGCAAAACCGCGTCCCGGCCCGGCACCCAGACGCGGTAGACGTTCTTTCCCCACAGGTCCAGGGCTTCAATAACCTTCACCGGTTCACGGTACTCCCGGCTCCAGGCCCAATCACCGGGCCGCCATGTGCCATCCTGCCTCAAAGCTTAACCTCACCTGCCACGAGTTTCATCCTCCGGTCGCGTTAGGAACTCTGCATGCAATTAGGCTGATTGAATAGCTAAGCTAAGAATTTGGTAGCTTTTCCGCAAGTAAATCATTCTTATAGAAATGAATTTCCTGGGATAATAGTACTTGCTTTAAAGTAAAGCGAGAAGAAGATTCAAAGACAGCTTAATAGCTTTTCTACGAATTCTATCACATATCTCCGATTTAATCTGTCATGGCAATACTGATTGGTATAATTTCGCAGGCAGCCATAGCAGCTAGTATCAGCTCGTTTGCCACCACATTCGCATTTGGAGACTATCTCTAACGTCCGGCGCAAAACATCCATGAAATTTTCTTTTTCTGCAATCCTCTTAACATGACCTGCCCCGCCGGGTACATCATCAAACAGCACCAGGGCAGGACTGTGGGGATTGCCCGCATAAGGGTATAAAGTGCCATCAACATCCTGTCGTTCGATCTCCAACGCGCTGCAAGCCCCCTCCAGCAACCCATATAACAAAGAATCCCAGAAGCCTGTGCGTTTGTCATCGTAATCTGGTAACCACAGCCTTAGAATATCGGTTTTAAATTCGTAACCCAATGAATAGCGATCAGCTCGGCCTTTACAGTCTTTTCCCCAAGGTGTTTTATGAGAAGGCAAAGGTTTTCCAGTATTAACCTCAGCATAACCACAGAATTGACAGATCTTAAAACCTCTCTTCCCGGCGCTGTTTATTACTGCCAGCTTGCCTTCGCCAGCCTGTATCTTGAGATTAAAAGCACCCAGGTTCAAAGTGATTTCCTCTTCCATTCTTCCTTCCTGAGCAAAGTACTTCCGGGTGGTATAAGTCTTTTGAGGTTTTGACATGGTAGGTGCCATAGGCTTGTCGGCGATAAAACCAAATTCAGGGGTAATAAATATTCCACGGTGGTTACCTATTTTTTCGCCACAAATACATGTATCCATAACCGACTGTTTATCCGCTATATCACTTTGGTAGTAACCACAATGATCACAAATGGCATACATATATTTTACAGGTTCCCGGTCCGGGAGCTTTTTTAGATACCTGCTGGTCCATAACTTGCCCCCTGCAATTACCTGACTCCCCGGTGCGTATTCAGACAACGCTACCTTGAGATCCCTGTCGAGTTCTAAACCTCTGGCTTCCTCACCATGGTGATAGATCTGCAATTCCACCACATCTACAGGAAAACCATACTTGGGAATTACATTATGCTGAGACAAAAAGTTGAGAATATAGCGCTTTTCCAGGGTATTGATAGTCTTTTGAACAGCAAGGGCTTTTTCATATCTCCCTGCGTCCCTGTATTCCTTTTCGACGGCTTTTAATTCCCGCAGATCTGCCATCAGTTGCGCCTCTGCCTTGCTAAGCACTCCATCCCGCTCATGTAAAAGCTCATCGACCCAGCTCCAATCGTCAACACCAAGCCTTTCCCACATTTTTTCTGGAATAATCCGCTTCAGGCTGGCTTTCAATTGTACGGGTCGTTTTCGTAAAAAATCCTTTAAAACCCCGGTAGCTGATTTTTCGGATTCCTTAAAGAAGGCATTGACCTGGCCAAAATACTCCGGCCATCGTTTCCAAAACATCGCCAGAGCAACTGCATACATGTGCCGCTTTATAATTTTTTCGTTGCTGATCTCAATATGCGGAGAACGAATTTCTCCCTTAATAATCCGAAGCGGGTCAGTATAGTAGGCAAAGTCATGGGAACGGCGCTGGCAAAAGGTGAGAGCAAAGGCTGTTGAGCTTGTCCTCCTGCCAGCCCGCCCGGCCCGCTGAATGTAATTGGCCGCCGTCGGTGGTACATTGCGCATAAAAACGGTTTCCAGTTCCCCCACATCAACACCCAGCTCAAAGGTAGTAGAACAGCTCAAAACATTAACCTGTCCATCATAGAACTCTTTCTGAACTCTGCTAGCCCTTTCAGTAGTAAGCTGGGCAGTGTGTTCGCTGGTTTGCATTACTAAAGGCAAGGTATCAAGGTACAATTTGCGATAATGATTGTTCGCCAGTTCTTTTGCAGGGTTACACGCAACTAGCCTGCCATCGCACCTGTAGGTAGGGCAGACACCCCGAAGATTATGCACCGTTAGGCCATGGCATTTGCTGCAGCGATACCAGGTCACAGAATCGTCAATCACTGCTGGGAGTATCCTCCAGTATTCCGGTTTCAGGCAATACACATCACCGTACTTTTTTGATTCATGATGGCTGGAAAAGTGAGTTTTCCAAGGCGCCCTTTCACCTGCAAGCAATTTGCTCCAGATCTTGGCCAGCAGATCTTCAACCTCTGGGCGTCTAATTCCGTTACCTATAACATCTGCCAACCGCAACAAATAATCCAGCCGGGAGTTGCTACGGCCTTTAGCAGCAGGGTTCCAGCTGTAAATCCGTCCTGGAACCGACATATTTTCTTTAAAGTAATACTCTTTATTTCGGGGTGCAAAGAAGGAATCTCTCGGATCAACACAATCGGGAAAACGAACAGCACCGTTTCTCCGCACACTGTCCAAGAGAATCATGATGAGAGTGGTTGCTTCGTCGGCAGTAAAGTTCCAGGGTTCCCTACACAAAGCTTTAGGTGGGCTCCAGTTTGGCGGCGGTACCGGCATAAATCCCAGCAATCCTTGCCCCTCCAGCCCTAAGGTGCGGTCTCCGGCCATAAATTCATGTAGCACCCATTTCCAGGCTTCCGTTTCTAATTGCTGGTAACTCATTTTAGGAAATAGTTGTAGATCGCCAAGCATCTTCTTGACAAAGTCAGCTAAATCGTTAACCCTCCATTGATTGGCCAGGACTTTGTCCCTGTATTTCTTCAGAGTCATAATTATCAACCGACGCTGCAAAATCTGATTGTAAGAGGCTTGCAGGTAGCTGGCAAAATAAGCGGCGTCCTGGCGGCTGTCAGAAAAAATCAGCAGGCGACGGTTGCTTTTGTAATCGTCGATGCTACTGGTAGTTTCCCAATCATTTTCAGAAACAATATCGGTTCTCAATTCCCCAGTCTGCTCAGGTATTTGCTGGTAGAGAGAAGTAGCCAGAACGCTGGTCACAGCCTCAGCTCCCACCACAAATCGCCTTACCACAGAACCCAAGGCATTGATACTTCCGCAGGCCGGACACCTATGGACATTTCCGTTTTTGTTTGGCACTTTAATTACCGTGAAGATACATTCTTTTCCACAATCGCAAAGGGATTCAATATTGGCAGCAGATTTCACAGACCTGCATTTTCCACACAAAAGATAGCCTTCCTCCGCCGGTATTTCTTCTCCGCCACCACCAACTATTTCATCTTCATTTTCTTCGGAAACAGGCTCTTTATCCTCAAGAAGTAAAAAATACACCAGATTGTTACTATCGTCGTAAAAGCGATTGCCTGGCTGCTTGAGAAAGTAATGTTTGCCAACCTCATCTAATTCTCCCACCAGATACAGCGAATTGCACCGACGGCAGGTAGCAACTTCAAAGACAGGATAACGGCTGCCGTTACTTTCCTCAACCCACTCCCGTCTTTCCATATACAGCCGCTTTTCGGGCAATAACGAAACATATCCACCTTCAACCGCCCGAATAAACAAATGGTACCTAGCCGGCAAAAGGGGTTGCCCGTCTATATCCAGTTTGGCTTTATTTGCCAGGTATACAAGGGCCACTAGATGACTTTGACTGTCTTGATCATCCGGGAATAACTTGCTGGCCGCGTCAGCGATGGAACACGGCTTTTCCCCCAGCATCTGCTGCAAAGTAATTAGCCGGCCGTCACCGGAAAGGACCAGGTAGATAAATCTGGTCCATTCCCCACCGCAACTCTTCTGTGCTTCTTTCAAGATTTCCTCAGGGACTCCTGAACTAAGACCTTCACGCATCAAAGTGGGTATTTTATCCGGGTCTTTTCCATCAACTATCTCAACCCATCGTTGGTAAAGTTCACTGTCCGGGCTGCCCCAGCTCCTTCCGGCAACGGTCAGCTGTTTCTTAGAACCAATTACTACATCCTGACGTGCAGAGTCACTGGCAATCCATTCAAACTTCTCGCCAAACAATCTTTCTCCAAAGACGGCCAGCTGCTTAAAATCTTTTTCACTTCCTCCCAACGTAGCACTGGTACCTATGCATTGCAGGGCTCCTGGCTTGCTTTCCACTACTCTATCTTTCAGCCGCCTCAAGAGCATGGCCATTTCGATTCCTTTGGCTCCAGAATATGTATGAACTTCATCAATAACGATAAAGCGCCAATCCCGGGCATATTCACCATCAAAAAATACATTGTCTTCGGGGCGCAGTAATAAGAATTCCAGCATGGCATAATTGGTAAGCAGAATATGTGGGGGTGACTCTTTCATCCTCTCCCTGGAAAGCAATTCGTTGGGCAGTAAATCTTCTTTCGGGTTCATTTGTTTGAAGCGTTCAACCGCCCGACTCTCGTTCTGTTCTGTCTCTCCCGTGTAGCTTCCAAAGGTAATGTCAGGGCAATTCTTTAGCAGTTTGCGCAGCCTTTTTAACTGATCGTTGGCCAGGGCGTTCATGGGGTACAGCAACAATGCTCGTACTCCCGGTCCGAGCTGGCCTTGTTCCTTCTGCCGGAACAAATGGTTGAGGATAGGGATCAAAAATGTTTCAGTCTTTCCGCTGCCGGTACCGGTAGCTACAATAATATTTCTTTTGTCTTCCACCAGCTTTCGGATAGCAATTTCCTGATGCATATATAAATTCCGATCCAAGGGTAATTCCGGTGTGCACAACTTCCTAAACTCGGGTGACAGCACTCCCTGTTCTATCAGGAAATTCACTGAATTACCACTTTCAAAAGGCGGAGTAGCCTCCAAAATAGGCCCCCTGGCAAATTTTTCTGGCTTTCTCAATTCGTCAACCAATTGTTTATGTAACCCCATATCATTGAAAGCGAAAGTTGTTTCCAGGTAATCCAGGTACCGGTTTACAATTGCATCAGTCGCCTTCAGCGGATCCAAGCCCATCTTTTCTCCTCCTCACCGCGACAAGTATATAATCGGGGAAAATTACCTCCTTCTTGCACTCTCTATGTGCATTCTCCCAGAATAGCGCCCGGCATCTTATGCAATACATTACCCCATCTCTATCTCTATCCAACAGGAAGGGCAACCTGGTACAGTCTTCAGATTCCAAATAAAAACTTACGGGGTTGTAATCTAGCACGATGGGTTTACCATCTTGATTAGAAGTACAAACTATGCCCTGGAACCTTTCCTCGCCCTCAAATTCAGGCGAGATACGAATATCCTGAATCCAGTACTCTTTTCCCGCGGGAATCTTTCTACCCTCACACTCAAAAGCTTCTATGGTAAGCCCCTTTTCTAATACATCTTCCAGTCTTTCGTCCCTGGACCCAATCGTAACATCTATGCCATTCTCACTATTAGACTTTGGCAATAAGGTCTCATCTTCACCCCATGGATCATCAACAGCAAACTGCAGTCTGTACCGACCTGCTGGCAATTGGCATTTGGATTCAACAATTTCCACCCTGGAAACTCCATCGGGAATGAAACGTTCAATCATGTTTATTCCAGGCATGTCCAGCGGCCAAAGACGAACAACCCTGTGGGAAGCTCTTCCCAGATCCTCCCATTCCAGAGCAATTGTTCGTATATCATCCTGAAGTGTCTGTTCTATCTTAATCCCCGCTACCTGCCAGCAGGTTCTCACCTGAACAAGGGTAAATGGAGGAAGGCGATTATCCTCAAAAGCAAGTAACAAAGTGTGAACAGCTTGGGTGCTTTCCCGGAGGGCATCACTGAATTGCCGTAGATTAAAGACAACTAGCTCCTGCTTAATCTGGCCCGGAATGACTTGTCTGTGGTCTTCCAAAGCCAACGTAACTCGCCTTGAAACGGAAGGTGGCAATCGCAGCTGAATTTCTCCCAGGTCTTCATGCCATATTTCTTCCACTTCAGTTTTCCAAGTGTCAGTTTCTCCTTTTCGCCAGCGAACACTTGGAATATCTATGCAAATTTCAAGTTTAAAGCTCTGCCCGTCCTGCACATAATAGCATATTTCCCCAGAAAGCTGCTGTTGTCGGGTATCAAATTCGATCAGTGCTTCATAAGTAGAACTCTCGACTAACACCGCGGGCGGATGAGCCAAGAAATCAAACGGACACTCGGAGCTAATCCTCAGTTGTCCTGTTTCTTTTTTCCCCATTTGAGGATAGTAAATGTCCTGATCAAAACGCAATTCAGTGCTGGGAATTACAATACAACTTTCAGTCCAAACAACACTCTGCCTGAGAATCAAAGATACTGTGCATAACCCGTTAACATCTCCAACAATAGCAGCTAGAGGCACGTAAACATCCTTACCTTCGCGAATCACCTCTCTCAGGATCTCTAGACGTAGATACAGACTGTCGCCAGGGTAATCCAACCGCACTCCATATAGATACAATTCCTCTGGATCAGACAGCGAGAATACCAGTTCCGGCAGCTTGCCCACGTATATCGGTGTATTATCTTTGGTCCTCAGAACTGTTATGCTATTGCCTGCTAACAACTTAGGCTCGAACTGTTCTTTCCGTTTAAGAATGGATACACCAGTTTTCGACTCAATCAGTACAAAATCGGTGTCATCAAGATGCACGTATGAGTATTCATAGGCGGACCAGTGACCAGTCAACCGCTCTTGTTCTTTAACTACCTGGACGGGTTTTATGCTGCTACCAGCAGGTGCAACCAGGTAAGCGTCTCCTGTCGGCAACTGGTCTCCTTCAATTAACTCTCCCCGCGAGTTGAAAAGCAGGCATAATTTATCGCCACCTAAACCGGTAATTTCCCACCGTCGGTTGATTTCTCCACATATGAACTCGAAATTGTATACAGGTTCAGGCTGTTCTAGCTCTATAATCACAGGCTCAGTTTGAAACTGGTCATCTTTGGTTCTATTTATTGAGACATCCTTTTTCAATTCAGCCCCAGATTTTCCTCGTATTATAAACACAGCCTTCGTTGCCTTTTTTACGGATTGTTGAGGTAGCTCAACCTTAAGGGAACGCTCAAGAGTATCCAATTTGACAACCGGTCGACGAAAAGTTATTTCTCCTGCCTCTCTCCAGCCCCACGCCTGTTGTTCTGCAGCCAACATGCTTTTTCCCTGCTGATGCCACCATTTTTCCATAGACCGGGCAATTCTGGAAGGTAAAATAACACTGTCAGTGTTTTCTTCGCCTTGAACCAGCTTTTGTAGTAACAATAGAGAATTAAATACAAATTTGTTTGATATGTCCTCTCCCTGTATTAGAAAAGTGCGGGTGGATTCATTCAAAGAATACAACGGCCTTTTGATCCGTTCCATTTTCCTTTCCACTTCTAATTTCTTTTTCCGTGTCTCGGTCAGATCGGAACGAAGCGAATCTTCATCAGGATACTCCTCCATTAATGGCAAATAGTCAAACAAAACATCAATATCAATCTGGCTGGGTATTTTACCTTTTATTGCCTCAATTTCACGGCGTATATTTCTCTGTTGAATCAGTTCCTCCAGTCCGTTCTCCAGGTTACCTTTACCTAGCTTGATCAGTTTCATTTTGTACCCAGCAATTTCTTCTTTGACCTTGGATAACCGGTCCTTGTATTGGAAGAGTTCTTGTTTAAAAACGGTTGCCATTCCATGCCTACCTGCAGCGATTTCCCGCTCTGCTCTGTCCAGGTCCTCCAATTGCTTCTCAATTTCTCGACGGTCTTTCAAAAGTTGTTGAACCTTCTGCAAGCTCTCAGGCAATAGTGGCCATGGCTCTGCCAGAAGATGGCTTCGCACGGGTAAATTGCTGAGATATTCCGATAGCATACGCTTGGTTTCCATGGCCTGCTTATATCGCCGCCACAGCACTAAACGCGATAGCCATCCCCAAGAACCGGTAAACACCCTGATAGCAGAAAGAGATTTTCTGACTAATTTCTCAACATATTCAACTGAAAGTTCTAACAGAGGAATGGCTAAGCCTTCATCCCAGCAGTCCAATACTTGGACAGCTGCAGCTGCTATTTTCTGATTATATTTATTGAGTTTGGAAAGCCCAACTTCTTTGGTTTCAGCAATTTCCTGGGCTTTTTCCATCCAATTACAAATTTGCTCCAAATTATTACGTTCTGCCTCAGCTTGCTCCAGCCATCTCTCTGGAAGGTCCAATAGCTCAGTTAACTCATTAGATTTTTTAATTTTGGCTTTTAATACCTTCAACCTCTTTAACTTATCCTTGTGTTTCCACAGCTCTAGGGCAATACCCAAAGACTTTTCCCGGTTGTCAAGTTCTGCAAGTTGATCCTGCAAATCTTGAGACGTAAGATATTCCTTGCGCCAGTTTGACACTATATGTTTTACTTCGTCCCAGTTCACCCAGTTTTCTGTCAGCCCGGCATGTCTGCGGTCTATGAATAATGCCATTATCACATCAGAGAAGTAACTGTCGAGATAAGAATTCGGAACATAGCCATGAGCCAGAATTGGTATTATATAGCGCGATTTACCTTCAAATTTTGCCAATTTATACTTCTCAACTACCTTGAGAAAAGTTTCTCCCAAGATCTTTTGCCATTTTACCTGAGTTTGAGGCAGTTCAAGGGCCCCGTACACCGGGTCCCAAAAGTTGTCCCTGTAATGCAATATACCCATCCAAACAAGAAAGATGGCGATACTCAGGGAATTCTCAATAGCAGGATATGGCTTCTTTAACTCGCTTGAGATCAACTTAGCCAGGTGGTCAAGTTCCTCTTGATTCAACTCGATATCCCCTAGAAGGGCCAAATCCGAAGAGCCAGCCAGCAACTCTTCGAAATATCTGTCGCTAGCATGCAAATGGTTGCATTGGAATAATCCCACTTTTTTCACCTCCTTCAGAAAACGCAAGAGTTCCAACGCGTACCACGGCTCCAGACCCAATCACCGGGCCGCCACACCCCGTCCTGCCTCAAAACCGACACCTCACCGGCAGATAAATCATTCATCCAGCCGAATCAGGGCGTTGTCGTAGTACATAAGGAGGCTTGAGTCTTCCTGAAGGACAGTATCCGGTATGCGCCTGGCCACCTCCACGATGGTCTTGTAGTCTTTAGCCGCCCAGCAGGCCTTGAATCCGGCACGCAGCGCTTCGGTGCGGAACACTTTCAGCCTGCCCCTGCCTTCTTTATATTCTTCGAACTCTCTGAGGAGGGCCTTCTCGCGCATCTTCTCCAGGTCAGACTGCCTGCCGGGGTCAGGGACGTACCAGCAGCCCTGATCGTCTTTGAGGAAGTTCTGCTCTAAAAGCACTGCCAGCTCCGGCAGCTTTTCGTGCGGCGCTTTGTGCAGTTCTCGCAGGAATTTGGGGTGGATTTCCTGGTATGTCTGCGGTTTCTTCGAGAGTTCGCTGCGCAGCCACTGGATGGAAGATTTTTCATCGGTTACAAAAAGGGATAATTGCTCGATTTCCCGCACCGTTAAGCGCTTTTTGTCATACTCCACCACCTGGTCGGGGAGGAAGTACATGCCGTCTCTCTCCGGGAAGCGCTGTTTTAAGCCGGCGTAAAACTCCGCCGCCCCCATAGGCACGGCAACTCCCCGCTGGATGTGGAAGGCCACCATCCGGTCATAGAGGAGGAAATTCTGCCGCTCGGCAATGACCTCCGCTTTGCCGTTTTTCTCCACAAAGACCGGCAGCTGTTTGAGGTGTGTCCGGACAAAATCCCAAACTCCTTCTTCGGTCCCCGCCTCAAGATTGAAGCGCTTTTCCAGACCGCCGTTGGGTTTATAAGCAGAAATAATTAGATCCTGCTTTACGGCAGTCGTATAGCCAATTTTGGCCTGGTTGAAAGTTCCCTGCTTTTTATCCAAGGTACGAACATCGGCAATAACAAAGCCCGCCCGCATAATGGCCTCCTGGATGGCGTTCCAGATCCGGTTCTGGGAGTTGTGAAACACCACCGTCATCCACCGGCCGGGCTTCAAAATGCGGTAGTACTCGGCAAAGCACCTTTCCATAAGCTCTTGGTATTCCCTGGGGCCTTTGCCCTGCACTTTGTTTTCAACGGCTTCGGGCTTATTGTTAGTAAAAACCTTAAGCCAGGCTTCCCAGAGGAAGTTGAGCTCTGAGTACATGAGATTGCCACCGAAGGGGGGGTCGGTGAAGATGTAGTCTATATAATTTTTTGGGATACTGGTATTGGTAGCCGAAGTTGTTTCCACCAGAACATATCCTTTTTCTGGGTATCGAACTTTGCAAAAGTCTAACAGCTTATATCTTAAAAGCTTCAGTGGGCTATTTTCCGTCCATAATGAAGGAATGTAAAGGGTACCACTTACTGTCCCCATTTTTCGGTCCAGGGTAAACTTGTACATTTTTGTCGTTCTTATCATGGAAGAAGTTAGCCAAATTAAGAGTAATTTTAGCGGCAAGGCTTTGGCCATATTTAAAACGAGCGCTAATACCCACAAATTCCGCCTGGTGTAAAAATGGTGAACATGAGTAATTCCCACATTTAAAGGATCTCTTGTCTTCTCACCTTTTGGAAGTGGATCAGTAGGATACCAGTAAGGTATCTCACTCTCCTCAATTTTCCGGATCAGCTCCAGGTCGTAATCATCGGGTTCTTTCTCATACCTCTTATTCCCCACCGAATAATTGATCAGCACCGGCACCTGCCGGGCGCGGGTGATAAACTCCCCGATGTCCCGGTCGTACACCCTTTCGGTAGCCCTTTCCAGTGAACGCTTAGTGAGATTGGCCCCGCAGTGGGGGCAGGGAAACTCGTCCCGGACTTTACCTTCTTTTTTGTCTACCGCCACTTCCCAGAAGACAAGCTCTCCGGAACAGCTGGGGCAGATAAACACGTCGGACCAGACGGTGTAGTTGATTTTCCCCATGATGGGGTTGCCCTTCGCGTCTTTCTGCAACTTCCCATCCACCACGTGCCGGGTTTGGTACATCCCGCCGCATTCTTTTTCAACTTCGTCCAGAATCCGCCGGGCTTCCCGCTCAAAGGCCCGAACATCCACCGATGTGTTGTAGTTGTAGGCAATGAAGGTGGCGGCAGGGGAGAGGTCGATTAAGATAGCCTTGCGTGCTCCAAGTTTAGAAAAAGGCCGGCCTTTTTCATCGAGGATGGTCCCGTCATCCAGTACGCGGTAGCCTAAGGATTCTATGGTCTTGCGGTCCCCACATAAGCTCGCCGCAACGCCGGTCATGCCCGTGCCGCAGAAACCGTCAAAGACAATATCTCCCGGCTCGGTGTAGTGGAGGATATAGCGCATGATGGCCCTGTGCGGCACCTTGGTGTGGTAGGAATGGGCATTGTAAATGGGATCGTTTTTGCCCTCCGATACATCTGCCGCAAAGGGCTGCCGGCGGTAATCGTCGTTATCCGGGTCGTAGGGTTTCCCGTGCTCTTTGATGAAATCCCCTATGAACGGGTTCGGGCAGGCCGTGTAATAGGGCGGGTCGGAAAGGCTGATGATGTCCTCATCTTTGGCAATGGGAAATCCCTCGATATGCCTCACCCGGTCGAGGTGTTCCTTGGTAAGCCGGAAACGCAAGCGTTCTTGCCGTTCCCTTCTTTCTCCGTTCCCTTCCGGTGTATCCGTGAAAAGTTGTTCTTGTTCGGCCACAGCGTTTCACCCCTTTATTCCAAAACGATCCTTACTTTACTGTGGATTTCCCTGCTCCTCCTCGAACTCGAAAGTTAGCCAAAGAACATGTATCCCGGTTTTACCATAGCAGCCTTTCCTTGAAAAACAACATATACATGTCTAACCTCGTTATTTGCCTTTTTATTAAACCTCCTCGACACCTAGAAGCCATTGCGCACTCAAACCACGGCTCTTGAAAAACTGTTTTACGTGGTCCGGGTTGTTGACGCGGAGATTGGCATCTATTTCGGGATCGGGGTCAAGCCATACCTTATGCGAGAAAAGACGGCTGACCAGAGGTTCGATAAGTCTAATGAAGGTCTCCTCATCTATTGGCCGAAAGAAAACTCTTCTTTTCTCTTCATCATCAACTAAATTCAACTTCGCCCCAATGACTGCTCGAAGCATAGGCACCCACGCCCTTAAGGCTCCAGCAGCATATATCCTTTCGGCAGTGCGGTGAGCCTCATTCTTGGCCTCGGGGTTCCAGCGCCCGCTCAAAGTTTTATCGACGATCAGGTTCAATAGTTTGATGAGATTTTTCTTCTCTTCTCGCCGGTAATCCTGAGGGCTCTCAAACTCCACCTCCAAAGGCGGAGGAGCGATGAACTCGTTTAAGAAGGTCCGCTGGACGGCGTAAATGGTCAGCGGGTTCTTGCGACTCTTGTTCTTCTCAGCAATGTATTCCTGCAGCTTGTTTTCAGGATCTTCCAGGATATCATTTTCGATTGCCGCCCGTAGGCGCTTCATGGCTTCTCCTTTGGGAACACCTTTAACCTGGGTAAGGAACTGTACAAAGCCTTTTTCTGACTTTGTCCCGGGACGTTCCATGTATTCTTCCCAGTCTTCTTTGAAAAGGGCACTGTACCTAGAAATAAGAGTTGAGGTGTAAAAAGGCATCTGCCGGAGCTTGTCGTGGGCTGCCAGCACCGTCTCCTTAATCACCCGTTTGTCCGGGTCGAGATACACCTTGCACTCAACGCGGCGCCTTCCAGCCCCTAGCTGAGCCGCAGTCTTATGCTGGCCGTCAAAAAGCATTATCCGGCCATCAGCCA
>Ga0134103_1002623_pt1 | contig 13580 bp, 9 predicted proteins | sample 14_taG_2_FD_94445 | JGI IMG/M metagenome (GOLD analysis project Ga0134103, IMG submission 94445) | Switchgrass degrading microbial communities from high solid loading bioreactors in New Hampshire, USA - 14_58_20_212_A1 metaG | ecosystem: Engineered > Bioreactor > Semi-continuous > Anaerobic >...
ATTCCAATGGGACCCGGAAATACAGAAAAGCAAATCAGAATGATGATTGACATGAAATCAACTGTACTTTGTGCTACTTCCTCATATGCGCTTTTATTGGCTGAGGAGATAACTAAGCGTGGATGCAAGGATCAGATTCATCTTAAAAAAGCTTTAATAGGGTCGGAACGCTGGGGCGAAAAAATGCGTAAACGTATTGCCAATGAACTTGGAGTGAAGCTCTATGATATATACGGATTAACAGAAATATATGGCCCGGGTATTGGCATTAGCTGCGAATATGAATGTGGGATGCATATGTGGACTGATTATCTGTATTTTGAAATAATAGACCCCAAGACAGGAGAAGTTTTACCTGAAGGAGAAATAGGCGAGCTTGTTATCACAACACTTTGCAAAGAAGGAGCTCCCCTTATACGTTATCGAACTCATGACCTTACAAGGGCATTGCCGGGAAAATGCGAATGCGGCCTTGATTATCCGAGGATAGATACCATTTTAGGGCGTTCCGACGATATGGTGAAGGTAAAGGGGACTATCATTTATCCAAGCATGGTGGATTCTCTTCTTTCAACCATTGAAGGTGTAAGCAGCGAATACCAGATTATTATTGACCATTTAGACGGAAGGGATAATTTGACACTTTTCTTTGAAACACCTCTTGAAAAGGGAGACCAAACCAAAGAACTGGAAAAAACCGTAGAGCGGGAGTTCAAATCAAAAATCGGCATTACTCCCATAGCTAAAGCAGTCGGCATGTTTGAACTGCCCCGTAGTGAAAAGAAGACGACCAGAGTGTTTGATAAGCGGTATTAAAGAATAATATTCAAGGCAAGTAATTGAGCCCTATTTTCATAATTGAAAATAGGGCTCAATTACTGCCTGATTAGGAGGTGTTTTTGAGTAACTTGGCTTACTGCAAGGTGGAGTGTGATGATTCGATGTCATCTATAGGTGCATAATTATCCTGACCTTCAGGCTTGTCCTTTGTATCACCGTGTTAGTTCGCCTTGAAACTCTCCTTATGCATTTCTTCTATATAAGTATCCTCCTGATATATAATATAGATTAAAGTCGAAATATGTTACTATATTTCAGAAATAATTTGATAACAGACTTTTATATCATATATTTGAAATACTATTTGAAGAATTGACCCATATTTATCGTTTTATTGCGAAATCTATGCTATTTTGTAGTTTAGAAAGCCGCAAGGTACAGATTTGGATGAATTAAGTTTTAAAGTTGCTTTGGAAGTATTAAACTTAAATGTCTTTGAAACAATAATGTCGGAGGTGTTACACCATGATATCGCGCAAAACGGTAATCACTTTCGGCATGGTCGCTATTCCTATAGCAATGTACTCAGCCACCCAGGACAATGATATCCACTTTAATCAGCTTCATAAAGAAGACAACAGCCGTATCAGGTATAAAAAAACCTGTGCCCACTGCGGCAAGGAATTAAAGCCCGAAGATATCGTAAGGGGGTATGAATATGACGAGGGCAAATATGTAGTTATTACTGATGAGGAAATTGAAAGTATAAAAACCGAAAAAGAAAAATCAATTCAAATTTTGCACTTCGCTCAGTTGAATCAGATTTCTCCGGTCTACTATAACAAGACATATCAGGCCATACCCGAACCAGGAGGAGAAAAGGCTTTTGAATTGCTTAGATCTGCGTTGATGGCAGAACAGAAGATAGCAATCGGCAAAGCGGTCATAGGGACTAAGGACACGCTTATGGCAATAATCCCACGGGAAGATGGCATTATAATTGCTACCATGTTTTATGCTGATGAGATAAAAGAACTTCAAAAACCTTATTCGAAACCTAAAGTATCAGAACAGGAGAGCAAAATGGCAAGATTGCTTATAAATTCCATGGATACGCCTTTTAATCCGGCAATGTATAAGGATGAATATCAGGAAAAGCTGAGAATGTTGATAGAAAGCAAAATCTCCGGGAAGGAAGTTGTCGCGGCGAAAACTGAGGGACCGACAAAGGTAATTGATCTCATGGAAGCTCTCAAAGCCAGTGTCGAAAAGGCTAAGAAAGAAAAAGAAAAGGCAATAGTATGATGTATGAAAGAAAGACTTTTTGAGTACAACCAAAAAAGAGATTTTGAAAAGACCACCGAACCGGAAGGTATTCAGGTAAGTTCGGATGAGCAGTTAAGATTTGTAGTCCAACACCATATTGCCAGCAGGGATCATTTCGATTTTCGCCTTGAATGGAATGGGGCTCTTTTAAGCTGGGCAGTTCCCAAAGGCCCTTCATATAACCCGAAAGAAAAGAGACTGGCGGTAATGGTAGAGGATCATCCGCTGGAGTACAGAAATTTTGAAGGTATTATCCCAAAGGGCGAATATGGTGGCGGGACGGTGATGATTTGGGACGAAGGTTACTGGGAACCTTACGGGAATGTGGAAGAAGGTCTGAAGGAAGGCGTGTTGAAGTTTGAACTTAAGGGAAGACGCCTAAAGGGAAAATGGGCTTTAATAAGACTGAAAGGTAAAACGGGCGAATCGTCGGATAACTGGCTTCTATTAAAAGAAAAAGACGAATTTGCAAGAACTGATACCGGAATATCTGAATTTACCACCAGCGTTCGAACAGGCCGGACTATGGCTGAAATCGAGGCAGGCAAGGACGAAAAATTCATAAAAAATCCTTTTGACAGCGTCGATGTACAATTGGCAAAACTGGTAAACAGGGTTCCTGATGGTGATGAATGGATTTTTGAAATGAAATATGACGGCTACAGGATACTGGCATTTGTGGAAGGCAACAACGTCAGACTGGTTTCCAGAAACGGAAAGGATTATACGAAACGATTCTTGGCAGTTAGTAATTCGCTGATAGAATTTGCCAATAGAAAAGCGATGGTTTTGGATGGTGAAATGACGGTTATCGATGAGAATGGAAAGACTGATTTCCAGGCTCTGCAGAACTATATGAAGAATCCGGGAAGAGAAAAACTGACATATATCGTATTTGATTTACTGGCACTGGACGGTGAAGATCTTCGGAATAAACCTCTTATAAAAAGAAAAGAAATATTGGAAGAGCTGATGAAGGATGCTCCCGGGAATCTGTATTACAGCCGACATGTTACAGGAAACGGAAAGGAATGCTTTATTGCGGCCTGTGAGGCAGGCATGGAGGGCATAGTAGGTAAAAAAGCCGATTCTATATACAGCGGCAGCCGTAATGGAGACTGGATTAAAATAAAATGTGATAAACGTCAGGAGTTTGTTATCGGAGGGTATACAGTTTCAGATAAAAAATCCGGGGGTATAAGTTCGATTCTGCTGGGCATATATGAAGGAAATGACCTAAAATATGTAGGGCGTGCAGGAACCGGTTTTAACAAACGAAACACCGAACAACTGCTTGCCAGATTCAAAAATCTGGAGACGGATAATCCGGTTTTTGTTAATCCCCCTAAAGCAAAATCAAATGAAAAAATTACCTGGCTGGAACCAGAATTGGCGGCAGAAATCAAATTTGCTGAATGGACGGCGGATAATCAGTTGAGACAGGCAAGTTTTAAGGGTTTAAGAGAAGACAAAGCCCCAAAGGACATAAGGATGGAATTTACAGCCGAAGAATCGGAAAAATCTGAGAAATCCAATGAAAGCAGCGACAATCTGATCATCGGGGGCGTTAATATTTCAAGCCCCGATAAAGTGATATTTGATGACTCCAAAATTACGAAAGAAGATGTTATCAGGTATTACGAAAAGGTATCGGAACGTATGCTGCCTTATGTGGAACATAGAATCTTAAGTATTGTGCGCTGTCCGAAAGGAGTATCTCAAACATGTTTTTACAAGAAGCATCCGGGTCCCGGCAGCAAGGGAATATTTACCATACCTGTTTCCACTGAAACCGGAGAAACAGAAGATTACTTTTATATTGCCGATAAAACCGGCCTTATTTCAGAAGCCCAGATGGGGACTCTTGAATTTCATACCTGGGGAAGCCGGACAGATCAGCTTGAAAAACCTGATATTATGGTATTCGATCTGGATCCTGATGAAGGTATGGATATAGAAAAAGTACGCCAGGGCGTCAGGGATTTAAAAAGTATCCTGTCTGAGCTTTCCCTGGTTTCATATTTAAAAACCAGCGGAGGAAAAGGTTATCACGTGGTCGTTCCTTTGAAGCCTTCAGTTAACTGGGATATTTTCCATGATTTTGCGAGAAAGGTGGCAGAAGTTATGGAACAGAAATGGCCTGACCGCTATACAAGTAATGTCAGAAAAAACAAAAGATCCGGCAAAATATTTATCGACTGGATAAGAAATGCCAGAGGAGCCACCAGTATAGCGCCCTATTCGCTGAGGGCCAGAAAAGGAGCAAAAGTTTCCATGCCCATCTCCTGGGACGAGCTTGATACGATAGCTCCAGATGGTATTGACATGGAAAAAGCGCTCTTGAGGATTCATAACAATGATCCGTGGAAGGACTTCTTTAACATTGAACAAATGCTAAGATAGAAACAGACCTTTTGAGATCTTTACTAAACATTTATTATAAATTTTTAATAATTATTTTTGGTAAAAATAAAATAAATGTATTATAATAATATTGTCAAAAATCAATTCTTAACCACTTCTTAATGGTACATAATTATAAACAGCTGTTAAGCCTGCAAACATTCATATTACATCCTTTAGTTTATTTAAAAAAATAAAAGAAAGGAGAGGTTTTTATGAATGAAAGAGTTACAATAGCTGTAGAAAAAAGAGAAAAGGTAAGCAGCAGGGACAGCAGAAGGCTCAGAAAAATCGGTTATGTACCCGGCTCTATCAGCAGAAAAGGTAAGGAATCCATTTCGGTAAAAGTAAAAAAGGATGAATTGTTAAGAAAACTGTCCGATTACGGCAGAAATTATATTTTTAATCTTCAGCTGGACGGAAATGAAAATATAAACGCAATAGTTAAAGAATTGTATTATTCTCCGATTAGCAGAGAATTAATAACTGTTGACTTCCAGCAAATATCATTTACAGAAGCAATAAAAGTTAACGTGGAAGTCAAACTTATCGGTAAGGAGGCACTTGAATTCAGAAAACTTTTGGTTCTTCAGCAGATGGATGAAATCCCAGTAAAGGGACTTCCACAGAATATACCTGCTTTTATCGAAATTGATGTTACCAATCTCAATTTAGATGATAAAATCACCGTTGGAGATGTTAAATATCCTGACGGCATAGAGCCTGATATTGACGCCGATAAAATAGTATTGACAATAATCAAGCCCAGGACGATAGAGCTGGATACTGCCGAAGAGTCTGAGGAAGAAGAACCGCAGGCAAAAGCAGGATAATATACCGATAATGATTCGATACAAAAAAAGGGTTTCTTAAGAAGGACCCTTTTTTTGTTTCTTTCGATAAATCTTTCGCGAATTGTTCCGGTAATTTGTTTCTTTATTTCAGATAAAAGTATGATATATTATGAATGAAAATTAATATTTGAATGTTAAAGCAAAGGAATAATATATGAAAAAACGGATTATTGTTATAGGCGGAGGAGCGGCAGGAATGACAGCTGCTATTTCTGCCGGCCGGCTTGGCGCGGATGTTACAATACTGGAAAAGAACCCGCGGGTAGGCAAAAAAATTCTGGCTACCGGTAACGGAAGGTGCAACTACACCAATGTTTACGCCGATGTAAGCTGCTATCATGGGAATAATCCGAAATTTGCCATAAGTGCATTATCGGGTTTTACTGTTGAAGATACCATCAGATTTTTTGAAGAACTGGGGATTGAGCATAAAGTAGAAGAATTGGGAAAGGTTTTTCCCATGTCGGATCAGGCGTCAAGTATCCTGGACGTTCTTTTATACGAACTTAACAGTCTGGGAGTAAATATAATTTGCGATACAAATGTGAAAGATATTTTAAAGAGGGGTAATAAGTTTATTATCCGTGCTGATGGCGGTAGGGAATATACGGCCGACAAGGTTATACTGGCATCCGGCGGGAAAGCCATGCCGTCCAGCGGATCTGACGGATCAGGTTATGAACTGGCCAAAAAGCTGGGACACTCAATAACCGATGTTTTTCCTGCTTTGGTGCAGATTATGCTGGAGGGACAATATTTTAAGCGTATCGATGGGGTTAAATTTGTCGGGACCGCTGAAATAATTCATAATGATAAGTCAATAGCCAGGGACAGAGGAGATATTCTATTTACGAATTACGGAGTGTCGGGACCTCCGATACTGCAAATAAGCAGAAAAGCGGGAGAACTCTTGAATAAGGGTAAAGAGGCATATGTAAAACTTGATATTATGGACACCATGACTTTGGACGAAGTTAAAGCCATCTTAAATAAACGATTTGGTTATAACCCTGAAAAATCTGTGGAATTCAGTTTCGTAGGGCTGATAAATAAAAGGCTGATACCGGTAATTCTTGCCGAATCAGGGATTGATGACATTAAGCGTACGGTTTCAACTGTATCAGCCAAAGAATTAGATAATATAGCACGGGTGCTTAAAGACTGGAGGTTTAAAATCCGGGGAACCAAAAGCTGGCCCAGCGCACAGGTTACAGCCGGAGGAGTCGTAACTGATGAAATAGACCCTAGAACTATGGAGTCAAGGCTAGTTAAAGGTTTATATTTTGCCGGAGAGATTCTGGACATTGACGGGCTGTGCGGAGGATTTAATCTGCAGTGGGCCTGGTCATCGGGATTTATTGCCGGAAAAAGTGCCGCATTATGACTATAAAAACTTAAGCAAAGGGGAAACGACCCGTATGATAAGACTTTCGAATATAAAAATCAGGATTAATAAGGCAAAAGATCAATATGAGGAAAGACAGGCGCTGAAAAGCCTTATAATGTCTGAATTGATATACAAGAACGGGAGCTTGAAGACTTTATTATATTCAAGAAGTCGGTTGATGCCAGAAAAAAGAGCGATATTTATTATGTTTACACGATAGATGTAAAAGTCAGAAATGAAAAAGCACTTTTGAAAAAACAGAATAAAGACATAATACCAACTCCTGTTTATATTAAAAAAAGTATAAATTTCGGGACCGAAAAATTACGTGAGCGGCCTGTTATAGTTGGTACTGGCCCTGCAGGTATATTTGCGGGTCTTTTTCTTGCAAGAAACGGTTATAAACCCATTATCCTGGAAAGAGGAGAAGATGTTGAATCCAGAACCAGGAAAATAAATATATTCTGGGAGAAGGGACTGTTGGATACCGAAAGTAATGTTCAATTCGGTGAGGGTGGAGCAGGAACATTTTCAGATGGTAAGCTTACAACACTTATAAATGATGAAAGATGCCGCCTAGTTCTGGAAGAGTTCGTAAAGGCGGGTGCGCCATCTGATATATTATATAAAAACAAGCCTCATATAGGTACTGATTTGCTAAAGACCACGGTTAAAAACATCCGGCAGGAGATTATTGCCAACGGTGGGGATGTAAGATTTAATGCAAAAGTTACTGATATTATTGTAAAGAACGGTGAAATATCGGAATTAGTCATTAATGGCACAGAGCGGCTTGGATGCGGAACGGTTATTATGGCTATAGGCCACAGCGCCCGTGATACACTGGAAATGCTTTATAATCGGGGAGTAGAGATGAAACAAAAGGCTTTTTCAATAGGCCTCAGAATAGAACATCCTCAGACGTTTATAGATAAAGCCCAATACGGGGATTTCGCAGGGTATCCGGGACTGGGAGCGGCCGATTATAAGCTTTCTTATCACAGCAGCAGTGGAAGATCGGCATATACTTTTTGTATGTGTCCAGGCGGTTATGTTGTGGCTGCAGCGTCTGAAAAAGACCATCTGGTTACAAACGGTATGAGCGAACACAAAAGAGACGGCAGAAATGCCAATTCTGCCTTGCTGGTCGGAGTTACTCCTGACGATTTTCCCGGTGAACATCCTTTAGCCGGAATAGAGTTTCAGAGAAAATGGGAGCGTTTAGCTTTTGAGCTTGGAGGCAGGACATACAGAGCGCCGGTACAGCTTACGGGAGATTTTTTGTCTGACCGGTTAAGCACCGGTTGGGGAAGTATCGAGCCAACTTATAAACCGGGAGTTGTTTTTGCTCCTCTTAAAGAATGCCTTCCTCTTTATGTAATCGAGACGCTAAAAGAAGCAATTTTGGATTTTGACAAAAAAATAAGAGGCTTTGCCATGCCCGACAGTATCCTTACCGGTGTTGAAACCAGAAGTTCTTCCCCTGTCAGGATAATTCGGGATAATAATTTTACTTCCAATATAAGCGGCATATATCCTGCAGGAGAAGGAGCCGGCTATGCCGGCGGCATAATGTCTTCGGCGGTCGACGGAATAAAGGTGGCAGAAAAAATTATGGAGAAATATTCGCCTATAACCGGAACGACCTCATGACATAATAGACTTCATGATATGTCTGATTTTTTGAAAGCATGGCTTTCTTACTATGCTATATAACGTTTTGCGGTATTTCTGACATCGTCTAAAGTCTTTGATTCCGAATGATGTATTTGCTTCCATTCCACTTTTTTAAACAGCGCGATAATAGATATGGGAATGTAAGTAAACATGAAAAGCGGGAAGGTAAAAATATAAAGACATTTTTTTAGTGTGCTGCAGTAAATTCTGTTCCATTCGGTAATGGTGGTGATACAACCGCTTAGAAACAATACCAGATACATATTCAGAATTGACTGGCTTATAGACTGAAGCAGGTATAAAATATTATCGCCTTTAAGCAGGCTATAGACGGCGCCACCGATATTAACGAAGCCGCATATAACGGATAAAATGATTGCGGGCATAGTATTCATTATCATATCGAAGCATGAAAAACTGCGGTTTTTGAATAAAGACTCAATCAGTTTTAAACCGTACTTTTTAAATACCTGAATATAACCCTTTGCCCAACGCATTCTCTGAGCCCAGGACTGGCTGAATTTAACCGGCTGTTCGTCATACAGAACGGCGGATTCACAATAAGTTATTTTCTCGCCTTCAATAATGTTGTGGATTGTAAATTCTATATCTTCTGTAAGCAGATAAAATTGCCAGCCATTAGTCTTTTCAAGTATATCGCGGTGAAACAAAAAGCCTGTTCCGGAAACAGCGCAACTTGTTCCCAACAAGTGCCTCGATCTGTTCAAAAATTGGGACTCCCATAAAAACCATAACGAAAATCCTGCTGAGACCCAATTACTGCCGTAATTTTTGGAATTGCGATAACTTGTGATGATTCTGTTTCCGGCTGAAAACATTTTATTCATTTCTGAAATATAGTTTTCATCCAGCAAATTGTCGGCATCAAAGACAAAATAGCCATCAAAAGTATTCTTAGGATACTTTTCATTGATTTTTTCAAGTAAGAAATCCAGTGCATAGCCCTTTCCGACTTTTTGGCTGTTAAAACGCTCCCATACTGTGGCCCCTGCCAGTCTGGCCTTTAATGCGGTTTTATCAGTACAATTATCGGCGACCACAAATATTTTGACCAGTTCGGCAGGATAAGTCTGGTTTTTGATGCTTTCAATCAGTTGGGAGATTACCTTTTCCTCATTTCGTGCGGCAATCAGAACAGCATATTTATGGAGTTTTGCTGATTTATTGGGCTTACTTTTCCGTATAAAAGGAACAATGACATAGAAAAACTGATAAGAATAGCATATAAAAAATATCACCATGATAATATAATTAATCAACCTGATTATTTCCAAGTATGACACATCCCTCTTCTTTTATATTCAATACTAAAACGCATAATCGCGATACTACTTTGCGGCCTGAGGTTGCGGTTCCATAGCAAGTCTGTAAATAAGCTGCTCTTAATTAAAAATGATACATAATTACTGTAATATGTCAAATTTTAAAATAACTTTAAATAAATCACCATCAATATATAAATCTAGAGTTCCCTGCTGTAATTCTGTAAGACTTTTGGCAATGGAAAGCCCCAAACCGCTTCCTTCGGTATTTCTGGAGCTGTCGCCACGGACGAATCTCTCCAGAAGCTCATCGCTGGATATATTAAGAGGAAATCTAGAAATATTTCTGAAGGTTATTACAGCATGCTTATCCATAACATCAAGATTAATATAAGCTCTGGTTGAAGGCTGAGAATACTTGCATATATTGTTCATCAAGTTATCAAAAACCCGCCATAATAATCTTCCGTCGGCCATGATAAAAACGTCTTCTTCCGGCTTTTTTAAAATAAGTTCCAGGCTGTTTTCCTTTAATCTTTCTTCGTATTCACCTATCGTTTGAGTCAGTAAAATTCCTATTTCGGTACGTTCTTTGTTAACTTCTATATTGCCTGTTGAGGCTTTTGAAGCTTCCACTAAATCCTCGATTAGTTTTTTTAGCCTTGCAGACTGACGGTCCAGTACGTCAATGTATTCTCTGAGAGTCTCATTTTCTACATTTTCCTTTTTTATCAGGTCTACATAGTTAATGATGGATGTAAGTGGAGTCTTAATATCATGGGATACATTTGTAATAAGTTCTGTTTTTAACCGTTCGCTTTTCATGCGTTCGTCTACGGCTTTTGACAGTCCTTCACTGATGCTGTTTAAATTTATTCCATGGGTTTTAAAATCCCAGAATAAATACCTGGTATCAATCCGATAGTCTAAATCGCCTGCCGCTATTTTTTTGCCACCGGTTTGCAGTTTTCTAAGGCCTATGACAATAAATAGTACAGCGGGAACCAGGATGAGTTTTTCAAAAAACCATACCAGAGCCAAGGCGCTTCTGTCATAAAAATAGACAAGTGCCATAAATTCTGCCAGAGACAAAACTGATATTAATAAGACTGTTTTACCAACCAAAGGTAAGTTAAGAAAGAGGTATTTAACACTGTTTAAGATTTTATTTATTAATCGGATTATAAATTTTATGACACGGTATATAATCGTATTTTTCCACAAACATCCTAATTTGCATCTGGTGGCGAACGACATACAGGCAAGTAAGGCCATAAGGATGTAAAAAGTACCCAAAATTATAACAAGATATATTAACACTACAGTTGATATATTGTTGATATGAGAGAATATCGAAAACACTGTTGCTGCGATCAACAAAAGTCCGCACAATAAAATATCAAAAGGGATCCTGTCTATGGCATTGGGAACAACTGAATCTATGCCTTTTCTGCGGCCTGCACTGCACATTAGAAAAATAAACAGGACGATTGCCGCAGCTATTGAAATTATTGTTACGGGGATTATAGCATAGCGTATTTTATAAGCAAAATTAATCCAGTTCTCAGCCATCAAATATCTGTCGTTTGCTGTCAGTGTTTTTCTGATAAAGCAGTTGACTGTGTAAAAACTGTTTTCTGTTGAGGTCCCGGTATCGTCAGAAAAAAGATACTTATCATAAAAGTGAAATGAATTGACATCATATGTATAGGTATGGCTCAATCGATATTCCTGGTTCGAATATGTGCTTAATATGATATTTCCTTCAGAATCCTTCAGTTCAAATAAAAAATTTGTATCACTGTCAGAGAGAATTTTCTGATATTCTTTCAGATTATACCTATACTCGGTTAAATAACGGGTAAAAACAGTATGGGCATCACTGGCTGTCATATTTTCAAATATTTCTTTTTTTATGTCGGAAACAGGTGCAGTATAAAAATTATATTCTGCCAATAAATATATGCCTGCGGACCCAAATACCGATATTAATGCAGTAATAACAAAAAGAAATATGGCTGTTACCTTTGCAGGAAGACTATGTATTAATTTATCCATTTTATTCGCCTCGCTCCATTTTATAGCCCTGACCCCATACTACTTTTAAGTATCTGGGTTCCGAAGGGTTAATCTCCAATTTTTCCCGAAGATGTCGGATGTGAACTGCAACGGTGCTTTCTGAACCAAAGGCTGCTCCGTCCCATACACGGTTATAAATTTCTTTCGGAGAAAACACTACACCGGGATTTTCAATAAATAGTTTTAAAATGTCGTATTCAGTGGGGGTTAAATTGACAATTTCGCCATCGCGGGTTACGGTTTTTGATTTATCATCCAGTTCTATACCTCCAATACAAAAACTATGGTTTTTTACGGCTCCACCTCCAAGCTGCATATATCTCCGCAGCTGAGACTTCACTCTCGCCAGAACTTCTACGGGATTGAAAGGCTTTGTGATATAATCGTCAGCACCGACATTCAAACCCAAAATTTTATCCGTATCCTCGCCTTTGGCTGTAAGCAATATGATAGGAATATTATTCAACTTTCGTATTTCTACCATGGCCTCCAGGCCATCCAATTCAGGCATCATAATATCCAGAAGGGCAAGGTGAATATCATTGTTTTTTATGACTTTAAGGGCTTCTTTTCCGGTATATGCCACATATGTATTGTAACCTTCCGATGATAAATAGATTTTTAAAGCAGATACGATATCCTTTTCATCGTCACAAATCAAAACATTGTACATTCAACTCAACCTCCCATACCATTATGCAGGTATTTTTTTTAAAAACCAATTATTAAATTTATTAAGATTTTTTTAAGATAAGTTTTGCAAAAAATTTTAAAAATCCTCTTGCAAAAAATTTTTTCATGGTATATAATAACATCTGTAATAATTACAAGTTTGTAATCATTACAGATAACTAAAACGAGGTAACAGACAAATGAGATTCGAGAGTTTAAAAAAAGAATTAAAAAACAGGAATATTAATCTTTCGTATCAGAGGCTGAAAATTTTGGAATATCTTGCCCAAAATCAATGTCATCCTACGGTTGATCAGATATATACAGATATTCAGAAAAGTATACCTACGTTATCAAAAACAACTGTATATAACACATTGAAAAAACTGGTGGAAGAGGGTTTGGTCAGGGTGATCAATATAGAGGACACAGAAACAAGATATGATATAAATATCGAGGATCACGGACATTTTAAATGTGAAAACTGCGGAAATATTTTTGACTTCACCATAAATATGGATTCATTGGTATGCGATGAACTGGACAATTTCAGGATTTACGACAGACATGTCTATTTTAAAGGTATTTGTCCGCAATGCTCTTAATTATTTAATATGTTAAAAATTTTAAATCAATATAGATTATAAAAAAATTATATTATGGAGGAGAAGGAATATGAAAAAGTATCGTTGTAAAGTATGTGGATACATCCACGAAGGAGATTTACCTGAAGGTTTTGTATGCCCAAGATGTAAGCAACCAGCTTCTTCATTTGAATTGATTGAAGAAAAAGATGGAAAGGTCAACAAGTATGCCGGTACAAAAACGGAAAAGAACCTGAAAGAAGCTTTTGCAGGTGAGAGCCAGGCTAGAAACAAGTATACATATTTTGCTCAGATAGCCCAGAGGGAAGGGTATGAGCAGTTGGCAGAAATCTTCTTAAAGACTGCAAGAAATGAGCAGGAACATGCCCGCTTATGGTTTGAGGAACTCGGCGGTCTTGGAAACACCGCTGAAAACCTTCTCGCTGCTGCCGAAGGAGAAAACTATGAATGGACAGATATGTATGACAGGTTTGCAAAAGATGCTGAAGAAGAAGGTTTCCCGGAATTGGCAGAG
>Ga0134103_1002626_pt1 | contig 13556 bp, 14 predicted proteins | sample 14_taG_2_FD_94445 | JGI IMG/M metagenome (GOLD analysis project Ga0134103, IMG submission 94445) | Switchgrass degrading microbial communities from high solid loading bioreactors in New Hampshire, USA - 14_58_20_212_A1 metaG | ecosystem: Engineered > Bioreactor > Semi-continuous > Anaerobic >...
GCTTACATGATCCAGGTAAACTATTGGATGGAAAAATATCATTTATAATAGATTTTTATACTGAAGGAAATAAAAAATAAACTAAAGCTTATAATATCAATAGTCGTTTGATTATTGTAACTTTATGTATACTTGTTCAAACGAAAGATTAGCACCGGATGGCTGGAATCAACAGGATAAAATTCATGTTTGACATGCAATATCCCCTGTGCTACAATATAACGGCAACCGCACGAAAAAGGGTTGGTAAATCAGTCATGCGTAAATATTGGCATGCTGTCCCTTCTAGGCGAGATTGGTTGGAGGAGGTGCAACTAATGTACGCAGTGATTGAGACAGGCGGCAAGCAGTACAAGGTTCAGGAAGGCGATGTTTTGTTCATTGAGAAGCTGTCAGTTTCTGAAGGAGAACAATTCACTTTTGACAAAGTGCTTGCTGTATCGAAAGACAATGAGCTTCTGACAGGAAATCCCGTTGAAGGAGCTACTGTTACTGCCAAGGTATTAGGCCATGGCAAAGGCAAGAAGATTATTGTCTTTAAGTATAAGCCTAAGAAGAATTATCGCAAAAAGCAAGGTCACAGACAGCCGTACACAAAGGTTCAGATCGAAAAGATCAACGCATAAGGTTATGACCAGAGCTGTAATTTACCGGTTAAAAAACGGGGATATTATTGGATTTAGTATCAGAGGTCATGCAGGAGCTTCTAAAAACGGAGAGTTTGATATGGTATGCGCGGCTATTTCGGCTGTGGGATATACGGCTCTCGGCGGTTTACAGGAGCTTTGCGGGTTAAATGAATATAAAGAATCCGACGGATGTCTAGAAATGAAATTACCTGAAGGCATGGCTGCTGAGGATTGGGCTAAAGCCCAGATAATTCTCAAGACTATGGAAATAGGTCTTAAACAAATTGAAGATCAGTACTCGAAATATATACAAGTAAGTGTTAGGGAGGTGTAGCCATGATCAGAATTAATCTGCAGTTGTTTGCTCATAAAAAGGGAATGGGCAGCACCAAGAACGGCCGCGACAGTGAATCCAAGAGATTGGGTACCAAGAAAGGCGATGGCCAGTTCGTGTTGGCAGGGAATATACTGGTAAGGCAAAGAGGCACTAAGATTCATCCCGGTACTAATGTTGGAAAAGGCAGTGATGATACACTGTTTGCTCTCATAGACGGTAGGGTGAAGTTTGAAAGACTCGACAAGAAAAGAACAAAGGTAAGCGTTTATCCTGCTTAAAAACAGGTTATACTGGTATGAGAAGGGACGAGGTATCGTCCCTTTTGTGCTATAATGTAGCTGCTTGGAGCTATAAAAATGAGGTTTTTGGTTTCATGCGTTACATTCCACCCTTACTGTCATCCTGAGCGCAGCATGTACTCCTAATTGTCATCCATCCAGAGCGCAGCGTTAGCGGAGTCGAAGGATCTCTTATGCCATCTCTTATGCCATCCTGGTAAGATTCTTCGCTTCGCTCAGAATGACATGAAGAAGCTCAGAATGACATAAAGGAGACAGAATGAGTTTAAGGGATTCAGAATAACATAATAAACAGTATCATGTTTTGGAGGAAAACATGTTTATAGACTATGCTGAAATATATGTAAAGGCCGGTGACGGCGGAGACGGCGCCGTTTCTTTCCGCCGTGAAAAATACATTCCTAACGGTGGTCCTGACGGTGGCGACGGGGGCGCCGGCGGGAATGTTATTTTCAAGGCTGACACAGGCCTTCGAACATTGATGGATTTTCGTTATAAAAGAAAATATATTGCCCAGAGAGGGGAAAACGGCAGTAAACAAAATAGAAGCGGAAAACGCGGGGAAGACCTTGTGGTGAAAGTTCCGCTGGGCACCATAGTTAAAGACAAGGAAACCGGAAAGATAATTGCCGACATATCCAAAGAAGGACAGGAAGTTATAATAGCCCGCGGAGGTAAAGGTGGAGCGGGAAACCAGCATTTTGCCACACCTACCCGCCAGGTTCCCAATTTTGCCCGCAGAGGCAGTCCGGGTCAGGAACTTACCGTTATACTGGAACTGAAGCTGATTGCGGACGTAGGTCTTCTGGGTTTCCCCAATGTAGGAAAATCCACATTGCTTTCGATGGTATCATCAGCCAGACCGAAAATCGCCAATTACCATTTTACGACCCTGTCTCCGAATCTGGGAGTAGTATCCCTTGGAGAGGGAGAGAGCTTCGTTATTGCCGATATACCCGGGCTTATTGAAGGAGCCCATGAGGGGGCAGGTCTGGGGCATAATTTTTTGAGGCATATAGAGCGTACCAGACTTTTGATCCATGTGGTTGACATTGCCGAAATAGACGGCCGTGATGCAATTACCGATGTTGATGTTATCAACCGTGAGCTTGAAATGTATAATCCCGAACTGGCAAAACGTCCCCAAATCATTGCGGCAAATAAGATTGATGTATTGGACGATCCTGCGAAACTGGAAAGATTCAAAGCAGAGATGGAGAAAAGAGGATATAAGGTATTTGAGATTTCTGCCGCCGCCAATCAGGGGGTCGATACCTTAATGAGATATACCTATGAACAATTGAAAACTCTGCCTGAAATTGTACTCTTTGAGCCTGCGGAAGAAGTTGATATCGATGTTGAGATCAATGAGCCTCCTTTCACAGTAAGACGAGAGAATGAAGTATATGTAATAGAGGGGCCTTGGGTCAATAAAATATTGGGTTCGGTCAATTTCAATGACAGGGAATCCCTGCAGTATTTCCAGCGTGCCATGAAAAACATGGGCGTTATTGAAGCTCTTGAGGAAAAAGGCATTGAAGAAGGAGATACCGTGCGTATAGGAGATATGGAATTCGAATATATCCCATAGGAGAAAAGCAATAGGAGAAAAGTATGTTAAAAGGAAAGCAAAGAAGTTATTTAAGAAGTCTGGCAAATAATATTCCGGCTATTTTCCAAATAGGTAAAAACGGAATTGATGAGAATGTTATCCGACAGTTTCAGGAAGCCCTGGAAGCCAGAGAATTGGTTAAAGCCAGTGTGCTGAAAAATTCAATATATACGGCGAGAGAAGCGTGCGAGGAACTTGCGCAGGCACTGGACGCGGAAATAGTTTCAGTAATGGGGAACAGATTTGTTCTTTATAAAGAATCAAAGAATAATAAGGTTATCGAATTGCCAAATTAGGTGGGAAGAGAAGTTCTTGCACCAATGGAACCTGCTGTGCAAGGATTAGCTTGAGAATACCGTAACACAATGTTCAGTACCGGGGTTGATGATTGATATGATTTGGTTTGGGCCAGCAGGAAATTCAAATAGTTTCTACGATGAAGGATATTCCCACTCGTGGCAGATGCCAAAATGGCTTGCTGATATGGGGCTGGATGCGTATGAGTATCAGTGTAATAAAGGAGTTAATTTAAAAGAAGAAACAGCTCAACTGATAGGTGAAAAAGCCAGGGAATCAGGTATCCGTTTAAGCGTTCATGCGCCATACTATGTTAACCTTTCCAGCACTGAGCAGGAAAAGAGGGATAATTCGGTAAGATATATACTGGATACCCTAAGGGTCGCCAAAATCATGGGGGCTGACCGTATCGTAGTGCATCCCGGCTATGTGTCCCAAATAACCCGAAAAACTGCCGTGGAGCTTGCAAAGGTTACATTGCTTGAGGCTATCAAAGAAGCTGATGATGCGGGATTTTCCGATATAACCATATGCCCGGAAGTGTTGGGCAAAAACAATCAATTGGGTAATCTGTACGAAGTTCTGGAATTGTGCGATCTGGATGAAAGGCTGATACCATGCCTGGATTTCGCGCATTTGCATGCGCTGACCCAGGGAGGAATGAACTCTAAGGAAGACTTTACCCAAGTATTCGATACTGTAAAAAAACATTTGGGGGAAGAAAGGGCGCGAAAACCTCATATTCATTTCAGCCGCGTGGAATTTGGCAAAGGTGGCGAAAAGAAACATTGGAGTTATTCCGATACCAAATATGGACCGGATTTTGACCCTCTGGCCGAAACCATAATAGCTCTTGATCTGGAACCGGTTATTATATGCGAATCCCGTGGGACAATGGCCGAAGATGCCCTCACTCTGAAAAAGATTTACCTGGAGCATCTTAATAACCTCTCCCCTTAGAAAATCAATGAAATAATAAGACTCAATATTAGGCTTAATATCAACGGGAACATAATCAATACGAAGTTTGAAACTGACAGACCGAAGGTGTCCTTTTTTGTCTGGAGACCAAAGAAGATCCTGACGTTTTTATATACCTTAAAGGCAGTCAGCAATGTCAGCAGGGATATAATAGGCAGATAGCCTAACGCGACGCAAACGATTATATCCAGGTATGATAAAGCATAAATTGCTGCAAACAGAATAAGAGCTTTTTCCCTGCCAATTTGAATAGGCAGTGTATAGCGTTTGTTCACAAAGTCGTCTTCTATATCGCAAGTGTTGTTGGCCAGCATTATATTGCCGATACAAAAAGCAGCAGGAAGAGAAGACAATATAATGGGGAGCACCAGCTTCCAGTTAACACTGAATAGGATATTATTATCATCAATGCTCAGTGACAAAGGGGCGTAATCAAGAATCGAAGCATATACCACCAAAAACGGTATCACAAGCCCCATGAACCCTCCTGAAACCACTTCTCCCAAAGGTGTTCGTGAAATAGGTATTGGTCCCGCTGAATAGAGGATGCCCGTCAAAAACGACAACATTCCCAATGCCAGTAAATAATAATCGGTTCTTAAGAAAGTCAGTACACCAAATACAGTCGCAATTGTGAATAAAATTGCTATGGTCGCTCTGACAGTGCCTTCTTTCAGCCCGAATTGTCCGATGGCATTATGAAACTCATAATTATAACCTTCTCTTTTAATGGCTTTTTTAAAATCCATGTAATTGTTAAGAGCTGTGGTAAACATGTCAAAGCTGAGAAGGGAAATAAAAAAGAAAACAATGTTCAGAACATTTAAGGTTTTAAACCTGTAGAGGGTATAAAAAACTCCAAACACAAAAGGTGTCACGCTTGCTATTTTGGTTTGTATCTCAACGAGTTTCAAAAAACTTTTTACGTGCATTCATACACTCTCCCGTTTCAGTATTTTGATTGTTTTACATAATTATATCCATTTTATTGCTGTATGTTAAGAAATCGGATAAAATAAAATTACTCTGCTGCGTTTTTAAAGATTGCTCGGTAGTCTTAAAAGAAAGGGGTATTAAAAGCGGATGAAAAGAATAAGAGTTCTTAACGGACCGAACTTAAATTTGTTGGGAACCAGAGAACCTGAATTGTATGGGCATCAAACCCTGACCGAGATAAATAAGCAACTGGAAAAAGAAGCCGCCGCTTACGATATTGAGCTGGATTTTTATCAGTCCAATCATGAGGGTGATATTATTGACAGAATACACGAAGCATATCATGCGGGATATGATGGGATCATCATCAATCCTGGAGCATTCACACATTATAGTTATGCTATCCGTGACGCAATAAGCTCGGTAAATATACCCACAATAGAAGTCCATCTCTCAAATATTCATTCCAGAGAGGAATTCAGAACCAAATCTGTCATTGCTCCGGCCTGCATTGGCCAGATTTGCGGAATGGGAGCGGATGGATATTCAGCGGCACTTTTTGTTTTACATAGGAGATTTAAAGAACGATAATACTAATGTTAATACTATAAAAATCACAGAGGAACAGTAAAATGAATTTAAGACTTAATAAACTTAGAAATCTGCTAAAAGAGAATGACTGCAATGGATGCTTAATTTCCGGAAGAGCAAATACATTATATTTTTCCGGATTTACAGGCTCAACTTCATTGTTATTGATAGGTATTGATAAAGCCTGGCTGATCGTTGATTTCAGATACACGATACAAGCCAAAGAACAGGTATTTGAGGGTATCGAGGTCGTTGAAATCAAAGATAGCTTTTATTCCACGTTAAATGAAATCGTAAAGAAGAATTCAATAGATATGATCGGTTTTGAAGGACAGGCCATTACCGTTTCGGAATATAACAGAATAAAGGAAAACCTTACCGGCATCAGGAAATTGGTCAGATTCGACAGTCAGATCGACTGGATCCGCAGTATCAAAGATGCTGATGAGATAGAGAGATTACAGCAGGCCGTCCTTTTGGGAGATAAAGTCTTTGATCAAATTGTTAAGTTTATAAAACCCGGAATGAAAGAAACCGAAGTTGCTGCGGAACTTGAATACGCTATGAAAAAACTGGGGGCAAAGGGACCGTCTTTCGAAAGTATCATTGCCGCAGGACCCAGATCTGCCATGTGCCACGGCACTGCCACTGACAATATTATTAAAAACGGAGATGCGGTAGTTTTGGACTTTGGTGTAATTTACCGCAATTATTGTTCAGATATGACGAGAACAATATTTATAGGAGAACCGAAAAAAGAACTGATAAAAATATATGATATAGTTAAAAAAGCTCAACAGGCTGCCCTGGATGGTATCAGGACGGGGATGAGCGGATATGAAGCGGATAAGATAGCCAGGGATATTATAGCCGAAAACGGTTACGGTGGCGCATTCGGCCACAGCCTGGGACATGGTGTTGGCATAGAGATCCATGAAGAACCCAGATTATCGGCAAAAAGCGCCGATATCCTGAAAGACGGCATGGTATTTTCAGTAGAACCCGGTATTTATATTGAAGGTTTGGGCGGTGTAAGAATCGAAGACATGGTCGTATTGGAAAACGGCAGGATAAGAAATTTTACCACCAGCCCTAAAGACATTATCATAATCTGATCAAAGCATTATTTACATTGAAAGGCATGACTTTACAATATTTTCAGGTACAAATATAAGCTTTTTACCGAGGATACTTAAGCTGTAATTTTTTCTTGCATACAAAAGCAATATAGCTTAATATAAAATGGTAAAGAATATACCGAATTTAAATAAGAGAGGTTTATTTAGTATGATAGTTGCAGGCGATTTCAAAAATGGCACAACTTTCGAAATGGACGGGCAGGTTTACCAGATTATCGAATTCCAGCACGTAAAGCCCGGAAAAGGTGCTGCTTTTGTCAGAACCAAAATAAAAAATGTAATAACAGGCGCTATAGTTGAGCGTACATTCAGCCCCACCGACAAGTTTGAAAAGGCTCAGATTGTAAGAAGGGACATGGAGTATCTGTATAATGACGGAGATTTGGCTTATTTCATGGATACTGAGACCTATGAACAGTTGCCAATCAATATATCGGCAATACAGGATGCTCTGGTTTTCGTAAAAGAAAATACGATTTGCAAAGTCCTTTCTTACAAGGATAATGTATTCGGTATCGAGCCGCCGATGTTCGTGGAACTGGAAGTTACACATACTGAGCCCGGATTTAAGGGTGACACCGCAACCGGCGCCACTAAACCTGCTATTGTGGAAACAGGTGCCCAGGTAAAAGTTCCCCTCTTTGTAAATCAAGGCGACATTATACGTATTGATACTCGTACGGGCGAGTACATGGAAAGAGTATAAGAGAAGCTGAATAACACTAACATTAAAGACAGAGTCCTTTTTAGGGACTCTGTTTTTTGTCCTTCTGCATAAATCAAGGAAATTATCCAATACTATGAATGAAACAATTCACACAGTGGGTCTTAGGAAGGAGGTAAATTTTTTGAAGGCAACAGGTATTGTCAGAAGGATTGACGATCTGGGAAGAGTAGTAATACCTAAAGAAATCAGAAGAACTTTAAGGATAAGAGAGGGTGATCCCCTTGAGATTTATACAGACCGTGAAGGGGAAGTTATTCTGAAGAAATACTCTCCCATAGGTGAGTTGAGTGATTTCGCCGAAGAATATGCAGAATCGCTTCATAATACAAGCGGACACATTATTGCGGTTGCGGACAGGGATTCTATTATCGCTGTTTCCGGCGGCTCAAAGAAGGAATTGCTGGAAAAACCTATAAGCCCTGATGTTGAAAAGATCATAGAAAACAGGGATATGTTCATAGCTCCGTCAATAGAATCACAGCGTATTCCTGTAGTATCAGATGAAAAAGGTGGAACCAAATACACATCCCAGGTTATTTCGCCGATTATTTCCGAAGGTGATGCGATAGGAGCGGTAATTATGTTGTCTACTGATCCCAAGGTCAAGATGGGAGACGTAGAAACAAAACTGGTGCAATCAGCGGCAAACTTCCTGGGTCGCCATATGGAACAATAAACTTATAGAGTATAAAAAAACAAGACAAGGAGAATTTCCTGTCTTGTTTTTTTATGCGTCCATACTGTTTTCAACTGTAATCCTTAGCGCTATCGTATCCTTCTTAATGTCATCCTTAGCGAAGCGCAGCGAAGTCGAAGGATCTTATTCAGTATATTAAGCGGGCACAAGGATCTCATCTCGAACTCCTTTATCGGGCGAGTTCAAGAATCTCAACTCAGGATTTCGCGGCTATGACTCTTGCCACGTAGACACCGCTGGCAGCTGCCTGCGACAATCCGCGGGTTATTCCTGCGCCGTCGCCTATAGCATAGAAACCGGGAAGCTCAGTCTCGAATTCATTGCTTAAAAGTAACCTTGCGCTGTAGAATTTGACCTCGACACCATAAAGGAGAGTATCATAATTGGCCGTACCGGGAGCGATCTTGTCAAGAGCGTTTATCATTTCGATTATATTGTCCAAATGCCTCTTTGTAAGCACAAGGCTCAAATCTCCGGGAGTAGCCTTCAAAGTGGGAACAGTGAAGCTCTGAGCCAGTCGGTGTTCATTTGTGCGTTTACCTTTAATAAGGTCACCGAATCTCTGGACCAGGACTCCTCCGCCCAGCATGTTTGATAATGATGCGATACGTTTGCCGTATTGATATGGTTCATTAAAGGGCTTGGTAAAGCGGTTGCTGACAAGTATCGCAAAATTAGTGTTTTCGCTTCTGTAAGCTGGATCGGTATAACTATGACCGTTAACCGTTATTATTCCGTCAACGTTTTCGCTTACCACATGACCATACGGATTCATGCAGAAGGTTCGCACCAAATCTCCGTATTGCTTGGTCCTGTATAAAAACTTTGATTCATATACAATGTCGGTAATATTCTCGAACACTTTGGCAGGAAGTTCAACTCTGACTCCTATATCAACCTGATTGTTTATCAGCTGTAAATTCAACTTACGGCACTGGGAGGCAAACCACTCGGCGCCTGACCGCCCCGGCGCGACTATCAGATATTTGCATGTGGCAGTCCTTCCGTCGTTAAGTGTTATTTTATATCCTGACTCTTGCTTATCGATTGATTCAACCCCTGAATCACAACAGATCTCGACCCGCTCATTCAAGTAATCAAACATTCTTGAGAGTATATTCCTGTTGTTTTCGGTACCCAAATGCTTAACTTCGGCTTCTAAAAGGTGCAGGTCATAGGAAAGCGCTTTTCTGGATATTTCACGGGCTTCGGGGGTATTGGTGGAATAACGTTTTTTCGTTGCGCCAAAACTAACATTTACAGAATCTACATATTCTATCAAATCCATTATTTTACGGGGGTCAAGATATTCGTTAAGCCATCCCCCGAATTGGGTGGTAAAATTGTATTTACCGTCAGAAAAAGCGCCTGCTCCTCCGAACCCGTTCATAATACCACAAGAATTGCAGTGTATACATGTCTGAACTTTCTTTTCGACTATAGGGCAGAATCTGTGGTATATATCCTTTCCCTGTTCCAGCATGAGTATATCCATACCCGGCATGAGCTTATGGAGCTCATAACCTGCAAAAATGCCGGCTGTACCGCAACCTATAATGATTACATCATAATTGTTCTTTTTCATAAATATTCCCCTTCCAAAATCAATGCGGTAATATTATATCACAAACCACAACAACAAACACATTATCGAACATATGTTTGATTTGAGCGAAATCTTAATATATAATATAATTAAAAAAGTCCCCGCCAATATTAAAGGCGGGCAGCATCTTCTATAGAGAGGCAAACACAGCCTAAAAACAGTTAAATGACGTGTATAGCACATATATGGTTTAAAATATGAAGTAATAATACAACCCAATTTGGAGGAATTATATGAATATTTTAGAAGGCCTGAATCCGGAACAAAAGCAGGCCGTTATGCATACAGAAGGGCCCTTGTTGGTTCTTGCAGGGGCAGGTTCAGGTAAAACAAGGGTTTTAACACACAGGATAGCGTATTTGGTTGAAGAAAAACTGGTCCGCCCATGGAACATTCTGGCTATAACCTTTACCAATAAAGCAGCCAGAGAAATGAAAGAAAGAATGGAAAAGTTGATCGGCTCACAGGTTCATGATATATGGGTAGGGACATTCCACTCTTGCTGCGTGAGAATACTGAGACGGGAAATCGAAAAGCTGGGTTATGACAGGAGCTTTGTCATATATGATACGGATGATCAAAAAAGTCTGGTAAAAACCTGTCTTGATCAGTTAAATATCAATGAAAAGAATTTTCCTCCCATGTCTGTTCTGCACGAAATCAGCCGGGCCAAGGATGAACTGATAGACCCCAAAAGGTTTTCAATAATGTACGATTCAGACTATCGGATGAGTAAAATTGCGGCAATATATGAATTATACCAAAAGAAGCTAAAGGCTAATAATGCTTTGGATTTTGATGATATTATCCTGCTGACTATTCGTATATTGTCAACCTTCCCTGAAGTATTGGAATATTATTCTGACAAATTTAAGTATATTCTGGTGGATGAATACCAGGATACCAATACTGCTCAATACATGCTGGTAAATATGCTTGCCACAAAACATGGGAACATATGCGTTGTGGGGGATGATGACCAGATGATATACGGCTGGAGGGGAGCTAACCTTCGGAATATTCTTGATTTCGAAAAGGATTATCCCAACTGCCGGATTATTAAGCTTCAACAGAATTATCGTTCTACCAAAACCATACTTGAAGCTGCCAATAATGTAATAAAGAATAATTGCGGAAGAAAAGAAAAACAGCTTTGGACGAATAATGCGGTAGGCAAGCTATTAAACAGGTATGAAGCCGTAGATGAACGTGATGAAGCATATTATATTGCAAACACAATAAAAACACTTAAAAAATCAGGCAGACAATATAGCGATATTGCTATTCTTTACAGACTTAATGCCCAGTCCCGTATATTGGAGGAAATGCTTATGAAGCATGGTATCCCGTACAAAATATACGGAGGACTTAAGTTCTATGACCGAAAGGAAATCAAGGATGTTATAGCTCTGCTGAGGGTTGTTCAGAACGGAAACGATGATATAAGCCTAAAAAGAATAATAAACGTACCCAAAAGGGGTATTGGGAAAACAACACTGGACAGGATAGAACAGTATGCGATAAGTGAAGAAACCAGTATGTATAAAATAATTTCAATGATAGATAACTATCCGGAGTTTTCCAGATCCATCAAAAACTTAAAGCAGTTTTATTATTTTATTGAGGATATGAAAACTTTGGCTGCCAATACTGATCTGGTGGAATTTATTGAGACTTTGATTGATAAAAGCGGAATCGTAAAAGAGCTTGAAGCCGAAATGACAATAGAAAGCAGAACACGGATAGAGAATATCAGGGAATTTGTTTCGGTAGCCAGGGAATTTGAATTAACTGCTGAAGAGAAGCCAACCCTGGAGGATTTTCTTGCACACATATCTCTGGTGGCTGATATTGATGATCCTGAAGAGGTTGGGGATCGGGTGATGATGATGACTCTCCACAGTGCCAAAGGTCTGGAATTCCCAATAGTTTTCATACCTGGAATGGAAGAGGGCATATTTCCAGGTTATAGGTCGTCATTGGAAGTGGAAGAACTGGAAGAAGAACGACGATTATGCTATGTGGGGATAACTCGTGCCAAAGAAGAAATCTATCTTATCAATGCCAAATGCCGAATGCTTTTTGGAAGTACTACTTATAACAGTGAATCCCGATTTTTAAAGGAAATACCCGACCGGTTGTTTTCTCGAATTGATAATAATGCGTCCCAGGAAGTATCAGGAGTGTTCAGAAAAGATTCGTCTTTTATGCCCGGTGGCAAGGTTATGGATTTATCAGACCTCAAAGCCCGAATAAAAGAGTTTAATCGTTTGTCCTATGACGAAGCTGAGCCGGTTAATGTCGGAGATCGTGTACTGCATAAAAAGTTTGGCGAAGGAACAGTGATTGCAAGGGTTAAAGAAAGCGACGACTTTAGGCTTGATATTAAATTTGATCAATACGGAATGAAGCGTCTTATGGAGAGTTATGCAAGGCTTAAAAAGATATAGTATAATATGATGAGTTTGAATTCGGGTGGATTGTATGGATGATAAAAACAACTCCTTAAACAGGCGTAATAAATATAATGAAGAACTTAATGACCTCCTTGATCAAATGGATAATATTTTAAAAAGAAACCCGCTGAGGGGGGTTTATGATGATCTTTTTTCCAACAGGCTCCCTATAATGGATGACTTCACTCCTCCTTACTGCCAAAACGAACAAAGTGCGCAGTTTGATCCGGGAGAGAATCCGTTTGTTTCTGAAGAAGTTGAGGATACTGCTCCCAAAAAGAGTCTTGCTGAACTTATGGAAGAGTTAAACAGTCTTGTAGGCCTGAAAAAAGTTAAAGAAGACGTCAAGTCGCTGGCCAATGTCATCAAGATAATGAAAATGCGCAAAGAAAGAGGCCTGCCGGAGGTAGAAATGTCACTTCATCTTGTTTTCACGGGGAATCCCGGCACGGGCAAAACCACTGTGGCAAGACTTTTGGCCGGTATTTACAGGGAGTTAGGCGTATTATCAAAAGGACATTTGGTAGAAGTCGACAGATCCAAGCTGGTGGCAAAATATGTAGGACAGACGGCTCCTCAGGTCATGGAAGTGGTAAATCAGGCATTGGGAGGAGTTCTATTTATTGATGAAGCATATTCCCTGGTTTCCCGAAGGGGCGAAAACGACTTTGGTTATGAAGCGGTGGATACGCTTATAAAAGCAATGCAAGACCACCGAGATGATTTAATTGTAATAGTTGCTGGTTATCCCGACAAGATGGAGGAATTCTTAAACTCCAATCCGGGGCTTCAATCAAGATTCAACAAATATATAAATTTCGATGATTATACTCCTGAAGAGCTTTTGGATATATTCAGAGGTATGTGTAAAAAGAATGGATATAAACTAACCGAAAATGCCGAAGGAAAGGTTAAACAAATGCTTGAATTCCTTCATGAAACCCGGTCTGACAGCTTCGCAAACGCCAGAACCGTCAGAAACCTGTTTGAGAAGCTCCTTACCATTCAGGCCGACAGACTGGCGGAATTGGAATCGGTCAGTGATGAAGAACTATCCACCATAACTGAAGAAGATTTGGATAAGATCGATCTTAGCGAATTAATGAGGTAAAAGCTGCAAAATATTTAACGGCCTTTACTTAAAATTTTTGTCGCTTTGTTCCTGATTTGCACCTTCACCCATTAGACTGGAAATTCCAATATCTGACGTCTTACTTTTTACCTCTATCCTCTTTGCTCTAAATTGCCA
>Ga0134103_1002636_pt1 | contig 13518 bp, 12 predicted proteins | sample 14_taG_2_FD_94445 | JGI IMG/M metagenome (GOLD analysis project Ga0134103, IMG submission 94445) | Switchgrass degrading microbial communities from high solid loading bioreactors in New Hampshire, USA - 14_58_20_212_A1 metaG | ecosystem: Engineered > Bioreactor > Semi-continuous > Anaerobic >...
AGGAATAAGGTGCAAAATGCAATACTAGAAAAGTACCAGTCTATGCTGGCGGAAGAAGAAGCCGCCGGTGCGCTCCTTAAGGAATAATTTCCGAAAGGCCGATTAACTTGGGCACTTCTTGAACATGAAGTGCCTATTTTGTTGCAATAAAATATGTAAAATGTCAATTGCATTACTTCAATAAAAATGAGAGAATATTTATAGATAAGGAAACTTTATTAAACTCTCAGGGGGTAAAAACTCTTGCAAGAACTGGTATCGCTAATTATTGTGTCAGATAAGGAAACTGGCATGAAATCGTTACTGCCCAAATATGTCCATCATATTTGCGGACAAGCAATGTTGTCGTATACTATTGACGCAAGTATCAAAGCAGGTTCAGATAAACTGATTGTTCTACTGGGGCAGGACTCAGATCCTGTAGAAAAGATATTACCGGAAGAAGCCATTGTAATTCATTATGACAAATACTCAGAGCTGGAGACTGTTTTAAATGGAATTGGAAAGGGAACGGTGCTTATCTTGCCTGGCGAATATCCTGCCATATGTGCCGATACCCTAAAATCCGCATACGAGTATCATCTGGAAAAGAAAAATCATGTAACTGTTCTTACTAATAAAGAAGGAAGCATATCCGATATTTGTTTCATTAATACCGAATTATTATTGACCGAAGTCTTGGATTTTAAAGAGGAAAACCATTTCGAAAGTTTTTCAATAAAGAATATAATTAAAAAGTTTTATGCAAAAGGGCAGAAGGTTGGAGGCTACAGAACTTCAAATTCTGAAGAACTGATCAAGGTTGATAACAGAAGTCAGTTATCCAGGGCTGAACGCATAATTTTAGACCGTATTATCAAAAGACATATGGATAACGGTGTAACTTTCCATTTGCCTGAAACCTGTATGATACACAATAATGTGGTAATAGGGAAAGATACCATCATCCACCCCGGAACACAACTGGAGGGTAATACGGTGATTGGCGAAAACTGCCAGATAGGGCCTTATTCCCGTATTGAAAACAGCGTTGTTAAAGACGGGGTCCATTTTATGAATTCTGTTATGATTGATTCACAAATAGGCAACAACACAAAAGTCGGACCTTTCGCATATATCAGACCCGGTTCTAATATCGGTGAAAATGTTAAAATCGGTGACTTTGTTGAAATAAAGAACTCCAACATTGGCAATAATTCAAAAGTACCCCATCTGTCATATGTAGGAGATGCGGATATCGGAGAATATGTCAATATGGGATGTGGTTCAATAATAGTGAATTACGACGGAAAGAAGAAAACCAGATCCACGGTCGGAGACCATGCTTTTGTGGGATGCAATGTTAACCTGGTTTCTCCCGTTACAGTAAATAATTATGCATATATCGCAGCCGGTTCAACCATAACCGATGAAGTGCCTGAATACTCATTGGCTATTGCCAGAAACCGACAAACAATAATTGCTGACTGGGTAAGAAGAAAAGGATTAGATAAAAAATAATTATCTTGGTTGGAGGTAGTTTATTCAAATGAATCTTCATGGCAAAGACATTAAGATTTTCGCAGGGAATTCAAACAGGCAACTGGCGGAGGAGATTGCGTTAAAGGTAGGCCTGCCTTTGGGAGAATCGGTTGTAACAAAGTTTTCCGATGGAGAGACAGCAATCAGCATTAATGAGGTTGTGCGAGGATCGGATGTATTCATTATCCAATCTACCTGCGCACCTGTAAATGATAATATAATAGAACTGCTTATTCTGATTGACGCTTTAAGGCGCGCTTCTGCCGGAAGGATAACAGCTGTCATTCCATACTTCGGATATGCGCGTCAGGATCGCAAGGCTAAAGCCAGAGACCCTATTTCCGCAAAACTTATGGCAAACCTTATAACAGTAGCAGGAGCTGACAGGGTTCTTACTATGGACCTTCATGCTCCGCAGCTTCAGGGATTCTTTGATATCCCGGTGGATCATCTTTTAGGTACCCCAATACTTGCACAGCATTTTTATAAAAAGTTCGGCGGAAAGACAGATGATGTTGTTGTTGTTTCACCGGATGTAGGAAGTGTTGGCAGAGCAAGAAAATTTGCGGAAAAGTTAGACGTACCTTTGGCGATAATAGACAAGAGAAGACCAAAGGCAAATGTTTGTGAGATTATGAACGTTATCGGCGATATAAAAGGAAAACGTGCCATATTGGTGGATGATTTAATTGATACTGCAGGTACCGTAGTTAACGCTGCCAATGCCATGATGGATCTGGGAGCGACTGAAGTGTACGCCTGCTGTACTCATGGCGTTCTTTCAGGACCTGCAATTGACAGGATTCGTACTTCACCTATTAAAGAATTGGTAACGCTCAATACCATTCCTTTGCCTCCGGAAAAACGTATAAGCAAAATTACTACGCTTTCGGTCGCAGATGTTTTTGCCGAGGCTATAGAAAGAATCTATGGCGACATATCCATCTCAACGCTATTTACACAACAATAGGTTATTACGAGGGTTATTATGTTTGTTATAGCCGGATTAGGAAATATAGGACCAAAATATGAGAGAACCCGACATAATGTCGGGTTTGATACTATTGATTATCTTGCTGCGGTATATAGAATCAACAATTTCAAATCAAAACATAAATCTTTAATCGCAGATGGCATAATTCAGGGGAAGAAAGTCCTTCTGGTAAAACCGCAGACTTATATGAACAACAGCGGAGAAGCTATCCGCGAGATTATTGACTATTATAAAGTGCCTTATGAGAATCTTATCGTTATTTACGATGATATAGATTTGGATATAGGGCATATAAGGATAAGAGCGAAAGGCGGCCCGGGAACTCATAACGGTATGCGTTCCGTAATTGGACATATCCAAACTGAGAACTTTCCCCGAATACGTATAGGTATAGGCAAAGCCCCCGCGGGAATGGATCTGGCTGATTATGTATTAGGCCGCTTCCCCGATGATGAAAGAAAGCTGATCAACAATGCTATCGAGAATGCTGCAAAAGCTGCTGTTACAGTAATTTGCTCCTCGGTTGAGATAGCCATGAGCAAGTATAATTAATTATAGTTGCAGTTCTTCAGAATACAAGCCTGTCAAAGGCATGATAACCGGAAGGAAATCATCCCAGGCAGTATCGATATGATGACTTAAAAATGAATAAATGGTACAAAATCTTTATATAAAACTAAAATTGATTTTTAAATAGGTATCAAGTATAATAGGTATAATATTTTTTGGGGAATTTGTCATTGTGAATATTGTATACAAGAAAAATGTGATATTACTTATTTTCACGGAGGACTTATGATGGATGATAAGTTTGCAAAACTTGGTTTAACATTTGATGATGTATTGTTGGTGCCGCAGTATTCGGAGGTTTTGCCAAGAGATACTGATGTCTCGACATATTTGACCAATAAAATCAAACTTAACATACCTTTAATCAGTTCGGCTATGGATACTATTACAGAATCAAGACTGGCCATAGCCATTGCCCGCGAAGGCGGCATAGGTATTATTCATAAGAATATGTCAATTGAAGAACAGGCTACGGAAGTTGACAGAGTAAAGAGGTCTGAACACGGAGTAATAGTGGATCCTTTTTTTCTGTCTCCGGATCATTTGATTTCCGATGCCAATGAATTAATGGCAAAGTACAGAATTTCAGGAGTACCCATTACAGAAAACGGAAAACTGGTAGGAATTATTACCAATCGTGATTTACGGTTCTTGACCGATTACAGCCAGAAAATTGGTCAGGTTATGACCAAAGATAATCTGGTGACCGCTCCTGTGGGAACTACATTGGCAGAGGCAAAGGAAATATTGCGCAAACACAAAATAGAAAAGCTTCCTCTGGTGGATGAAAAAGGATATCTCAAAGGTCTTATAACAATAAAGGATATCGAGAAAACAATACAATATCCCAATTCAGCAAAGGATAAAAACGGAAGGCTTCTGGTGGGGGCCGCAGTCGGTGTTACATCTGATATGATGGACAGGGTAGATGCCCTTGTACAAGCGAAAGTCGATGTAATTACGGTGGATTCAGCCCACGGACATTCCAAGAATATAATAGAAGCTGTCAGAATAATAAAGAGAAAATATCCTGATGTCCAGGTTATTGCAGGCAACGTGGCAACCGGAGAGGCTGTCAGAGCCTTGGTTGAAGCGGGTGCGGATGCTGTCAAGGTAGGAATCGGCCCGGGTTCCATATGCACAACAAGAGTAGTGGCAGGAGTCGGTGTGCCTCAGATTACAGCTATATATGACTGTAGTCAGGAAGCCAGAAAATATAATATACCCATCATTGGAGACGGTGGAATAAAATACAGCGGAGATATTCCCAAAGCTATTGCTGCAGGTGCCCATTCTGTCATGATCGGCAATCTTTTCGCAGGCACTGAAGAAAGTCCCGGAGAATCAGAAATTTATCAGGGCAGACGGTTCAAGGTTTACAGGGGTATGGGTTCGCTTGGTGCAATGAGTAAAGGAAGCAAAGACCGGTATTTCCAGGAAGGGACTACAAAACTGGTGCCGGAAGGCGTAGAAGGACGAGTACCCTATAAAGGGCCTATTGCTGATACGATATTCCAACTGGTGGAAGGGCTTAAGCATGCCATGGGTTATTGCGGAACAAGAACTATTGAAGAACTCAGGAATAATGGAAAGTTTATCCGTATAACCAGCGCAGGGCTTAAAGAAAGCCATCCTCACGATATCTATATAACAAAAGAAGCTCCGAATTATAGCGTGCATCAATACTGAATCTCTTAAATAAAATAATTGTTATTATTGGCGTGATCCTCAAGTATGATGTAGCAGGAAAAAAATACTTTGGAGCAATGAAATAATGAACATAGGATTACTTCTGCCTGTAAGGAAAAAGTGGTGGAAGCCTGTGACAGTAAAGACATACCCGATAGAGATAGCTGATAATCTAAATCTGGTGGTATGTCTTTTGTCTGTCAATGATAATGAGGCATTGCGCCTGCCTGGCGTCAGTAAAAGATATCAGGCTAAACTTGATCGAATGCTTGAGGATCAGAAGATTTGGCCGATTCTTGAGCATCCTTTTTTTAAAGGCCTGTATCAGGTCGACACGTCTGTATATGGCAAAGCGATCAAAACATTGGCGCTGCAATTGTTCCATGAAGTCCTTAGTTCTGTTAAAGGTCTGGGAACATTGATTAATAAGGAAATACTTGTCACGGGTTCGTCTGAATATCTTGAGCACGCTATTGAAATACTTATCACAAAAGTAAAAACAATTAATATACTTATACCTAAGGGGGTAAATGAGCCTGTTGAAGCAGAGAGAGCTTTTCTGGAAACAGGGATACCTGTTCATATAACAACCGATCACGATGTGGCGAATCGTACCGGGATATGGATAAAATTTCCCAATGATAATAGTTGCTTTGATGCGTTGTCCCGAAACATCAAAGGTATAATATTGGACCTGGATTCAATGAAAATAATAGACACAAAAAACCAAAAAGTTTTTAGCATATGTGCGGAGTTTTCCGATAAGATAAAAAGGAGGTTAGGACAACAGTTATTAAACACGTGGGAGAAAAATGTACTTGAAGGATTTATCCTGACGGTATGCGCTAAAGCGTGGGACATGAGCGAATCTGAGGTGTTCAAACGGCTTGATATGAGGTTTTCTTTTATTTCTTGACATAGCAAAAACCGTAAACTATAATGTATCGTAATGCTAAATGACGTATTAATGTTTACCAGGGGCAACAGATTAAAATAAAGGGGAGAAAAAAATGAGCAAAAAAGAAGTCCTTCTTACTTATGAAGGTCTTAAAAAATTAGAAGAAGAATTGGAGTATTTAAAAGGCGAAAAAAGAAAAGAAATAGCCGATAGAATAAAACAAGCACTGGCTTTCGGAGATATCTCAGAGAATTCGGAATACGATGAAGCAAAAAATGAACAGGCACAGAACGAAGTTCGGATCGCTCAATTGGAGAGCATGCTGAAAAACGCAATCATCATCGATGAAGAAGAAGTAGACACAAAAGTTGTAAGTTTAGGCGCCAGAGTGAAAATTGTCGATGTTAAATCCAAAGAGGAGTTTGATTACCAGATTGTAGGTTCTGCCGAGGCTGATCCCACTTCCAACAGGATATCCAAAGAATCTCCGGTAGGCAGTGCACTTCTGGGACATAAAGCCGGTGATACTGTAGAAGTTGAAGTTCCCGGCGGTAAAATTAAGTACATGATACTTGACATTTATAAGTAATTGAGAGTTTGAGTGTAAAGTATTAAAGCGATAAAGTAATAAGGTAATAATTCTTGTTTGTATTTCAATTTTGGGTTATAATTATGTTTTGATACCAAAACAGTTTACATAATGTAATGTGAACTGTTTTCTTTTTAGTGTTTGGAGGTTAAGATGTCGGAAATTATTGAGAATATCAATGAACAGCAGGATTTGAACGAAATTTTGCAGGTAAGACGCAATAAGCTTTTTGAGCTACAGAAAGCCGGGAAGGATCCGTTCCATATTGTTAAATATGATGTAACTCACAGAACAGCTCAAATTCTTTCCAATTTTGAAGAATTTGAGAATAAAAATGTATCTCTTGCCGGTAGACTGATGAGTAAACGTGGCATGGGTAAGTCCAGTTTCTGCGACCTTCAGGACAGAGACGGAAGGATACAGTTGTATGTAAGAATAAATGATATAGGTGAGGAAGAGTACGAAAACTTTAAGAAGCTTGATATTGGAGATATCATAGGTGTTACCGGTAGGGTGTTTAAAACCCGTATGGGTGAGATATCAGTCCATATTGACTCCTATACGCTTCTTGCCAAATCATTGAGACCTCTTCCCGAGAAATTCCATGGACTTAAGGATCCCGATGCCCGTTATCGCCAGAGATATCTTGATTTGATTGTAAATCCCGATGTTAAAGCGACTTTTATATTAAGAAGCAAGATTATCGCAGCCATCAGAAGGTTTTTGGACAACAGAGACTTCCTCGAGGTGGATACTCCGATTTTAAATACAATTCCCGGTGGCGCAGCTGCACGTCCGTTTATTACCCATCATAACACGCTGGACATAGACATGTATTTGAGGATAGCTCCGGAATTGTATTTGAAGCGTCTTATCGTAGGCGGTCTGGAAAGGGTTTATGAATTGGGCCGCATGTTCCGGAACGAAGGTATGTCGATCAAACATAATCCTGAGTTCTCCATGATGGAGGTTTATCAGGCATATACCGATTATCACGGAATGATGGAACTGGCCGAGAGTTTGATATCAACTGTGGCCATGGAAGTTCTGGGTACGACGAAAATAAAATATCAGGGCCAGGATATCGATTTGACACCTCCATGGACAAGGATCACCATGATTGAGGCGGTATCAAAATATACCGGTGTGAATTTTGATGAGATTAAAACTGACGAAGAGGCCAGAAACGCGGCTAAAGCGAAAGGCATGGAAATTGAGGGCAACCCCGTCAAAGGCGAAGTTTTAAATATGATGTTCGAAGAATTTGTCGAGCCTAATTTGATACAGCCGACATTTGTAATGGACTATCCTGTTGAGGTTTCGCCTCTTACCAAGCGCAAACCGGACAGACCGGAATTAACGGAGCGTTTTGAATTATTTATTACCGGACGTGAATTCGGAAATGCTTATTCGGAGCTTAATGATCCGATTGACCAAAGAGAACGGTTTTTAGAGCAGGTTAAGAAAAGGGAAGCCGGTGATGAGGAAGCTAACATGTTGGATGAAGATTTCCTGATAGCGCTTGAACATGGTCTTCCGCCTACCGGAGGTTTGGGAATTGGTATCGATCGTCTCATTATGCTTTTGACAGATTCTTTCTCCATAAAAGACGTTTTACTGTTCCCGACAATGAAGCCGAAGGATAAATAATTAAGGTTAGTATATACGAAGCATTCCCTGTCGCCGAAGTGAACATGGGCATATATACACAGCCATTAAAGCGGCGGCAGGGAGGAATCATATTTTGGCATTATTAATTCAGAAAAAATATGAACAGCACTATAATTTTTATTAATAAATTGTTAGAATGATACTGGCCAGATCTTTCGGAGGTGTATCTAATGTTTGAGCTAAGCACTGAAAGTAATGACGGTAAGAATGTTGTCATTTCAGTAAAAGGTGAAATCGATATCTACTCAGCGCCGGATTTCAAAGAAAGTCTTTATCAGTCCATTAACGATGTTCAAGAAAATATAATTCTGGATTTCAGTGATTTATCATACATAGACAGTATGGGATTAGGAATTTTAGTGGGAGCGTTAAAGCGTGTCCGGGAAAAAGACCGTAATATAACCATAAAGAATCCAAAAAGTACGGTACGAAAATTATTTAGGATTACCGGCCTGGACAAAGCGTTCATCATTGAGGAGGTCTAAATAATGAGTGCTATGGACACGATTTCCATGCTTATTCCACTAAAAGCGGAATATGTAAGCATTGCCCGTTTAACTGTTTCAGGAATTGCCAGCAGAATGGGTTTTGACATAGATACCATTGAAGATATAAAAGTAGCACTGTCTGAGATATTGGGAAAGTTTATTGAAAAGATGTCTGGCGCCGGGAGAATAAATGTGGATTTTCTTTGTCTTGAAGATGGAATTTCAATAAAATTCAAGATCCCGGATCAGAGTATTCCCGAATTATTCGACAACGATACTGATAAATTTGCCTTGGCTATTATAAGCTCACTTATGGACGAGATAGAGATTGAAAAACAGGGGGATAACTCTATAAAAATGGTAAAAAAGCTCGGAAAGGCAGTTTGAAATGAGCAGGAAGGCAGAGACAATAAAGACTGAAGAAATGTCCGAAAAAGAATTGTTTGAATTGTATCACGAAACCAGGGATGTTGAAATTCGCAATCAGATAGTGTCAAAATTCATGTATCTTGCCGATATCATTTCAAAAAAATTTGCAAACCGTGGAGTAGATTGTGACGACATCTATCAGGTTGCATGTCTTGCTCTGATTAATGCTGTTGAAAGGTTTAACATTAATGAGGATGTTAAATTTGTCAGTTTTGCCACACCGACAATCATCGGAGAAATAAAGCGTTATTTCAGAGATAAAGCTTCTGTTATTCGTATACCAAGACGAATATATGAAGTATATCAGAAGGTCAATCAGGCAAGGGAATACCTGATGCAGCAGTATAAAAGAGCTCCAAGAATAGATGAAATAGCTGATTATCTTAAAATGAAGGAAGAAACCATACTTGAAATAATAGAGTCATGGAATGTTTATAATATTCAGTCATTTGACCAGTCGGTCTATGATGAAGACAATCTTGAACTGCATGAAACAGTCGGGGAAGAGGATGACAACTTTGAAAAGATCAATAACCGTGATTTTCTTGAAAAAGCCATGAACAATTTTAACGATACCGAAAAAGAATTCATAAAGCTTCGCTTCTTTGAAAATAAAACGCAAAAAGAAATTGCGAATCATTTCCACGTTTCACAGATGTACATATCTCGTTTGGAAAAAAAGACACTGGAAAAATTCAGAATGATTTTAAAGAAATAAAAAAGGGTATATATTTTATATACATAAAATAAAATGCTATTAGTTTTTTACTCATGCGTGTGCATTTGGAGGTATTATTGTTATGCACATAGATCAGGGCCAGTACACGAAAATATATAGCAAAGACATCGCGACTGACGCTTACCTGGTATGCAATGAAATCAGAAAAATTCTTGATTTGCTTAAGGTGAAATTTTCTCTGGATTCAGATAAATGTTTTGATATTAAGGTTATTTTGGGCGAATTAATGCAAAATTCTATCAAACACGGAAATGAATGCGACAAGAATAAAACCATCAGTGTGGAAATATGGTTTCAGGACGACAGCAGAATTCTCGGGATAACGGTGAAGGATCAGGGTTGCGGCTTCAAAGTACCCGAACTGAATCAGCTATCCATGAACAGAGTATCAAAATGTGAACCGCTTAATATGGACGAATCGGGAAGAGGATTGCTCATAGTGAATGAATTATGTGACAGCATCAGATTCAACAGCGTGGGAAATGCCATTACTGTTATGAAAAGGATTTAGCAAAATATGAGAAATTATTGCCTGGTATTTGACAGTTTTTTATTCTTATGACACATCAGAATGAATTTTGTCGCAGACCTCGAATGAAAAGTCACTGGCTCGCTGAAAAAAAGACAGTATGCTGTTTTCGACGTATCTTCGCTTAATTCTGAAATGCTACAAAACATGAATTTTAATGAAAGACACTAAAGGTAAGGGAAGGACAAACTATCTTGTTGTTCAAGAATCCTTTACTGTGGTATAATATATAATATAATCAAACCTAAGTTTGATTAAAATTACAATATCTACCACATGGATCAAGGATTCATAAACAGGCACCTCGACTGGTAATACCTTGTACGTTGCCGAAAAAGGAGTTGATGCATAAATGATGAAATGTTCGATATGTAAGGAAAATGTCGCAGTCGTGTTTATTACACGTGTAATAGATGGAAAAGCTGAACCTATGGGCCTTTGTATAAGTTGTGCCCAAAAACAGGGGTTGGCACCGCTGCAGCAAATAATTGCCCAGTCCGGCATGACCCAGGAGGATCTTGAAAATTTAAACAACCAGATGTCCGACATTCTTGGGTCTATGAACATGGATGATTTCATACAGAATCTTCCCCATGCGAATAATTCACATGGTGGTGAAGATAACGATGGTAATTCCATGCTTCGTTTTTTTAACAATGCTTTTTCAAAATTCGGTCCGTCGACTGATGAAGATAAGGATAAGCATTCCCATAAGCAGACAAAGAACGTTGATCCCAGACAACAGGGAAGATCTCCCAGGAAAAACCTTAATACTTTTGGGACAAACCTTAATGAGAAAGCCATGGCAGGCCAAATTGACCGCATTATAGGCAGAGAAAAGGAAATTGAACGGGTAGTACAGATTCTGAACCGAAGAACAAAAAATAATCCTGTTCTTGTAGGCGAGCCTGGCGTTGGTAAAACAGCCATAGCAGAGGGGCTGGCTCTACGGATAGTAGAAAATAATGTGCCGCCAAAGCTTCTGGATAAGGAGATTTATCTGTTAGACCTTGCCGCTATTGTAGCCGGAACGCAATTCAGAGGCCAATTTGAGGCCAGAATGAAAGCTATAATTGAAGAAGCGAAAGCACAGAAAAACGTTATTTTAGTAATCGACGAGGTTCATAATATCGTGGGTGCCGGCGAAGCTGAAGGCGGAGCAATGAATGCAGCCAATATTCTCAAGCCCGCTCTGGCAAGAGGCGATGTGCAGATTATTGGCGCCACTACCCTTGAGGATTACAGAAAGTATATTGAAAAAGATGCTGCTCTGGAAAGACGATTCCAGCCGGTAATGGTCAATGAACCTACAATAGAAGAAAGTATTGAGATACTTATGGGCTTAAGGCCGTATTATGAGGATTTCCACCAGGTACGTTACCCTGATGAGGTAATTGAAAGTGCAGTTAAATTGTCATCACGGTATATCAGCGACAGATTCCTTCCTGACAAAGCAATTGACGTTATTGATGAAGCAGGTTCCAGAGTGAATTTGAAAAACGTCAATTCCATTGAGTTGGAAAAATGCAAAAATCAGCTCAAGAAAGTTCAGGAATTAAAAGAAAAAGCCGCCATAATGGATGACTATAAAAAAGCCGCTGACTATAAAGTAGAGGAATGCAGGCTTCTGGAAAAGATCAAGGAACTGGAGAAAGATCTTGGTAACTTGGATGTTACGGTAGACGATGTTGCTCATGTAGTTGAAAGCTGGACCGGAATACCTGTGCAGAGGGTATCTGAAACCGAGGCATCCAAACTTTTGAAGCTTGAAGAGCGCCTCCATAAGAGAGTGGTGGGTCAGGATAAGGCGGTTTCTGCTTTAGCCAGAGCCATCAGGAGAACACGTTCCGGTTTTTCCAATAAGAAGAGGCCTCCCAGCTTTATATTTGTCGGTCCTACCGGAGTAGGAAAGACAGAGCTGGCCAAGGTTCTCACATACGAACTTTTTGGCAGCGAAGATGCCATGATAAGGCTTGATATGTCCGAATACATGGAGAAACACACCGTTTCAAAACTGATAGGTGCGCCTCCGGGATATATAGGATATGATCAGGGCGGTCAGCTGACAGATAAAGTGAGAAGGAAACCATATTCGGTTATTCTTCTTGACGAAATTGAAAAAGCTCACCCTGATGTTTTTAATATGCTCCTTCAGATCATGGAGGATGGCCGCCTGACGGACAGCACAGGAAGAACGGTCAGTTTTGAGAATACTATCCTGATCATGACTTCAAACGCAGGAACCAGTCTTAAATCAAATGGCATCGGTTTTAATAACGACGGATACGAGGCACTTGAGAAGAAGGTCAATAATGCAATGAGGGAGATATTCAGACCTGAGTTTTTAAACAGGGTAGATGAGATAATAGTATTTGAGCCTCTTACCCGCGAACAGTTGGCTCAGATTCTTGATATCATGCTGGATCAAATCACGCAGGATGTTAAAGAAAAGGGAATGAGTATTTCGTTTGATGATAAGGCAAAAGAGTTCCTGATTGAAAAAGGCTATGATGAGAAATACGGAGCAAGACCTTTAAGGAAAACAATACAAAGGCATATTGAAGATGAGTTGTCTGAGCTGTATTTAGCCGGAAAAATCCATGAAGGAAGCAGTATACAGGTCTCAGTTGAAGACGGTAAAATTACAATGTTTGTTGTGGATCTGCCAGTGTTAAAGCATGCAAATAAATTGCAGAAACTTCAATAGCTTCCTTATGTCATCCTGAGCGGAACTATTCCCAATATGTCATCATGAACGTAGCGTAGCGGAGCCGAAGGATCTGGTGTGTGTTATGTTAAATAGTCTCTTGGCTTCGCTCTTATACTTGTTAGAATAAAAACCCCGCAGTGATGAGAAAATAGACAATATATCATCATTGCGGGGTGTTTTTTATGGAAAAAACCGATTATGCAAAAAAAAGCAAATTTCCTGTTTTCGCAATCATAATTGCTGCAGTGGCCGTCGCGGCACTGGCGGCAGGGATTTACTTTCTTGTTTCGGGCGAACGCAGAAAAGAGCCCAACAGAGGTACTTATGTAATCATACAGACAGGGAGGAGTAGAAACATTGAAAAAGCAGCTAAGTAAACACGAGTATCAAAGACTGGTGGATGAAAAGGCTCCTGGTTCACATTATATACGGAATATTTTGGCGGCATTTATCACAGGTGGGGCTATTTGTGCGGTCGGGCAGATTATCATGATGATTTTTAAGAACTTTGGTGCCGATAAGGAGACAACCGCATCGGCCACCAGTATAATAATGGTTTTCATAGGCGCATTTTTAACCGGTATTAATATCTATGATGAGATAGGTAAATTCGGTGGAGCAGGAGCATCGATACCCATTACAGGCTTTTCGAATTCTATTGTCTCTCCGGCCATGGAGTTTAAGAAGGAAG
>Ga0134103_1002640_pt1 | contig 13487 bp, 8 predicted proteins | sample 14_taG_2_FD_94445 | JGI IMG/M metagenome (GOLD analysis project Ga0134103, IMG submission 94445) | Switchgrass degrading microbial communities from high solid loading bioreactors in New Hampshire, USA - 14_58_20_212_A1 metaG | ecosystem: Engineered > Bioreactor > Semi-continuous > Anaerobic >...
ATGGAAGCGGCAAAATCCCATGCCAAAGCAAAAGTCCACCTGATCCCGTTCATCCTTGAGGGCAGGTACGGTATCATGACCGTGGAAAACCCGGCTTCCAACATCGAGGTCGGCACGCTCCAGGGAATCCTCGACGAACTGCTTAAAAATGAACCTTCTATAGAAATAGATTACATCCACGGTGACGACGTTGTGACGGAACTCGGGTCGAAGCCCGGATCCATGGGCTTTTACCTGCCGGCAATGGATAAGCGCGACCTGTTCCCGACGATAAAGCATGACGGTGTACTTCCCCGCAAGACCTTCTCGATGGGCGAGGCTGAAGAGAAGCGCTATTACCTTGAGTGCAGACGAATAAGGTAAGGCATGAAGCAAGATCTGAGACGATTTCGGTGTATAAAGCAGCACTAAACGTTTCGGGATGTGCAGACCTCGGCAACGGAACAAAAGCTATACCGATCTCAACAACGGAAGCAAAAGTTGTTCAGACCTTAACATCAGAAGCAAACACAGCAACAGAAGCAGAATACGAATATAAGTCCCGATATCAGACGCATAATGACATTCAAAAAGGGGGCAGCTCCCGTAGCCGGATAACCGGCTGCAGGCCTGTCCCCTTTTGTTGTTGATACTTACTGACCTTCGTCGATGACCTTCGTTACTGAACTTCGCTGGTACCTTGCTAATTCCCTGCTAATACCTTGCTGATATTTTCTGATTCTTAGCTGGTACTTCGCCTATCTCAGCATCGGCGGAGTAGTTTCTACGAATTTTACTCCTCCGGAGAATGTCAGCGTTCTTTCGATTTTCGAGCCAGTATGTGTCTCTGTAGTCAGTTTCACCTCAGGTATCTTTACTATCTGTTCGTCAGTCCGCGGTACCTCTATCACCAGGAAATAGGTATTATCCGCATATGATCCGCTTCCTCTCGAATTGCTCGCCTTAAGCTGCGAATAACCGGTCAGAGTTGCTATATCACTGTCGGGTCCATCGCTTATGACAGCCTTGAACCGTGCGTCCTCTATGAGATTTACACCATCACTCGTCTCTATCTTAAAGTCTATCTTGCGCAGCTCACCGGATGCCAACGGCTCAACCCTCACTACTGCCACTATCGTAGCGGGCGTGAACTTGTGGTTCTTCACTTCATGGATGGTTCCTGCACTTCCGACATTGCTAAGAGCTGTCCGGCTCAAATTCAGTTTGTAGTAGTCTATGGTCAGACCCAGGCTGTAGTCTACTTCAAACTCAACACGCCATCTGTTGTTCTCATATGTCAGGTTGACATCGGTCTCTTCATGCAGGGTCCCGCTTTCATCCATCCTGGATATCTTCTTGACTCCATTGTACGTATATCCGGCCAAAGCGCCAAGAGTAAAGCTCTTCTCACCCACAAGGCCATCCACGTGCAGGTATCCGGCACCGTCTGTCATCCCAAGTATCGTATCTGTGTCTTCATCTCTTATCGGGGCATTCCTGATCGGGTTGCCATCTTTGTCCCTGACGTAGAAGTCCACCTGTCCGCTTCTTACAGCGATACTGTCCGCAGACGATTTCTCATCGAAAAGTTCGTCTACCTTCCTGACAGTGACAGTCATTCTAAGCTCAGTATCGCCCGGTGACTCAGGATTTATAGGGAACTGATAGTCTCTGTCGATTTCCTTCGGATCCGGATCACCATTGCTGAATACAACCTCTCCCAGGCTCTCGTTGGTCAGGTAATCCTTTTCTGTTTCAGTATAGTATGCTCCCTTGAGATCGAATACAGGCGTGCATGTCGTTTCTATTTCGGTTTTACCTGTTACCGCAAAGCTCAACAGCGCCTTTACCTCCTGGTTGACCAGGGCTCCGCTGATCGGATTGCCATCAAGATCGCATATCTCGATGCCCGGAGTGATCATCGGGGTGTCGACTCTCTCAAGGGTAATGATTTCATAGGAAAATGCACCAAATTCGTCTTCAGCATAAACCTTCAGTCTGAACTTGCCAATATCCGGCAGCTTGTCTTCAGTAATATCCATTACTATCTGCTCGCCATTTCTCATTCTGATTTTATTGCCATCTGTCAATGACTCAAAATCATCTTCTCCGCCGCCGTTTTCAGCATCGATAAATACTTCGTAAAACAGATAGTCATTACTGAAGTCAAAGTCGTAGGCTCTGAACCGCAATGTGAGTGTTTCCTCAGCTCTGCTCACTTTTTCATTGTCCTGCGGTTCCAAAATCGTTACCTCCGGCGCATGGTTTGCTATGGAATATGCTTTTATGGCCGTATTCACAAAGAGCTTCGTTTCAAATTCAGGATACTTTTCATTGTCATCAGTTTTATGACCGGTCCCTGAGTATGTGATAGTCCCCTTTGTGTAGGTGTAATAGTTGTTCATCGCGTCATCGTTGAACTTGTCCTTGCCTTCCTTGTACAGGTTGAAGAGGGGTATGACTTCAGGATCCTCCAGATTGAGTTTGTACCACTGATAGTGGGTCGAAGCAACCCTCATTGCATTCGGATTCTGATACTCTCCGCCTTCCAGTATAAACGGATACAGCGTAACCGCACTGGAGTTCACTGGTTTTACCGTTTGAGCCAGATCCGGCCAGGTGTTTATCGTCTGATAATGTTTATGCGGATCGTATGTGTTTATATTTCTTTCTGCTTCCTCCCTGTTTCCAGGATTAACGTCACTTTGGAATACCGACAAATCTGAACCTGCAAGACCAGCAGTCCAGATGCCGGCGAATCTTCCTTCCCTGTCTGTCTGGAATACCTGTCCGACAGCTTCACCAAACTTTTCAGTCAGGTCCCTGTTGTAAGTAAAGTGAATCGTGTCATGGGTAAACATGACGCTTTGTTTCGTGTTGATAAAACCCTCCAGCAATTCCACTGCTTTTGGCCCGAGCGCCCCGCTGTAATCCTGGTTCATATCCTTTGCTTCTGTATAGTTGTCATTGAAGCCGATAACCACCATATCATATACACCGTTGAGCCTGATTTCGTCTCTTGCGGCACGCCTGTTGAATTCCTGGACAGTGATTTCATCTACTATGATTTCATATTCGCCGACTCTTCTTCTGTATTGCTGCCCGTCGACCCTCTGATCGAACTTTTTCTTAAGGCTCAGATTACCTTTGCCGTCGCTTTCGCTATTTACCGACCTGTTGTAATCAGGCTTTATCTGCAGCAATCTTACAGTAATCTCATTTCCTTTGAGTCTGAAAACACTTTCGTATTCTGTTTTGGCATTCTGAGCATCTTTGACGACAAGCTTCCAGAAATATACGCCTGTGAGCCCCTGCGGCATATCATATGTAATGGTGCCGCTTCTGCCATTCTTTACTTCCATGGTATATCTGTCGCCCTCAGCGCCCTGGTAGAAAACTATTTCCTTTTCATCGTACAGACTGTCATTATTTCTGTCGAGATATAGCGCTACCTTGAGGGTGTCATCCATAGGCGTATTGGGATCGTACACCTTAAAGCTGAAGGTAAGCCTGTTGGAAACAGGATCCGTATTATCAGCACTATATGTTGCAGGGGCATCTATAATCTCAAGTACAGGTCTTGGATTCATCCCCTGTGCAATATCCTGGTACAAAGATTTCAGATTTCTGATCACATTGTTTTTATCTCCGTTATTCACTACTATGACATTTTTGTAATCAGCATTATCGGCATAGCTTCTGAATTTCTCTTTTAATATTGTGTCATATATCGTCCCGTTTTTGCTGAATACATCTGTATGGAATATGCACAGCTGCCCTGATTCTATGTACTCTATCAGCTTTTCAGCGCACAGATAGGTTATATCACTGCCATAGCTATGCTCATATGCATAGTTCCTGGTGTATTCACCGCCATTGAAATACACTACATCATATTTTCCGTTTATATCATCCTTCAGTGAGATCAGCCTGTTGATAGAGATAGTGGTCACTTCAAAGTCGGAGTCATTCCTCAGCCGGCTTATGACATCCATTTCGTTGACTCTCTCAGACTCGTTGCGAATGGAGTTGGGGTATATTTCAAGAACACGTATTTTGTCGCGCTCCAGTATTTCAGCCTGGCCTGAGTCGTCATCAGGCACCTGTACATTGTCCCTGAATATTATATTGAAGGTCTTATCCAAACTCCCCGTATGGACGAAGCCATAACTGTAATAAAACTTGATTTTTATACTTGCGCTGTCTTCATAATTGTGTTTTTTCGCTTTGTCCACCAACCTTATGTTAACCACATTATCGTCATTGGTGGTGGTAATCCCCAACTTCAGACCTTCTGGCAGACTTCCGTCAACAATCTCACACCTCGTGTATTTGTTGTCGTAAGTGCTTAAAAGACCTTTGCTTTTCCCAAGCTCTACCTGGAACTGCTCTGTAAAAGAACCGTCATTTGCTTCTGATTCAGTAAAAGTGTAAACCGGATTGTCTGCAGGCGGCGCTGCAAATGCCCCCACCGGCATCACAAGTGTCAGTATCATCATCATTAGTGTGAGTGTCGCAATCGCCTTATTGAATCTTTTTCTCATAAGGCATACCTCCCAATAACATTTGACCGATCCGTTTATCCAATAAAGTATATATGTCCAATTCTGATGTCTAACAACTCTACATAATTATCCCTACTTTATATTATCGCCTTTTCAAAGCATCTTGTAAAGTCCACAACACTGTATTATCCTGCACTTTCCTGTATTATTTTGCCTGATATGCATATTATCTGTTGCATACGCTGATTATCAGGCACGATCACACTAAATGCCACTCCGGCCATGATGCCGCCAGACCTCCTATGGCATCAGGTTTACTGGTATCTCTTTCCATGCAGGTATCCTGTATCTCTTCACATTGACCCTCTCGCCGCTGGTGGTCGAGTATTCATGGATATCAAACAGCTTATCTCCCATTTCTCCCTTACTGAAGAATGTCCTGAGCTTCTCACTGTATCTGAGCTTCCGGCGGATCACATCCTCATCGTAAGTGATCCTGACATCACCTTCAATAGTAACATCGCCTTCGCATATTATGGCTCCTTTGAACTCTGTACCGTCACCGCGTATGGTCATATCCCCGGCGCAATACACTATGCCGCTGGTCACTCCTCCTGACCCTGGATTGATGTTCAGTGTCCCGCCGCTCGGTATCCTGACTATATCAGACAAGCCCATTGAAAGCAGCATATCTCTGTGTACCAGATCACCGAAATCTATCGGAGCAGCATCGGGATCATAAGTGCCGACATATTTGCCCAGCATTTTGGTCTTGGCTGTGTGGAGCCTGAAAATCTTGTTTTCGAAAGTCACATTTGAAAAAGCGATCTGATTGTTATTTGAACCATCAAGCGACACAGCACCGGGAGTATCCATTCCCGGGTTATGGGTGTATACTGTGGCTTTCGCACCAGATGCTTTTTCAATGAGAGCGACACCTGCCACATAACCTGCCGGATTTGTCAGGTTTGATCTGACATTGGTGTAAACTCCATCGATGTCATAAACAAATTGCGTCAATGCGTTTCTCTGGGGATCGTTTTCTTCCGGTATAAGCCGGAACTCGTCGCCTTCCAGGTTAAAGTAGCCTCCAGCACCCGCCGTATCCACATACGCATTGATTATTGAAGTTGGATTCATTGTCCTTGCTGTAGCACTTTCAATGGATTTGTAAAATTTATTATTTCCGTCACTGTCATAGAAATGGTAGAAAGCAACTCCCGGCACCAGGAAATTGCTGTTCAGTATGATGCTGCTGTTGGGCGTACCGTCACCAAAAAACGGGAAATTGTTTATTACTGAACTGCTTTTATTCGGGTCATTTTCATCTGAAAAAGGATTCAGCCCTATATACGAATATCTTGCCCTGACTTCTCCTCCACTGGTTTCCGTTGTTCCCACCCGTATAAGTGATCTCTGTCCGTCCATCTGGATATCATCCATCGTCCAGAGGTTGCCGTCCACCTGCAGGGTCGCCCTCTCTACACCTTCAGCGACCTCAAGGCTCTCACAGTACACATTGCCCTGATCGACTGAGTCTTTGAAGACAAACGGTATGCTGCCTGCCCCCGCATCCTGGTCTGCTGTATATTCAATGTCGATATCATACGCATAATGGTTTTCATGCAGGTATTCATTTCCATATATGGCTTTCTTATAGTTGTACGAGACTCCTGACGAACCAGTCTCTGATGTATGCACTCTCAGCGTCCCGCCGTTCCCTTCTCTTATGCTCACGGCCTGTACATTGCCGGCTGTGTACACATTGCCGTATATATCCACAGTAGTGTTGTTGAAAACAGTTAGCCCGGACTCATAAGGTTCGCCCGATGCACCTGACGCATATACATCACCCTTTATCACAGCTTTCGCCGGGGCCTCCTCGCCTATTTTGATGCCGCCTCTCACGGTCAGAGCATTTGCCCATATCGGGTTGCCGTAGACCGGTGTGTATATGGTCTTTTCTATGGTCTCATAGGCAGGCCGGATGACCTCGACCGCCACATGCACTAACTTGTCACGAATATTCGTAGGGTCCCAGGCACGTATATAAATGGTGATATCTCCGCTCTCCGGCTTTATGTGTTCCCAGGTTTCACTGATGGTCCGTGTGGGGGATTCATCCCTTATATTGCTGAATCTGTATGTACACCTGTTTTGTTCAGTGTCTTCTCTTCTCCCGTAATTTTCGTCATAGGCGATGCTCTTTATTACAATGTTTTCTTTTGCATCGGAGAAATCGTCATCATGCATATGCAAATACTCCAGCCTTTTCGCTACCATGTGGAAATAAACTCTGTCGAAAAGTTCTTCCGTATATTGCAAAAGGTCACCTGTATACGCCCTGGCTGCCCTGTCTTCGGCAGGAGACCCGTCGTTCACATAGTTTCTGGAGATCTCTTCTATGGTCTTGCCGTTGAATGTACCATCAACGATGGCCTGCTCATAATCATGCACTGTGTATTCGTGCCTGTCACCGCCTGCCTCATATGTCCATGTCTCAAGATAGTACTTATTGAAATAATCCTGTGCATAGGAAATATACATTTGGTATGGGTCACCAGGAGGTGTAAGACTGTCGTCATGGAACAGTCCATCCAAATCTTCCGGTTTTGCTCTGTCCAGCCTGTTCATCACATAGTGTCTGGCATCCTCTTCAGCCGGGATCAGGACCATTTCATCTATTTTATGGACATATCCTTCAGCTTTGGTATCAAGGGTATAATAGTCCTCAGACCATGATATGATCCTGCCGCTCATCCTTACATTCATGGCGCTTGCCAACAGCGACACAGTGCCGAGCGCCGTGAGTACGAGGATAACACTGAGCGTTATAATGGCTGCAGTACCTTTTTCACTGTGAAGTTTTCCGGATAATACATCAAGGAAACACTTTTTTCTCATATCAAATTCACCCTGTCATCAATTATCCACCCAATACTTTTCCACCCTGCTTTCAGCTAACGTGTGTCCGTCGCTTTTAACCTTTACACTGATATCAGCATTGTATTTGACCATTCTCTGCATAGTCGTGCTGATCTTGTTTTCAGTAGTGATGCCGGTGACTGTCTCGACCCTGGCATCCCGCATTTCCCTGTCATCGACATCGCAAAGGTATATGTCAGCAATTGCCTCGTAGTATTCACCGTCTTTCTCCAGTTGCTCAATTTTGTTTTCCACTCTGATGGTTATCACAGCGTTGTCGGTTATTTCGCTGCAATCCAGATGTATGGGGATATAAGCTGTTTTCCCCCTGGCCACTGCCGAATCGGAATAGATTATCCTGCCTGTATCTATATTGTAAATATCCGAATCAACAGATAATGTACAATCCGATGCACCATCGGGTTCCAGCCAGATTGTCTTATTGCTTTTCACCTCTATTGCCGTATACTCTCCGGTAATCCTGCTCTTGACAGCATTCGCAGGGTAATAGCTGGTGGGCAAGGTTTTTTCAGCATCTTTTTCCGATACTATCTCCAGTACATATACAGCTTCATCTGCAGCAGTCTCTGCCCAGTTCCCGTCGAAATATTTCGTATATGTGGTCACACCCGATGCGCTGGTTGATATATGAAAGCCTTTCAAATAATTGCTTCCTACGGGGTCAGCCTTGTACTCTTCACTTGCCTCTACACACAATGATTTTGCCTTGTCCATTTCATTGGCCTGCACATTTGTCCTGGTCGACACTGTAAACATCTCAAGCAATGCAATTGAAACAAGTGAGAGCACAGCAATGGAGAGGATGACTTCTATCAGCGTGAAGCCATCATTTTGCATGGTCCTGGTTTTTAACTTTTTAACAAAATTCGCCATCATTAAATCACCTGCTTCAATGCTTATATAGCACCTGTCTTACCTGACAACGACACTACCGGATGTCTGTCCTGTTATAAACCTGGGGTTGGACGGATCATCGCCTTTTACCGTTATTTCAAACGGTACACTGGTGTTGTTGGTGATATCCAGCACAAGACCTACCCTGTCCTGGTCGGACTGTCTCGGCTGTACAAGCACCTCCATCCTTATCTTGCCGTCTTTGATCTCAGTGGGACTGTCCTCAACGATATCATACGCGCCAAGGCTGTAGCTGAACGTATATTGGCCGTTGACCTCGTTGAGAGTCATCCGGGCGTTGACTATCTCGTTCTTGTCCTCGATGGCCTCGGAGCCTGCGTTGTAGTAGTTCATCATGAATACCTTTGCCGAATTATTGAGATAGCTGTTGAGCGTTATGTAAAAGTCGGGCCTGGGCGCAGGCTTGAGCACTTCTGTGCGCGCCTGGCCGGAAGTTGAATACCCGATATATTCGTCAAAAAGGCTTGCCTTCCCGGATTCTGATTCCGGCGTCATGACGAAGGGTTTGCGGCCTTCGTATTCGTCCCAGTAGCTCGGGAACGACAGTGTCATCACGCCGTTGAGAGTGCCGTCGTCGTTTTTCTGCAGCGTGATCGACTTCAGGGATCCTTTCCTTGAGTTGGTTTCCACGTTGGAAAGGAAGTCATATACCTGTCGGTAGTCTCCCATGAAGTTGATGGTCACCTGCTGTTCTACGAGTACGGGCACGGGTGCGGTGAAGGGAGCTTTATCTTCCGTGCCGCCGGCAGGCACCACGGAAAGCGGCAGTTCTCCGGCGTTGACGAAAGAAATGGATTTGATGCTGAGGCCGCTCCTGTCCGAATAGTCTTTCAGGGAGAAGACCGCCTCCTCCTGCGACACGTACGGAGGCAGCTGCGCCTGTATCACGGCCAGTTTCCCCTCCGCATCCTTTATCTCTGCCTCGATCTCGTTCCGGCGGGCGTAATCCCTCTTGATGTCGTCGAGCGCCTGCTGCCTTTCCTGAAGTTCCCTGACGGCGGAAGCATAATCGTCATAGGCAGGCGCCAGGATGTAGTTTACCAGGAAGTAACCTTCCAGGGCCACTACCAGGAGGGCCAGCATAATGAATTCACGGGTCGTCAGGCCCCTCTGCGGCTTGAGGCGTATGTTCGAAAGGTTAACCTTCATTTTCAGCACCTGCCTTCATCGGTATTATTTCAATGGTGAAGTTATAGTCGAGGATACTGCCGTCTTCGGCCTCCCTGCTGATTATAGCCGACAGGACTGCCTTTTCGACCTTGCCGCTCTGCTTAAGGTTGTATACGAAGTCAGGCAGGTCCGTAATATTTTTTGAGACACCCGATATGATCACCTTTCCGTCATCAGTCTGTGTATATGAGACGGCAAATACGGATTTGGGCATCGCCGTGTTGATCAGGTCGAAGATCCAGGTGCCAGGAATAACGTCCGAATTGTATTTCTCAAGCACGTTCTCCGCGCTTGCAAGAAGGGCCCTGGCCTGCTCGAGCCTGCTCTTTGTCCTGTTTATCGATGAATACCTGATTATCTCTTCCTGGACGCTCATCGTCTCCGCCGTAACCCAGTACCTCCTGATAACGAGGAAACCATATACGGCCAGCGACAGGAGGGCTACCACGGCAAACAGCGCTGCCACCCTTGTCAGCTTTATCCTTCTCAGGGTCGCTTCCCTGATTTCCTTGAGCTTCGGCAGCAGGTTTATGTCCCGCTGGCCCACGGTCGGAGTCATCGTGGCGCCTATGGCCGCAGCGACCGACGGATCTATTTCCGGTAATGAGGAACGTCTCCGCCTGAGCTTGATGAACTCAACGGGAAGTTCTGCAACCTGGCCCAGATACTCGGCCAGCAGTGAATCAATCCCGCGGCCGGTGAATAGGAATATGCCGGATATCTTGCTTTCGTCACTGGTCCTGTTGTATTTAAAATAGTCGAGGATGCTGCGTATCTGTCCGGCCACGGACGAGAACGCCACGTTTATGAAGTTGTCTATGTCTTCTTTTTCTAGGTCGAAAATGTCATACTTGTTGTTCTGCCTGGCCCTCACGGCCTGGTCCAGCGTGATGCCGACCCTGTTTGCGATAAGGTTGTCATACCTGGCTATGCCGCTGGATATGTTCCTGCTGAGGATCAGTTTCCCTTCCGAGATCAGCGAGACCTGGGACATGGTATAGCCGATGTCGACCATGAGGAATGTCTCCTGCTTCCTCTCCGGCGGAAGGTAATGGTGTACGACCTTCACCAGGGCGTTTGCGTTGAAGTCTATCCCCCTCAGCGGGATGAGCAGTCCCCTGGCAACTTCCACGAAATCGTTCAGCACCTTGTTGGGACAGAATACGGCCGTGCCTTCGACAGGCATTCCCGGCTCGCTGTATATCCTTGTGCTGATGGTATGGGACTGGATTATGCCCGGGAAGGACTGCGACAGTTCGAATTCCACTGCCGGATCGATCTCACTGTCTTTCAGTGCCGGGAGCTTGATCTCCCTCGTTACGACACTGGCGGCATTGATGCTGAAATACAGTTCGGATGCCTTGAACTTCAGGTCGTGCAGTGCGCTCCTGATCCTGGCCGTCACCGTATCCACGTTGCGGATCTCGCCATCGACCACGCCGTCGCTCGGCGTGTATACGGTAAGAGTCCTGACGACCTCATGCTTCCTTTTACCTTTCTTTACCAGCGCCATCTTGATATACTTTGCGCCGATATCGATGCCTATGACCTTTTTGCTAAACATATTCGCCCCCTGGAATCGTGTTTTTCCAAGCTCATTCAGTTTTTCCCCGGTCGGTCTCTTTTCCCGCCGGTGGTACTATCTCAGTATTCGCGTGTATATGTCAGGTCTCCCATTGCGCACTTATTTCATTTTGCCCGCAGCACCATCGTTTCCTCGAACCTGCCTTTTTCCGTCGTGTCGTACCGTATCTCGATGGTGATGCACGTACTGCCGTTCTGCACCGTCGATGAGAATCCGATGCCGGACAGGTTGTCTGCTATGACGGTCCCGTCGGCCAGTTCGTCTGAGCCGATGCTCTCCCCTTCTGTCACCTTTGACATGAGCCTCGTGTCGCCGCCCGGACCCGTGTACCCGTAAATATGCTCGTACTGCTGGTTCCCGTCGGCATCCTTCGATTCGATCCTCAGCCACTGCCTGCTTCCGGATGTCGCGATGCTTACGGCGTGCCTTTCAGGGCCATCGAGCAGCACATCATTCTGCCTGATCCTCGTGGTTACGTATGACATGGCTATCCTGGCTTCATTCTGCTTCCTGTAGCTGTCATGCACGTACTCGTAATGCCTGTTGCCCGTAAAGAAAAGGGAATAGTATGCAGCCATCAGTATGCTCATTATGGCCATCGCCAGTATTAGCTCGACCAGAGTCAGGCCTTTCTTGCTTTTTGCGAGTTTTTTGATTTTTTCGGCAACGAACCTCATCATACTTTCCCTTCCATCGCTAGCCCGGCATTCATGGGGGAACGGTCGCTAAACGGCTTTTGCCTGCCGTCACCTGGCCTTTACTTTGACCGATCTTATGGTCCAGGTGCCGCTGTCCGTATCCACGTTGTCTCCTGATATTTCGTATTCGTACGTGCCGGAAGGATCCTCGATCAGCGCGCCGGTTATGTTTTTAAGGTCATTTATCATCGCCGTGGCCTGCGGATCCGTCAAAGTCGTATCGGCCAGCCCCGACATCATGTAATGGCTGCCAGTCAGCGCATAGTACTGCATCAGTGCCTTGTTCACCATGTACTCGTGATTGGTGCGGTACCGTTCCTGGCTCATTTTCATGTAGCCCGAGATCCTGGGGTAAGCTGCCGTGTAAAGGATGGCAATTATCATCAGGACAACAAGCATCTCTACCAGGGTGAAACCATCCCGGCTGCCTGCTTTCCTTACAGCGAATCCACTTGTTGCAGCGAGCCCTTTCCGGCCTCTCATACCTCAATACCCCTTTCCGGCATACGGCTGCGTCCGCACCGCGGCGGGCGCACCAGTATGCCCCGGCCGCCAGGCCGGCGGCCGGAGTTGCGTAAAAGACATTACGGGTTTGGAGTTACTTCTACATCAAGAGTAGATCCATCAATTGTTACTTCAAACACACCACCATCCGTGTGCTGTACGTCATTGCCTAACAGTGGAACTAAGAGAGCCTCCACAGCTCCGTCGGTATTAGGGATAAGACCAGTAACATTGGTAACAGCAGTGTTGCTTCCAATTTCGAACGAACCGTCACCTGAGCCAGCCAGTTTAAGGGATTCGTCAGCAAGTAATGTCACAACCGCTGTCTCGATCGTCCTTGCAGTGGCTTCATTTGATGCATTCCGTGCCCTTTCCCTGAACCCGCTAAACCTCGGGATCAGGATAAGCGCCAGCACACCTAAAACAGCTATGACGATGATGAGTTCGATAAGCGTGAAACCTTTGTTCCCCTTTGCCTTTTTGCACAATGCTTTAATCATTCAAGATCCCTCCATATATAATTTTTTAAATATTTTTAGTCACCTGCTTTATTGTACGTGTTCCATAATGCTCACCATGGGCAGCATCACCGACAGGATTATCACGCCGATCATCACCGCCATGATGATTATCATCGCGGGCTCTATCAGCGACACCGCTCTTTCTATCGCTTCCTCCACCTCCTCATCGAAAAAGCCTGCTGTACGGCCCAGCATCTCGTCCAGTTCACCGGTGTTCTCACCCACTACTATCATGTGGATGAGCAGCGGCGGGAAGATGCCAAGCCTTTTCATCGGCCCTGCGATGCCTTTGCCTTCCTTTATCTCACTGGTTGCTTCAGCAAACCTCTTTTCGACCGCGCGGTTGCCGATCAGATCCTTCATTATCTCCATTGCATTCACGATGGGAATGCCGCTTTTGAGGAGAATGCTCATGCTGCGCGCGAACCTGGCCGTCACAGTCTTCAGGACCGTGCTCTTTACGACCGGGAGCCTCAGCTTCAGCCCGTCGAACCAGAGCCGCCCGTTATCGGTCTTGACATAGTAGGTAAACAGTATCACCGCGATTATCGCAATGGATGTCAGCAGCAGTATGTTGTCGGCCATGAACCTGCTCACGGACATCAGGAAGACCGTTATGCCCGGCAGTGTGCCGCCCATCCCCGAGAGCGTGTCGGAAAACATC
>Ga0134103_1002641_pt1 | contig 13485 bp, 12 predicted proteins | sample 14_taG_2_FD_94445 | JGI IMG/M metagenome (GOLD analysis project Ga0134103, IMG submission 94445) | Switchgrass degrading microbial communities from high solid loading bioreactors in New Hampshire, USA - 14_58_20_212_A1 metaG | ecosystem: Engineered > Bioreactor > Semi-continuous > Anaerobic >...
AGCTGTGTTGGCTGCCACCGGCATGGCCAATGCCGTAACTGTAATTGCAGCCGGCAAAGGTGGCACTCCTGCCAATCTTGATACCAGAAAACACAGTATCGGCATAAATACTAACCTCACAAATGACGATAGGTACACCTTCCAGTCATTGAATAAAGCCGACAGGTTAACAGCACTCATAACTCCACCCACAATCAGCATCGACAGAGGCATAGTCGTATCTCCGACTGCTTTTATGGCACCTTCGATAGCTGACGGAATCGGGATTTGAAATATAAAAATTAATGTACCTATAAAAACAGCGATAATTGACGGATTCGTCAATACCTTTTTTATGGTATTGGCTATTGTGTCTTTTGTTCCAAACATGATATAACCGTAACTCCAAACGAAAAACTGGAATATCACGACATAGAATGCCCCGTAGAAAACGCCTTCATCACCAAAAACTGCCTTCATTATGGACAGTCCCATATACCCACAGTTTGAGAATATGGCTGAAAACCTCATCACGACCGCTGTTTGTTCGTTGAATCTTGCATAAATTATTTTTGACAGAAATATGGAGATTATAAAAGTGGATACTGTAAATACGGCTATCCAGATTATATTTATAAGACGTTCTCTGGAATATTCAATTAAGAATGAGTTTAGTACAAGCATTGGTGACGAAATATTCAGAAGTACTTCAGAGAGCTTTTTATTCCCATTTGAGTCCAGAATCCCGAATTTGCCGCCAGTATAGCCTATACCCAGAATTATAAAAAGTACCAGAACCTGATTGAATACGATATCAAATTTCATGCCAAATCCTCCGAAGCAACAAAATCATCTCAATACAGTTTAAAACATAATATGACAATATACAAGCCACTCGTTATTTCGAGTGGCTTGTTTATCAATCAATATTTATCTGGCTTATTTCTCGGGATAAATCTCACGGGCTACATAATGTGTATGCAGCAGTTTATGCGATTTATGTCCGCCCGGCTTTTCAAAGTATTCCTCATACATTTTCTGAACTCTGGGGTTCTGGTGGGCTCTTCTGTAAGTAAGTTTTTGATCCTCCTGATAAAGAGCCTTGGCTCTTTCTGCCATCAGGTTGATTTCATTTCTTACACTTGCAGGCTGAATGGGCTGTCCGCCTCCGCAGACACATCCGCCAGGACAAGCCATTATTTCTATGAAATGATAATCAGCCTCTCCGGCCTTTACCTTATCCAGAAGCTTTCTTGCGTTACCAAGACCATGGGCAACGGCTGCCTTAATCTTCACTCCGTCGACTTCCAGTTCGGCTTCTTTAATCCCGTCAGTTCCACGTACTACATTAATGTCTATATTATCATCATCTTTACCAGTAAGCAGGTAAGGAACACTTCTGAGAGCTGCTTCCATAACACCACCGGTAGCGCCGAAAATAACGCCTGCGCCGGTTGCTTCGCCCATAGGATCATCGAATTCTTCGTCTTCGAGATTTCTGAAATCAATTCCGGCTTCCCTGATCATTTGCGCAAGTTCGCGGGTCGTAATGACCTCGTCAATATCCGGATAACCGGTTGAAGCCAGTTCAGGTCTTTCTGCCTCATACTTTTTAGCAGTACACGGCATAACTGATACGACAAATATCTTAGCCGGATCTATTCCCATTTTTTCAGCATAATAAGACTTAAGCACGGCACCGAACATATTCTGTGGCGATTTGCATGTTGACAAATTATCAAGCATATCAGGATAGAAATGCTCACAGAATTTTATCCATCCGGGACTGCAGGAGGTAATCATAGGAAGAACTCCGTTGTTTTTAATTCTGTCAACCAGCTCAGTTCCTTCTTCCATTATTGTAAGGTCAGCTGCAGTATCAGTATCAAATACTTTCGCAAAACCTAACTTCTTCAACGCAGCAACCATTTTCCCTGTAACGGGGGTTCCGATTGCGTATCCGAATTCCTCTCCTATAGCAGCTCTTACAGCAGGAGCTGTTTGAACTACAACATGAAGGTCCTTATTGTTCAATGCATCCCAAACTTTCTCTGTGGAGTTCTTCTCACGCAATGCGCCAACAGGACAGGCAACGATACACTGACCGCAGTTTACGCACGGAGTATCTTTAAGTGGCATATGGAATGGTGAAGCCACTATTGTTCTGTATCCTCTGTCAACAGTCTCGATGGCTGAAACAGTCTGTACATTTTTACATACGCTGACGCAGCGGCGGCACAGAACACATTTATTAGGATCACGCACTACCGAATGCGACAAATCATCAATAGGATAGTGCTGCAATTCACCTTCGAATCTGATATCATGTATGTTCAATTCCTGAGCCAGTTTCTGGAGTTCGCAGTTTTGATTTCTAACACAGCTTAAGCATTTTTTCTCATGAGATGAGAGAATAAGCTCAAGGGTCACTTTGCGGGCTTCACGAATCTTCGGGCTGTTGGTTATGACCTTCAATCCTTCTGAAACAGGGTACATACAAGCAGCCTGTAAGCTTCTTGCTCCTACATCTACAACGCACATGCGGCATGCGCCGATTTCATTTATGCCTTTGAGGAAGCAGAGGGTGGGTATATTGATCCCGGCACTCTTTGCAGCCTCTAAAACGGTTGAACCAACCGGTGCTTTTACTTCTTTACCGTCAATTGTCAGGGTTACAAATTCAGACATATTTTTCACTCTCCCCTCTTATTTCTTCTCTATGGCGGCAAATTTACATGAATCCATACAAACACCGCACTTGATACATTTGCTATTATCTATAACGAATGGCTTCTTAACTTCGCCGGAAATAGCACCTACCGGACACTTCTTCGCACAGAGGCTGCATCCTTTACATTTTTCAGGAATAATGAAGAAGTTCAATAGCGCTCTGCACACACCTGCAGGGCATCTGTGCTCTTTTACGTGAGCTTCATATTCATCACGGAAATATCTTAAGGTACTGAGAACAGGGTTCGGAGCTGTCTGACCAAGACCGCACAGAGCGCTCTGCTTGATGTTTTCAGCCAGAAGTTCCAGTTTTTCGATATCTCCTTCTTCACCCTTGCCGTTTGTTATACGATCAAGGATTTCATACATTCTCTTGGTACCGATACGGCATGGAGGACATTTACCGCAGGATTCATCAACAGTGAATTCCAGGAAGAACTTCGCAATATCCACCATACAGTTGTCCTCGTCCATAATGATCATTCCGCCGGAACCCATCATTGAGCCTAATTCAAGCAAATTATCATAGTCAATGGGAACATCAATGTGGGAAGCAGGAATACATCCGCCTGAAGGACCTCCTGTCTGGGCTGCCTTGAATTTCTTGCCCTTGGGGATACCTCCGCCTATATCATAAATAACCTCCCGAAGAGTCATACCCATAGGTATCTCTACGAGACCAGTATTGTTAATCTTTCCTCCGATAGCGAAAACCTTAGTTCCTTTGCTCTTTTCGGTACCGATCGAGCTAAACCAGTCGGCGCCCTTTAAAAGGATTACAGGAATATTTGCGTAGGTTTCAACATTATTGAGAATCGTCGGCTTCTCCCAGAGACCTTTTACAGCCGGGAACGGAGGACGGGTCCTTGGCTCACCGCGATGTCCTTCAATTGATGTCATTAATGCAGTCTCTTCACCGCAAACAAACGCGCCTGCGCCAAGACGAATATCCAAATCGAAAGAAAAGTCTGTACCAAAAATATTTTTGCCTAAAAGCCCATACTCGCGAGCTTGATCTATGGCTATCCTCAAACGTTGAACTGCAATTGGGTATTCTGCTCTTACATAAATATAGCCCTGGTTAGCTCCAATAGCATATCCGGCTATAGCCATGGCCTCAATTACCGAATGCGGGTCCCCTTCAAGTATTGAACGATCCATGAATGCTCCCGGGTCTCCCTCGTCGGCATTACAGCAGACATATTTCTGATCGCTAACCTGGTTGGCTGCAAACTGCCACTTCATACCTGTGGGGAATCCTCCGCCTCCGCGTCCGCGAAGACCTGATTTTTTTATCTCATCAATAACCTGTTGTGGGGTCATTTCAGTAAGAGCCTTTGCCAGTGCCGCATAACCATCTCTTGCTATATACTCATCTATAACCTCAGGATTGATAACGCCGCAGTTACGCAGAGCTACACGCATCTGACGGTTAAAGAACCCGACATTATCAAGAGATTTCGCGACATCTTCCACATCTTTATCTCCCAGAAGGAGGCGTTTCACAATACGACCTTTAATCAAATGCTCATTTACTATTTCTTCAATATCATCAGGCGTAACATGGCAATATGTTGCTCCTTCAGGATAAATCACCAGGATCGGGCCTTTTTCACAAAGACCGAAACATCCGGTTTTTACTATTTTAACTTCCTTTTCTATACCCTTTTCAGCCAATGCTTTTTCCAGCCTTGCCATTAATTCGGGCGCTTTGGAAGCTGTACATCCAGTACCATTACAAATCAAAACATGTGATCTGTAAACCATAATCGATACCCCCTTCTTACCTTTCTGCGGCACCAATTGTAAACTCAGTGACGACTTTTTGGTTTACTATATGTTCAGCTACTATTCTTCTGGCCTTTTCAGCATCCAGTTTTACATAAGTTGTTTTCTCTCCGCTGGCATCAAAAACTTCAGCAACGGGTTCCAAACGGCATATACCGATGCATCCGGTCATTGACACGGATACGTTATTAATGTTTCTTTTGTTCAGTTCATCGATAAAAGCGTTCATAACGTTTTTAGCACCTGCTGCTATACCGCATGTCGCCATACCAACAACTATTCTGATCTTATCTTCATTATCGCGTATTGACATTTCTTTCAAAGCTCTATCACGAATGGCCTTTAATTCTTCAATTGACTTCATCCAGAACACCTCCGTAAACTAATTTAATACCATCGGCAATTGTATTTTGTATCCATTCCAGAACATTAGTGTTTGTTATTGAAACTCCATCTAAATATTGTTTTATTTCATCCGTGTCCAACACAAAATTGTCGTTTGGGGAAGAAAAACGAATAGTCCAGGAGATATTTGGGTTTGCCATTATTAATATTTTAATAGTTTCCGGTATATCTCCCAAAGGAATCCTGTCGATATGATTTATATTAAATCGTGCCTCAATGGCTGTACCCTTACCGGGCTCCGATTTAATTTTCAGTTCTCCGCCCGCCATAGTAGCTGACTGTAATAACAGCGGAATCCCAAGACCGACATTTCTGGTGGTTCTGCTTGTCTTAAAAGGATCCGTCACTTCACGTACAAATTCTTCGTCCATTCCTTTGCCGTTGTCGACAATTTCCAACACCAGCATCTGAGGATGACCTTTTACGCTTAGATTAATGTTTATTTTATCTGCTCCCGCAGCAACGGAATTTTGAGTTATGTCCATTATATGCAGTGATAGATCCTTCATAATTTACACAGCTTCAGCTTCCATATCGCGATATTTTTGTATGATTCCCGGAACATCATCAGCGGTAAGTCTTCCGTAAACATCATCGTTAATCATAATAACCGGAGCCAATCCGCAAGCGCCTACGCATCTGCATGCATCAAGTGAGAATAGTCCGTCAGGCGTACATTCGCCATTCTTGATTTTCAGTATTTCTGAAAGTTTATCAAAAATCTCGCCTGCTCCTTTTACATAACAGGCTGTTCCAAGGCAAACATTAATCCTGTATTTTCCCTTGGGATTCAAATAAAACTGAGCGTAAAACGTAACTATACCATACACATCAGCCAAAGACACATTTAAACCTTCAGCGATTTTCTTTTGCACGCTCAAAGGAAGATATCCGTATAATTCCTGTGCTTCATGCAGTACAGGAATAAGCGCGCCACGGGTGTCTTTGTATTTAGCGATTATTTTTTCCAGCGCTTCTGCCTTATTGTCTGCTCTACAGCAATCGCAACTCATAATGACGACCTCCTGATTATTGTTGTTAGTATATAATTGCATTACCCCTCTACGAAATCCATAACTTTCGAACGGGCTATGAAATATAAAAATTCACGGCAGGTAATATTCTGCAGTTATGAGACTCCAGCCCCTACCTGCCACCTTAAAGGTGAATTTTTTTATTTCTGAAAACATTTTGTTAATGGCTTAACAAATCCTCGTTCATTGTATCACAAAAACTTGCAGATTTCAATAAAATATCTTAAACACGAATCGGTATTCATGTTCTTAATTCTGCTGTTTTTTTAGGTTTCAGCCATTTATGTTTTGTATAAAAAACACAAAATACATTATGCAAAACACCCATAAAAAGAGTCGGTATGAAACCGACTCTTTTTTTCAAATACATTAAGTTTCCCGTACGCTTTAGTCTAGTCACGTTTTTGCAGATCCTTAAGCGTCAAATCAACGAAATTCAGATAGGTACCATCTACAGTAAATACTGTATTTCTGCCGTCCAGTATTCCATAGTAATCTGACTCGTTCTTGCTTCCCAGCATTATTCGGTATGTTTTATCATAAAGAGTGAATTCAAATACATATTTAGGTGAATCCAGTCCATAGAGGCTTAAATCCGAGGGATTCTCGGCAATAAATTTTTTCACTCTGAATGTACTTATCCAATTCAAGAATTTTGAAATTTCCGTAATTTCCGCCTCCCGTTCCGGGTCCGGATCTGTTATTATCCATTCTTCTTCACTTTTCTTCTTTGCGCTGAAAACATGTTCTCCGTCCCTTTTATAGGAAAGGTAATCAATATCATCAAAAGTAACAGCTTCGGTACCGTAAATATTCTTATTCATTAAATCCAGTTTTCCGTATCTCAATGTTTCACCCGTATAAGAATCTATTGTGTATACCTTTGGACTGTCAAGCCTTCTAACATAATAACTGTCCTGCAAAGGCGACAAGCTGCCGATTTCTATGCTTGACTCTTTTCCGTCCTTCGAAACAAAGGTCGTAACAACTGTATTATTTAATCCGTAAACTGAAGGGTCATCAGGGTTTTCGTTTATTAACCGCCTGGTTGTATCCGTAGTTGCATACCAAACCATATCATCCACCAAATAATTATCTACATCAAAATATGGATTGACCCATATCATTTTTTTCTCTGTTTCCTTTGTCAAGGTACCGTCCTCATTTGTCGTAAGGGTTTCAACATCCCTTTCTTCCAGTGTAAGAACGATTTCACCTTCTTCTCTTTTCAGAACTATTTTAGTGATATCATCCTTATCAATATCAATAAGCTTGATCTCTTCAGATGAAGCTGCATCTGCAGGCTCTTCACTCTCATTATTCGTTTTGTTGATACCGCCATTTAAATAGATGAAGGTTACGAGGAAGATCACAAAAATGACCAGCAGGATTATGATCTTCTTCCAATTCTTCATCATAGATGTTTCCTCCTTATCCAGACAAACATACCTGTGCCGATTATGGCCAGAGGCAATAAAAAGGACAAGGCAATGAACGAAATGAATTTGGTGGATTCCGATAACTGGATGGGCTCCGACATCAGGCTCCTGGAAGGTACTATGATCGAATCAGTCTTATCCTGCATCCAGTTCAACGTGGACAAAATATATCTGGCACCATTGTAATTCACGTTTTGCATCCAACTGTCTGTTATAAAACCTGCATTTCCTATAAGCGCAATTTTACTTGTTTTGGTCCCCTGATATTCGGATAAGGCCCCCAGCAAAAACGGCCCCATAGTAATATCGCCGGTTACCAGATTCGTACTTTGCGCCCTGTCGGATGTCATGAACAGGGGCTGAGCTAAGATTTCATCCTTAGCTACCTGCTTAATACTGACGCTCCGGCAATTTGGCAGGTACACAAACATAGACTTCGGGTCAAGATTCATTGTAACTTCGTTATCATTCGGCTGTGGGATTATTATGGTGAAATCATCCAAATACCAGTTTTGATCGCCTTCAAGAACCAAATCATCGTTGAGTGCTAATGAGTAACGATCAAAAACCGTATCGAAATTAGTCATCTCTTTTTCGGTTTCCTGAACATCCATCAGGAAAATCGCGTTCCCGCCTTTCTCCATATATGCCAGAAGATTATCTAATTCCTTCGGTAAAAGATCGGTTTTCGGCGAAACGAAGAAAATTACGGCAGCATCTTCCGGAACAGGATTTGACAGGGAAAGTTCTTTGATTTCATAATTATTTGCGGTTATCGCGCTTTTCAATTCGGTAAGATTGGAGGTCATCTCGCCATGGCCGGTAACAAAATATGTAACTGGAGTATAATCAGATGTTACGCTTTTTATCGCACTTGAAAAAGCCTGTTCTATCTTTACGGCCACAGGGTATGTGGTATAGGTAGTGTAATCATATTCTAGCATTTCATCCTCCGACACTACCTTTGAATTTTTACCGCATTTCACCACGATGCTGTCCTTAGATATTCCCTTAACCTGATTGGGATCAATTTCCCTTTCAACAAACGTAGGATCCTTTTCAACATCAACAAAACGTGTTGTAACCTTGCCATTGCTTTTTAGATTATATTGTTTCAGAATTTCAAGGATGTCGCTTCCCTGATAGTACTTTTCATCCGTAAGAATTATTATTTCAACTTCTTTGTTTAGATCTTCAAGCATTGTGACGGTAACTTCACTTAATGAATACCGTTTATTCTTTGTAATATCGAACCTTGCTCTGTCCCTTATTGCATCCAAACCCAAAATAGCGTTGATCATGACTATCACAGCTATCAGTATGACAGTGGATATCAAAGCATATGAGCCGTATTTCAGACTTCTTATGTTTATTTTCTTCATATTATCACCCCTGACTCCAGCGCTTGCGTTCGATTACTCTGACGGTAAGTATGATAAACACTGCTGTATAGCTGATCATGAAAACTATTGACGTCAAATCAACGATTCCCCTGATAAAATCCAAATATCGATTCAAAACGGAAATCCATAAAAAGACCTTGTTTAAAAAACCGCTGAAGAAGCTGGCAAGATATCCTATGTTTTGAATAAGGAATATGGAAACAAGGGTAATTATCGAAGCGATTATTTGATTTTCGGTCAAAGAGGAAGCAAATACGCCCAGACTTATATAAACCGCTCCGATTAAGATAAATCCGAGATATGAACATATTATCAGCATGATATCGGGTTTCCCCGCTATTATAACAATCAAGGGAAAGATAAATGTTACCGCTGTCATTACCAAAAATACACAGAAACAAGCAAAAAACTTTCCCATGACAATTTCGGTTACCCTTACAGGAGATGTCAGAAGCAGAACCTCAGTATCGTTTTTCTTGTCCTCAGCCAGGGTTCTCATGGTCAATATAGGGACAATGATTATCAGCGTACTGCCCATACTCGCCACAAATTCGCTCATAATATCTGAGATTCCAAGACCCAGGAAACTATTGAAAAACAACCCTAAAATCAACATATAGAGTCCGATAAGAACATAAGCGATTGGGGATTTGAAGTATGCCTTAAAATCTCGTTTTATTATAGCCCGCATCCTTATACAGCCTCCTTCTCTTCATTGGTGGTCAGTTGCAGGAATACTTCCTCTAAAGACAAATTCAGAGATTTAAGTTCAAGTATGGGCAAACCCTGTTGCGCCAACTTGTAAAACAATGGTTTTCTGACATCGATGTCCTTGTCGGCTTCAACGATGTAGCTATATTCATTATCCTTGATTTTGGCGCTTGTTTTGAGATATTTTACTCCATATATATTGGATATGACATTTTTCACCTTATTCTCCGGGCCTTCAACTGTAACAGTGAATCTCGAAAAATCAGTCAATGACTTTGACAAATTATCCGGAGTATCGATCGCTGCAATTTTCCCTCGGTTAATAATAACCACTCTGTCACATACCGCGCTTACCTCAGGAAGAATGTGAGAACTCAATATAACAGTATGTTTTTTACCCAAAGCCTTTATCAGGTTTCTTATTTCCATGATTTGTTTAGGGTCAAGTCCCACTGTCGGCTCATCCAGAATGATGACTTCCGGGGAACCCACCAGCGCCTGAGCAAAACCTACTCTCTGCTTATAACCTTTTGACAGATTTCTTATAAGTCTATGGCTTACATGCGTTACTTTAACCAATTCCATGATATCTTTTTTCTGGCTTTTCCATTGTTTCAACGGTACCTTTTTCAAATTGGCGCAGAAATCAAGATACTCGTTGACAGTCATGTCGGGATACAGTGGTGGTTGTTCCGGCAAATATCCTATATGCTTCTTCACTTCAACAGGGTTTTCTAAAATATCAACTCCCGCAACTTTAACAACACCGGATGTAGACGATATGAAACCAGTGATAATATTCATAGTGGTTGTTTTTCCGGCTCCATTAGGGCCCAGAAATCCAAGGATTTCTCCTTGCTCGACATTGAAACTGATATTGTCGATAGCTTTAATACGTCCATATTCCTTTGTCAGATTTTGAATTTCTATCATAGAATACCTCCCTGTACCGGTGCTTCAATTAATTAAAAAAAAAGCGGGTTATAAATGTTTATTGAAATCCATTAAACCCGCAACCGACAGAATCTTGTTTTTATTATGCATTAAATTAATGAACAATTTATGAACATATTGTTAACAAAATATTATTTATTTCCAATTTTATTAAAATTATGTTAAATACCCATTATGTTGTAACCCGAATCGATGTGCAATATTTCCCCGGTCATACCGGAGGATAAATCGCTTAAAAGGTATACGGCCGCGCCGCCCAGATCCTCCAGGGTTAAATTGCGTTTTAAAGGAGCTTTTTCTTCTACCACACTGAGAATATCGCTGAAGTTTTTTATTCCTTTGGCAGACATCGTTTTTACAGGACCTGCAGAAATGGCATTGACTCGTATATTCTTACCTCCCAGTTCATGGGCGGCATACCGTACACTGGCTTCCAACGCCGCTTTTGCAACCCCCATAATATTGTAACCGGGAGAAACCCTTACTGATCCTGTATAGGTCAATGTCAGGATGCTCCCCCCCTCGGTCATAAGAGCTTGAGCTCTCCTGGCTACTGCGATGAATGAGTACACGCTGATGTCCATAGCTATCATAAATCCGTCTTTTGATGTATTTACAAAGGTGTCCTGAAGATCCTCGCTTTTTGCAAACGCAATAGCGTGAACCGCCCCATGAAGCGTTCCGTATTTGCTTTTTATCATGGAAAAAAGATTGTCCAAGTCTTCTTCCCTGGATACGTCGCATTGGTACGCGTCGATTTCTCCGATGTCAGAGGTCAATTTTAGAAGGGATTCTTTTTCTCTGTCGCCTAAGTAAGAAAAAATCAAGTTTGCGCCCTGCGCTCTGGCAGCCTGCGCAATTCCCCATGCGATGCTCCATTTATTGCGGACACCCATGATGAGTATATTTTTCCCTTTCAATAACCCGGACATATTGTAACCTCCAATTATAATCTAATATTATTATCTGATAATAACTATACAATAAAATATCATTGGTTTCAAGGGTCATACTGGTGTCATATTTCTGCCAACAGCTTGAATATATACCAAATTTACGGTTCTTATTACATGATTGTTTAATAATTGTGTTTTAGCATACATTTATGGTTATAATTTCCATTTTATCCAATGCTGCATAATGTTGAAAAATATCAAAAAATGTTTCAAACCCACTCTACATGCGGTTTTTATTGACTTAATGTAGAAGCTGTGTTATCATTAATGTTGAAGATTGTCCTTATTAAGGAGGGCCTTACAAATGAAAAAAATCGAGAAAATACGAAGCAGATTAAACAAAGCCATCGCCGACGGCGACAACAAAAGTACCATCCTTAATATCAGCAGACATCTGGATAACTTAATAGTTCAGTACATGAAAATACAGGCTAAAAAAAGTATAAGTTAAGGGTGTTATAAAGTAACACCCTTTTCTTTTCTTTTCTTTTCTTATATTATTTTCCTATATTTTATTTTCTGCAATTTTAAATTTTTTATCTAATTCTTTAGACTTTCCAGGAATCGTTTTATTCGCACCAACGCTTCCTTTATATTGTCGATGGAAGTAGCATATGTAGCTCTCGCAAATCCCTCTCCGCAAGCTCCGAAGGCATTACCGGGAACCATTAATACCCTTTCCTGCATTAACAGGCGTTCGCAAAACTCATCTGAGGACAAGCCGGACACGCGGATATCCGGGAATACATAAAATGCACCTAAAGGCTCAAAACAGTTCAACCCTAACTTTCTGAATCCATCAACCATTACTCGTCTCCGGCGATTGTATTCTTCCACCATGCGTCTGACTTCCGGCTCTCCGTTTTTAAGAGCTTCTATTGCCGCATACTGGGCCGTTGTCGGGCTGCACATCAGGGCATACTGATGGATCTTTTTCATCTGTTCCAGGGCTTCGGCAGGACCACAGGCATATCCAATTCTCCAGCCTGTCATGGCAAATGCTTTTGAAAAGCCGTTTATTACGATAGTCCTGTCTTTCATTTCAGGAAATTGCGCAATTGAAACATGTGTACCCTCATATGTCAATTCGGCATACAATTCATCAGAAATCACAATGATTTCTTTATCCTTCAGAACCTCGACGATTGCCTTATAGTCATCATAATCCATGGTGGCTCCGGTCGGGTTATTGGGATAACCTATGATAATAGCTTTTGTTTTTTCGGTAATGGCATTTATGATTTGTTCCGGTTTTAGTTTGAAACGATCTTCGGCTTTCAGTTCAATTGGAACAGGAGTGGCTCCGGCAAACATTACACAACCTTTATAAGCAACAAAGGAAGGTTCAGGCACGATAACCTCGTCCCCGGGGCCGGCAAAAGTTCTGATACTTATATCGATAGCTTCGCTTCCGCCGACTGTAACCAGAATTTCATTTTTGGGATCGTATTTCAAACCAAATCTGCGATCCATATAATTTGATATTTCCTGGCGTAATTCTATAAAACCGGCATTTGAAGAATAGTGAGTCTTCCCTCTTTCAAGTGAGTAGATTCCTTCCTCCCTAATTGTCCATGGCGTTTCAAAATCCGGTTCGCCTATTCCCAGGGAAATAACGTCTTCCATCTCATTTACCATGTCAAAATATTTTCTGATGCCCGACGGAGGAGTCTCGAGGATATTCCTTTTTACCATTTGTTTTATATTCATAGCACAACAGCCTCTCTATCGTCCCCATATGTTTTATTGAAGATTACACCACTGTCTTTGTATTTCTTCAATACGAAATGAGTCGCACAGCTCATGACCGATTCTATGGGAGCCAGTTTTTCGGCCACAAAGAGTGCAACCTCTTTCATATTCTTACCCTCGACTACAACAAACAGGTCAAACCCTCCTGACACAAGGCTACAGGCAGTTACCTGAGGATACTTGTAAATTCTCTCGGCTACCTTGTCAAAGCCCTGACCCCTTTGAGGAGTTACCTTCACTTCAATATAGGCAGTTACATATTCATGATCTACCTTTTCCCAGTCGATCAATGCATTGTACGCCACAATTACACCTTTTTCACTAAGCTCTTTCA
>Ga0134103_1002656_pt1 | contig 13407 bp, 12 predicted proteins | sample 14_taG_2_FD_94445 | JGI IMG/M metagenome (GOLD analysis project Ga0134103, IMG submission 94445) | Switchgrass degrading microbial communities from high solid loading bioreactors in New Hampshire, USA - 14_58_20_212_A1 metaG | ecosystem: Engineered > Bioreactor > Semi-continuous > Anaerobic >...
AAATTCCTGCAGGCTTCAAGAATATTCATAAACCCGATAAGGTTGCTGTCAACATAAGCATACGGGTTTTCAATCGAGTACCGCACACCTGCCTGCGCAGCCAGATTGACAACATGCGTAGGCCTATATGTTTCAAAGATGCCATCAACTTCGGCTTTATCCTTCAGGTCTACCTTATGAAAACAAAAGTTATCGTACCTTTCCAGTATTTTAAGCCTGTCCTTTTTAAGACCGGGATCATAATAATCATTCAAGTTATCGATTCCTATAACTTGATATTCTTTTTCCAATAATTTTTGCGACAGGTGAAAGCCGATGAACCCGGCCACGCCTGTGATTAGTAGTTTCATCTAAACACCTCAATAACTATTTCTTAATCAGCTTAGTCAAACCAGTAATTTTTAGGAATGCTTTCAGATTCTTCTTGGCAATACTTTTAAGATTATATCCAGCATATTTCTTTGCTATATACTTGAAACCATTATCATAATATTCATGCCAAAAAATATCCCTTTTTTCTGGTCTTTTAGTCGGTCGTATTAAGTTGGGTTGCAAACAGTTCTGCGTATTACTTTCCCATACTTCTAAATTCTCTTTTATATTATCAAAAGTAATTTTCCCTTTGGAAGTATTAACTAAAACTAACGAAATTCCCGTATCATCATCTATATCCGGCATAGTTTTTTCTATTCCCCAAAAATCCCCTATCGTAATATCAGATATTCTATTGAGATTTGTGAACTTGCAATTATAGCATGAAGGACGTAAAGTAAAACCTGAACTGTATAAATTTGCGTAAACTTTAAGAGCACTGGTATTTATTATACACTTTCCATTTTCATATTCAGCTTTTATATTATAACCATGCCAACCCTTTTTTTTACACCGGAATGTATAAGACATTAATTTATTGTTCATTTGAATAAATTTTAGATATTCATCCCATAATAACGGACTTGGAACACCATGGCAAACAATATCATTGATAATCAATAAATTAGTATTAGTTTTTGTATCTTTTAGGAACTTTCTTAATCCAGCAGCTTGACATCCTGTACCCGTAAATAAAACTTTTTGGCCAGAATCTAAATCCTTTTTTACCTGTACAAAAGTATTTCCCAGATCACTTTGAATATATTTTGAGCCTCTAAATTTATTACGTTCATCGGTATTAGTAGCTTTAGAATGAACAACTTTAAAATTATCATCAAATTTTACTCCATAAACCGAACCGGATTTATTAAGAATAATATTGCTTATTTCAGTATAAGCTCCGCCAGAAGCACTATGCATTCTCACTTCATAATCTTTATGCTTTACTGCATATACGAGCGGTTCATCCAGTTTATCATCAACATCAATTTCACTCTGAAATGGGCATACCTTTCTACATAGACCGCAATCTATACATATTTCTTGTTTAATAACCGGATATAAAAAACCCTCTTGATCGGGAAACATTTTTATAGCCTTAGCCGGGCATATATGTTCGCAAGCGGTACACCCGCAACATTCTTCTTTTATTTTATTTACCGAAATCATCGTTTCACTACCTTTATTAATCTGTTTAGTACCGACCTAAACGTTTCTCTATCGAATAAATAGCTCATTGCTAAAACAATCAGACAAGAATATACACCCACTAACGTAGCATTTACTGCCCATTGTAAATATCCATTTGAGTTAAGGTCTATAAATATAAATGGTATCCAAATAATAGCTACACTAACAACAACCCTTAACATCCTTTTTGCAGTATTTACTATTGGTAGCTTTGTAACATTCTTAGGAATGAAAAATAGTAAATCAATATCTCTATATAAATTCGATAGAATTGATGCTATAAGCACTCCATAAATACCTAAAAATGGAGCAAGTGCTAATCCCAATATAACTGCAATAGCACCTTGAATTGTTGTTTGTAGTCTAGTTTCTCTGAACAGTCCAGCAGAAATAACCAACATCCCCTGTGGTGTTTTTAAATTATACAATAAACCATTCAGTACAAACAAGAATCCTATTAGTGGAACATTATAGTTTATATCAGTTACACCACTTGTATAAATTCTTATAAAAGGCATTATTGTAACAAAAGCTATTGAGTAAACAACAGTAATAAGTGCATAATAAGAAAATTCAAATTCAGTATAAGATTTTTGAAGAATTTTATTTTCTCCTCTTACAATTACATCACCAAAAGAGGCTGCCAGCCCACTATTAAAAATGCTTAGTATACCGTTTAGACTTGCAATTACCATATTAAAAACAGCATAAACACTAACCAGCATTAAATTTCTAGTAACTAAAGTTAAAATTACAACAGGAGCACCTTTATGAATAGCCCCTAATATCTGTAGATATAATGCGTCCCATCTTTTTGCTAAAGCCTGAGTATCCGGTTTTTCTCGATAATCTATAAATTTGTATTTAATTCTAACATATATCATTAATATAAATGAACGTAAGAAAATAGACAGCAATGCTACTAATCTAAGCAAGATGATATTTACTTGCATTGTTCCTAAAATAACTACAATAACAGTATTTAATGTTAAGTGTGCTATTGATGCCAAAGAAATCACATACGTTTTTTGATCAGCAGTTAATAAGACCCTATATTTTGATAAAGTAAAAAATTCTAATGCACCATTAGTTCCTAATATTAGAACAAGTATTCCAACATATAATGGCGTTAACATATCTGTCTTAACAAAATACGGATATAAAGCTGCTAAACCAATTGTTAATGATACAAAAATATAGCCAGATTGCGTATAGAATTTTTTTGCCGCAGAAATAACACTATTAATCGCCTTATGGTTTTTCTCTGCTAAAGGTCTATATAATGCGTATATTGCAGCACTCGACAAACCTGCTTCTACAAGATTAAAGTATACTATAAATTGATTAATCGAAGATACAAGACCATTTATCTCTGATCCATAGTACTTCAACATAACTCTTGGAGTTATTAACCCGGCAATCATTAAAACTATTTGATAAAATGCTGTTGAAACTGAATTGTAGAAAAACTTTTTTGTTCTCATTTATACACCTAATGGATTTGACTTTCTTTAGTTATACAAGTATTAAATTTGTAACAGTATGGTTATATATTTTTTGAGGAACATATCTTTTTAAGAAATTCATTGGATTTCTCTCTTTCCATACTTAAAATTTCATTAATATTACTATAATCTATTATTTGATTTAGATCAGCGCTACTAACACTGTCAATTATTCTGTCTTGCAAATGAAAAATGTTTAACATATCTATCATTCTTGAATTTGTGCCTTTATGCTTAGGTAATAATTCTGTAAAGAACTGCTTATTAAAATTAATTGAAAACGCAGTGCCATGAAAAGAGTTTGTTATAATATATTCTGCTTTTTTAAATAATCCTAAGAATTCATCCGGCCCAGCTGATTTTACATATTTTATATTAAAACTTTTTTTATAAGTGTTTGATATCCAAATGATTTTATAACCTGTTTTTTTTGATATATTTTTTGCTAAATCCATTATATATTTAGAACCGCCAAAAGCATATACAAGGATATATTTACCATCATTAACTATACTATCTTCAGATATTTCATACCATTCTTCTTTTGAAAAAAGCAATGTTGGATCTAATACAACTTCGCTTTCTTTCGATATTAAATCCCTGATAATTTCTGAACCTTGTTTTTCGCGAACCGATATCTCGTCAAAATCCTTTAAATATTGAATATACTTATCCCTAAAGTTTTCCGGAATATAGTCAATACCAAAACTGGCAGCATATGAAACTTTTTTTGACTTCTCTTTAACAAAGCACAAAAAATACACAGGATCCATTTTATTAATTTCGTAATTCCATACCTGATCACTACCGACAACAAACTTGTCATATGAATTTTCGATCTTGGTAAGCTCCTCAAAGTCGAAAAAAGGTCTGCTTAAGGTTAAATTCTTTTCAGCAAACCTTCTAAACTTATCATATTTCAAGTTATGATTTTTAATCAAACATACATCCCTAACAAACTGTCTAATACTCTTAGCTTCCATTAATTTTTTCTTTTTATGCCGATTTTCCATCGTCTGGTTTCTATAGTCTATTATATCGCATTCAACATCAAGTTCTTTTATCTTTTTTTGAAGTGCATAAGCTTGTAAAATAGCACCATAATTTATTGGCCTGTGGTATGTAACTATTCCTATCCTCTTTTTTATTACGTTATTCTCCATCATGGACCTTCCTTTACATATATTATTAGGCTGTTTTCTGTAGCACTGTACCATTATCAATCCCTTGATAAGCAATTGATATCGCCCAAAATACCCATAACCATTCTGCACTAATATTTGAACTGGCGCTAATTGAGCCTATTATATAAGCTGCCATACAAGAAATAAAAGATATAGAAAGGGTTTTATTCATTTTATTATTATTTATTTTATATTTGTGTAGCATATCTATTATGAGCTTTATGTAGAAAATCAAGTATAATGCAAAAATGAAAACACCAAAGCTCACAAGTATTTCCATCCACCAGTTATGCATATTTAAAATATCTGATGTATAATAAACTCCGTAGTTAGACATCCAATGCTCAATATTGCCCGCACCTGTTCCAAACCCACAAGTCCTGTATAAAAAAATAAAACCATTCTTAATCAAATTAAGTCTAACAAAGTCAGAACCTTTATCTGCTGCTAACTCAATCGTCAGATACTTATTCAACATATATAATATATTATCAAATACACCTGGAAGTAGAATTATTACTATAAACAGTATTGATAACAATATAAGCATCGGATAACGCCATTTTCTTTGAGTAAAAGACAAAGATACAAATACTATTAAGCCAATTATTAAACCTAGTAGATTAGCTCTTGAATTTGTGCTTAATATTAAACATATAGATGAAATTATTGTTATAACATATATAAATTTCATTATTTTACCTTTAGCATTCACCATGCATACATAACTAATAAAAACTGAAAACAACATAAATAAAGCGAAGTTATTTGTATTGTTAAACATAGAAACAGGGTAATGATACCGCGTATATTTTATTATTCTATCACTACTAAGGAATAAATAATTCCCAGTAATAATCTCATACCATCCAAAACAATTATGCATAATTGACATTACAGACATAGTTCTAAAAGCGTTCAAAATATCTTCATCAGAAGTAAAATATTTATCATAAATAATTACACATATAACACCGATACTAATAAAATATACTGCCCTAAACCAATCACCATGGTTCTGTACCCAGCATAAAGTAATAATCGAATAAAATAACCATATGAGCATAAATCTTATAGAATATTTGTTCTTCTTATTTCTTATTAGCTTTATACGTCCTCCATTAAATAGCTTTTGAATTATTATAGCAACTGTAATAAATAAAATTGACATTCGAAATAGTGATAATTGAAACACATTAAAATCTATAGAGATTACATTAGCTCCAATTAAAGATGCTAATATACTTAAATAAGCAAGTTTTTTTATCATAATTCTCCTTTTTACTTTAAAGCATCTTCATAAACATCAATTAATTTTTTCGAAATTGTTTTTGGGGAAAATTTTTTAATGGTATCTGCTGAAATTGTCTTTTTATCATATTTATATTTACCACTATACATATTTTTCATAGCGGTTACTAAAGCATCCTTATTATCAACTGGAATTAGCATACCATTTCTTTCATCAACAAAGCTTTCAGGCCCACCGCATTTTGTAGCAATCACAGGCAAACCTGAAGCCATTGCTTCTATATATGCAACTCCAAATGTTTCCGCTTGAGATGCTAATACAAAACAATCACTTTTTTTTAGATAATCAGAGATAACTTTCCTAGATTGCATTCCCATCAGTTTTATTTGTTTTTCCATTTTATTAATCCTAACTAATTCCTCTAACTTCTGTCGTTCCGGACCTTCTCCGAAAATTGTTAGAAAAACTTTATCGCTGCCTTTAAAAGCATCAATAAACGCTTCTATTGTTAAGTCCATTCTTTTTCCATATATTAAACTACCGACAGAAACAAACGAAAATGTATTTTTATTATCCTTATTGGCATATGAAAATAGATTAGTATCAACAATATTAGGAATATATATTGCGTTTTTTTCAAATTTTTCATAAATAATATTTTTTAATTCTGGGCTGACTGCAATTATCTTGTCTGCTTTTGAATACGCTATTTTAGCAATTTTAAATATATCTTTTGTAATTGGTTGCTTCATAATACCAGAAAAATGTTCTGTTAATACAAAAGGAATATTGTATTTTTCTTTAAGAATGGATGCAACAAATCCAATACCTGAGAAATGAGCATGTATTATATCAGGTTTACCTTGCTCGTTAATAATTTTTTTATATAAATAAATAAGCCCAAACTTACTAATTACTCTTAATAATTGTTTTGGAATTCTGCCTAATGGTAAATTTATAGCATATATCTTAACACCGTTAACTATTTTTGTTTCAATCCCCCACTTTCTCCATCTACGAATAGAACGCATATCAATCGCAGCATATACAACATTAACCCCTGAATAGACTAGAGCCTTCGCTTGATCAAATTCAAATATACCGTTCATTTTATATTTTTCAGTAGGGTAACCTCTAGCAATAATCATAACATTCATATATTTTAATCCTCACATTTTAATTATTTTACACTTAATATAAGGTAATACCTCAGTTTTCTATCCACCTACGAACCTCTCAACGTCCTAATACTTTATATTTAAAACTTTTGTATATAAATCATTATACTTTTGAGCAATGTTTTTCCATCTTAATTTATTAACATCACGAATACAATTACTGGAAATCATTTCATAATTATCTATTATATCTATAATTCTGTTAGCTATATCTTTCGCATCAAAACAATCAACACTAAATCCAACCGTACCTTCATCGAATTGACCATCAAAACCTTGTCCTTTTGTATAAATAACAGGAAGTCCTTGACTCATTGCTTCAAGATAAACCAATCCAAAAGACTCAGTTATAGATGGCATCACAAAAACATCATTTTCTCGGTAAAACTTCAAAAGCTCATTATAAGGTTTAGGTGCAATATATTTTACAAAATCATATTTTAAAATTTCTTGATAAATCCCTTTATCTTCTATCTTACCAATAACGGTATAATCTACATTATAGCCCTTTTCTATTAGAATCTTTATTGCTTCTATCGTTTTCAAGATATTTTTTCTTCTGCTTACTGTACCTACATGTAACAATCTAATTTTTTCTTTCGATTCTATTTGTCTAGGTGTGTATATATTATCTAACCAAAATTCATTAATACCATTAGGTATTATGTGTGATTTTGACATTATAATTTCTTTTTCATTGTCTTTAATATATCTGGCAATCAGATATTCTTTATATGGTTTTGATAAAAACACAACGGCATCCGCATTATGCAGTATATTTTTTCCGAGCTTTCTTAAATGAATCATTTTTTCAAAAAATGTATTGATATCAGTATCTCGAACTGCCACTATATATGGAATTCCGTATCTCTGTTTTAATCTCATCGCAATGTAACCATTTGAGAACAAAGAATGCGCATGCAAGAGATCATATTTTTTTATATTTATTTCCTTTGTTATATTATTTAGTATTTTTGCATGTTTAATATGAAAGAAATATCTATCAATGCCATTGTAACACTCTGCTTTTTTTACATGCACGTACTCATCTTTATCATATATACATTCCTCTCTCGCAACGTAATTTTTTGGTAACGGTACATATGTATATGAATTTATTTGACTTTCAAGCAACGCTTCCTGTAATTGTTTGTGAACTGTTGAGCTATAATAATATGAATTTATATTTAATATATTCATAATGTATGCCTTCCATTTTTATCTTGTTTTATATATTAATAATTATCTCGTACTTTCTGCCTTTTCCCAAAACGGCTTTGCCTTACCGGTTAATATGTTATAAACCCCTACCCACTGAGCAATTACAGTTATTACATAATAATAAACTAAATTGATAAGTTTGTTTTTTACTTTTGTTATTGCTTTAACTAAAGCCAATAAATAGAATAGCACTTGCCCTATAAATACTAATAGGTAAAACCATGATTCTTGGATAAGCATAACGTTTGTAATTAGAATAATCAAATGAGATATCCAAAGCAGATATCTGCATGTTCTATGTCCAAAATAAAAATATGAAAACCACTTATACTTAAATACATTTAAAATTCTAATATCCGGTAGGATATTGCCTAGTATTCCTCTACTCATTCGTACTTTTCTTTTAAATTCGTCTTCAATTACTTCCCCTGCCTTCTCATAAGCAATTGCATCAGGGTTATACAATGCTCTTTTATTATTTAAAGCATAATACCTTGGCATATTGCCATCATGACACTTTATTGGATCAAAATCATAATAGTCTACATTTCTACATGCATAGATAGCGCCGTTTCCTGCTGTAATAGTCTGGATATCGCTTTCAATTCTTCTTATTATGGTATCACTATCCCAGTATGTATTTTCAGAACTTGAAACATCACTAATGTCTTTGTTAATAATTACCAGTCTGCCACATACATAGCTTATATCCCTTTCAGTAAATGCGGCTACTAATTCTATAATTGATTTTTCGTCTAAAATTGAATTTGCATCAGTCATTACTAAAATTTCACTGGTAACTGTCTTTTGGGCTTCATTTTGAGCATTTGTTTTGCCCTTTCTCTCTTTCACTACAAATAACCTGATTTTTTCATTTGGATGGGATTTAATAAAATCTCTAACGATATCATTTGTTTTATCTGTGCTGTTATCAGACGAAACCAAAAATTCAATTTTATCTTTTGGATATTGCAACCTTATAAGATTTTCCAGCTTGTCTTTAATAACTTTTTCTTCATTATGCGCCACTACCATAACTGTAACTGTTGGACGATAAGAATAATCCTTTTTCAATCCGCTCTTTTTTAATATTTTACTAATTATCACTAAAGACAACGGATATCCAATCATTGCCCAAAATATTATAAACCCACTTACATAAAAAATTGTCTTAATAATTATATTCATCATTGATCCCCGCTAATTTCCGTTATGCAACTTATTTTTCAATAATTCTCACTTCACTAAACTTCATCATATAAATGCCTTCCTCATACTGTCCAATCAATTCTTTATTCTTCTTACCATCAAGGTTATTTATAATCATTTTGGGCACATTAACTCCACATTCGTATGCATGAGGGTAACCACCGCCAAACCGTGGATTCACTTCTGAGATGTAATACTCATCACCCACTTTAAATATATCTATATCTATAATTCCCCTTAGATGTAATTTGTTTACAAACTTCTTTATTAATTCAAACAACTTCTCATCCTTAATAGACACCGATTTATCGGTTTCGCCGGCTCTCATTTTAATCTTTTCTTTTGTAAAGATTGCGACAGGCTCCCCTGTAATCATGTCAATATATACATCTGCGCCGTACTCAATTCCATTTATATACTCCTGAATCATTAAATTATCATATCTATTGAAAAGCAGCTCTATTTCTTCTTTATTTATTACTTTATTAATGTTTATGCTTGCGCTGCCTTTTATCGGCTTAACAAATACCGGATAATCAATAACTCCACTTTCTATATCCTGATAGAACTTCTGTTTATCTATATAGCTCCTAATGGTCTTAAAACCATTGTTTACTAAAAATAAAAATAAGCTGTATTTATCAAAGCACATTTCAACAATATCATAATTTGAAATGATGGGTGTTGTTCCGATTTCAAGAAATTTCTCTTTATACATTGCCAAAAGGCTAAGCTCAGGATCTATCAGAGATAAGACACCTTTTATCTGATTCTCTTTACAAATAGATAAAACAATATCCAGGTATTCATTATTATCCAATCTTGGGACAATGAAATGCTTATCCGCATCATATAATGCCGGGGCAAGCTCACTGCAGTCAGCCGCCATTACACTGCCTCTGTTTCCCAGTTCTTTTTTAAAGTACTGCACTATTTTATTTCTTGTTCCGCAACTTAATATTAATATGTTTATTGGATCAGACATTTGATAGTACCCCCAAATCATCAAAAAACAGAGGTGTTCCACCTGTATGAATGAATAAGATACTTTTATCTTCTATTTTGTTTTTCTTTATGTATTCTTTCATTCCCCAAAACCCTTTGCCCGTATATGTAGTATCTAAGGGAATACCTTCCTGAATTAGCATTTCTTTGATTGTTTTTACAACTTCATTGTTATACGAACCATATCCATCCAGTACATAGTCATCAATAAAATTAATATCTTTTAAGCAAATACTTTCCATACCAATGCTTTCTAAATAACTATTAACACTGTCAAGGACTATTTGGGCACCGTATGGATTCCTTCTTGCATTACTTATTCCAATAATATGTCTTTTGTCTTTATGTATTATTTGCCCGCATATTAGACCAGCTTGGGTGGTTCCTGTTCCGGATGTGTGAAATATATAGTCAAAATGAACATTATTCTCTAACTCATAATTTCTTATTTCTTCGTAAGCAATAATATATGCTTTTGTGCCTAAGTTGCCATGGCCACCGCCTTGAATAAAATATGGCTTGTATCCCTCATTAGTTAAACAGCTAAGTTTTTTACTGATGGTTTCTTTTACTTCAGATACTCGACAATAAGTTATTTCAGCAGAAAATAGTTCCATCATTTTGCTATTAGATGTGGTTTTATTTGTTTCTGTCGGCGATATAACAATACATCTTAAACCTTTCATTGCTGCAAGATTAGCAATAACTCTGCAATGATTTGAGCTATTGGTTCCATATGTAACAACGCAATCACATCCCTGGCTTTCCAATTCTTCGAAAAATAACAAAGCTTTACGAACTTTATTTCCACCAAATGAAAAAGGGATTAGATCGTCACGTTTCATATATACAGTATTACCGTTTATTTCGCTGTGCAATTTTTGGATTGGCGTTATATTAAAGATGTTGTTAGTCACTTTGTTTCTCCTTATTGTGGTATTCATCCGCTAATAATCCATAGACAAATCTATCCACTTTTCTGCCGTTATATATGAGATCTTCTCTTAGCAAACCTTCTTTTGCAAAACCTATTCTTTCAAACAGCTTTTGGGCAGATATATTTTCCACTTCTGTATAAAGATAAATTTTATTCAGATTGTAAGTATTAAAAGCTTCGTTAATAAGAAGTTTAGATGCTATCGTTGCAATTCCTTTGCCTCTATACTCTACACCACCAAGTGTAATATAATACTCAGCTTTTCTGTTTTTACTGTCTATGTTAATAAGGCCAATTATCCCTACCGGCTCATTATTTAAAGTAATCGTATAATCTGCTCTGTCATTTCTATCTTTAATAGAGTTATACCATAATAGTGTTTTATCTTCCCTTAGTGGTAAATCGTAATGTAGATATTTGTTGTTCTTGCTGTCATTTATCCATCGGACTTTATATGGAATATCTTCTTTTTGGAATCTTCTTATCTTTATTTCCATATCTTTGCCTCAATTCACATTCTTTGATATCGAATTTTTTTGCTCAGACTGCATATATATACTCTCTCTGTTAAATATTTTTATTAATGTCTTGAAAAGTATTTTAATATCAAGCCAGACATTGAAATTTTCTACATACTTAACATCAATAGATATTCTTTGATCCCATGGTACGGAGTTTCTTACTGTTACTTGCGTTAACCCGGTCATGCCAGGTTTCATCTCAAAGCGTTTTTTCTGGAAATCCGTGTACTCGTTATACTTATATGGGTGGTTTGGTACCGGTGGCCTTGGTCCTACCAAGCTCATGTCACCAATTATTACATTTATAAGCTGTGGAAGTTCATCTAAACTTGTTGCTCTTAAAAATTTACCTACACTTGTGATTCTACTATCTTGCTCTGACTTAACAAACAATCCATCGCCAATCTTCTCAGCATTTACAACCATTGTTCTAAATTTATATATCTTAAATATTTCGCCATTCTTCCCCAACCGCTCTTGTTTAAAAAAAACCGGTCCTTTTGATGTAAGTTTTATTGATAAAGCGATAATAAACAAAAACGGTGATACTATAATAATTCCAAATAAACTTCCTAACAGGTCAATCAGTCGTTTTATAAATAAGTTTAATTTTCTCATTCTGCTATCTACCAGCTTATTTCCATAAAGATTTTATTATTCCGCAGATCCTTTCAAGATCCCCGTCCGTCATTTTAGTATCGGAAGGCAGGCATACACCATTTTCAAACAGCTTTTCGCTCACATTACCGCCTATGTAATCATATCCGGCGAAAAACGGCTGCTTATGCATCGGTTTCCAGACAGGCCTTGACTCTATGTTTTCTTTCTCAAGAGCTTCAATAACATCGATAGGTTTCACTTTCCCATTCAATGTCATAACACTAAGCCAATAGTTAGGTTCATTCCAGTCGTTTATCGGCATGAATGAAACGCCTTCCAACCTGCCTAACTCTTTTCTATAAAATTCAAAGATATGCTTCTTCTTTGCCAGTCTTTGATCCAATACCTTAAGCTGTCCCCTTCCAATGCCGGCTACAATATTGCTCATGCGGTAATTGTAACCTAATTCGCTGTGCTCGTAGTGCCTTGCCTGGTCCCTGGACTGGGTTGACCAAAAGCGGATCTTTTTTATTCTCTCTTCATCATCGGAAACAACCATGCCGCCGCCTGAAGTTGTAATAATTTTATTCCCATTAAAAGAGAATACTCCAAACTTACCGAATGTTCCGGTATGTTTCCCTTTATAATAAGTACCTAAAGATTCCGCGGCATCTTCAATAATTGCAGCGTTGTATTTATCGCATATTTCTATTATCCTGTCCATGTCAGCCGCCAAACCGTATAGATGTACAACCACAACAGCCTTTACCTTGTTTCGATACTTTTTAAAAGCGGCTTCCAATGCTTCGGGACACATATTCCAGGTTTCATAATCGCTGTCAATAAATACCGGTACCGCATTCAGATAAATAATCGGATTTGCCGTAGCGGAAAAAGTAAGGGACGAACAAAAAACTATATCTCCCTCTCCAACTCCCGCAGCCTTAAGAGCAAGATGGATAGCTGCCGTTCCCGACACTAAAGCCGCAGCATACTTAGCTCCTACTTTTAAGGCTAATTCCTGTTCAAACCCGGTCACATTCGGGCCAAGAGGAGCAATCCAGTTGGTTTCAAAGGCATCTTTTATATACTGCATCTCGTAGCCCTCGTCACTCATATGTGGTGAGGATAAATAAATTCTTTTATTCATTACATGTATCTTTCTATTAAATACTGATCTATTTTAAAAGTCTTACTTTATCAATTCTTTTACTAATATATTTTCAATGATA
>Ga0134103_1002660_pt1 | contig 13386 bp, 11 predicted proteins | sample 14_taG_2_FD_94445 | JGI IMG/M metagenome (GOLD analysis project Ga0134103, IMG submission 94445) | Switchgrass degrading microbial communities from high solid loading bioreactors in New Hampshire, USA - 14_58_20_212_A1 metaG | ecosystem: Engineered > Bioreactor > Semi-continuous > Anaerobic >...
CATATTACGTACCTCCGTTGTTAGTCTTATTCATTAGGGGTAAGCCCGCTAGCCTTACACCCTGTATTCTAACAGGAGGTACTTCTATTTTCAAAAGTCATTTTGTTTCATTACAGGAATGCTCCTTTGGTGTTTTTGTGTAGCAGCTTAATTCTACCAAACGGTTACGTCCATGTCATTTCTTATCGGATTTTTTCGAATTTGCGAAAAATATTATACTTTATCATGAGTTATATTCGCTTGTACAATTTTAATTAAAATAAAGTCCCTAAAAAAGGGATTTTATTTTTTTGCCCATAAAATTTTGCTTTTTTAGAATATTTTATGAAGGATTTTCTTGATTGATGTCGAATAATTCTTACCTATGAAACAAAATGACCAAATTGTTTCATTGATAAAGTATATAAAAGTATATAGTTGTTTAATATTTTATTAATTATCATAACCTTTTTTTAATAAATGTATGAGAATCAGTATTAAATTAGCTATTTTTGCCTAAGTTTTGCTGGTAATTTCTGGTCGAGCATAGGGCTGAAATTCCTAAAATAAAGCACATCACTGCCCACGTAAAAACAAGGAAGTTTGCAGACATAAGTAACTACATAACCGAAAACAACTCGTTCTCTGAAATAAAGTGAATACGAAGCACACTATATTCCGACTTGTACTATAAAATTTTATATTTACATTTTCTAATTAATATTTTATGAAAGCTTTTTCAACATTTCAAGCGCGATATATGCACATCTCTTTCAGTCAGGACAAATTTGACGTTATATTTCCACTTTAAACTCTTGTTATACACACTAACATAATCATTTAAAATTTTACGCCATAATTACCATCAGCATGTTCACAACATGAAATTATTTCCTTTTACATTCACCTTCAATTCTCTTACAAATTTTGTTACTCTGTAATTTTTATCGGCAGATTACCTGGAAATGTTTACAAAAAATGAGGAAGGCTTTCCTTCCCGCGGCAGATCCGTCTAAAAATACCCATGTCAAAGGGGCAGTTTCGAAAAATATTTCTTATTTAAAACTAGGCCGGGTAAAAAGCAGCCCCGACATGATGGCCGTAAAAGGCGCAACCGTCACGAGACCAAAGCTGCCTGTAATTGTGTGCAGTATCTCAGCAGAAACATATTTCAAGTTAATTATGTTTGCCACAGGAGTACCCTGGGCCATGAACACCATCAGCAGCGCAATATATCCGCCTGAATAAGCTAAAAGCAGGGTTGTGGTCATAGTGCCCGTCACGGCCCTGCCTATGGAAAAGCCTGAGAGAATAGCTTCCCTTGCAGATATCTCAGGCTTTTTCCGCACAATCTCATAAACCGATGCGGATATGTCCATAGCGAGATCCATCAGAGCGCCTGCCGATGCGATAAAAATGCCGGCAATAAATATCTCCGTCAGATTAAGATTCATGTAACCCGAGTAAAGCAGGCTTTCTGAAAAAGGAAGCACCGCTCCGTGGATTTTAAAGCTTCTTACAAAAACAACAGCGAGAATGCACGTAAGAACAGAACCTGAAAGTGAGCCCAGTATTGCGGCATAGGACCTGAGGTTAACGCCTCCTGCAAGAAAAATAACAGCGGCAGTCATGATAAGCACTACCAGCAATGAAAGTATTATCGGGTTATATCCTTTAAGGAACAGAGGAACAAGAACCTTCCAGACCATAAGGACTGTCAGGACAAATGAAAGCACCGCCTTTACCCCTGTCCACCCTGCAAAAACCACCAGCAATAAAACAAAAGCGGCAAAAAGCATGATTTCCAAATCTATGCGGTAATGGTCTATGACATTTACAAAATTAATTTTGTCCCCGGAGTAATCTATGACTATAAAAGCCTTATCCCCTTTTTTAAATATTTTATCCATTTCAAGCTTTCCTGAGAGCCTGTTCACTCCTACGGCCTCCCGGCCCTTGAACTTTCCGTTCAGAATTCTTAGACTTACGGATTGCTCGCCATGCTTTATTATACCGGCAGACTGCACCATCGAGTCGTCCACTTCCAGCACAAGGCCTTTCGCCCTTGTGCTGCCCGGATAAATATTCTTCTCAAAGCCTGTCGGCAAAAAGAAAAGAAATACGATTGCAACCACTACCAATGCTGTAAATATCGCGTCGGTGCTCATCAATTTATTTTTCATAGGTATGCTGACCCCCTGTAGCAACTAAATGAAACAATTGAACGAGGCAAAACCACCTCATTCAATTGTCTAAATTACTTATGTAATTTGAGGCTGTTAAACAACTATTTTACCCCGAGTATAGACGCCATCTTCCTGAAGATGTCCGTATTATCATAATAGCCGTTAAACAGCTCCTGTCCCAAACCTTTGGCGTATACCGGCACAGGGAGTCCTGTATGGGCATATGAAGTCCAGCCTATACCTGCTTTGTTGTTTAATATATGCGTCAGGGTAACCGTAAGAGGCTCATATGTTCCATACATGATTTTCTCATCATCAGTATATTTCTTATCCCCTGAAGGAATCATGCTCTGATTCAATGCATCTCTGAGCCTTTCAACTTCATAATCGGTCAGGACCAGGCCGGGCCTGTTGGCCGCATCAGGGTCTGTGGAAACTACCAGGCCAAAGGAGCTTTTGATAAGCGGCAGCAAGTCTTCAAGTTTTGCCTCCGTACCTGCGGTCTTTGCCTTATAATCCGCCAGAAGCTTGTCAAATTCAATATATGATTTGGTCTGATAAACTATCTTGTCGTAAAAGGTCTCATACTCCGTACCGGCAAAACCTATGGTCATGCCGCCTGTCTCATGGTCCGCCGTAACAATGATCAAAGTCTCATCCGGATATTTGTTGTAGAATTTTACTGCTTCGGCTACAGCATCATCAAAAGCTAATACATCCTTGATATTGGTGGCCGCGTCGTTTGCATGTCCTGCCCAGTCGATTTTACCGCCTTCCACCATCATAAAGAACCCATTGGGGTTGTTCAATACATCGATTCCCTTTCTCACAAAGTCGGCAAGGGACAGGTCATCCGCATCGCGGTCGATTTCGTAGGGCAAGGCTTTATCACTGTCAAGAATGGGATTTACTGCTATCACCCTGCCGGATTCAGCATTAAGATTCAGAATTTCTTCCTTGGTATTCACGTATTTAAAGCCATTATTTTTTGCTATTTCAATCACGTCAGGCTTGTCTTTGTTTTTGCCGGTAGGCTGCTTGAAGCCGCCGCCCCCGAAGAAGTCAAAATTGCTGTTTGCCAGCTCCACCGCTATTTCATAATAATTGTTTCTTGAAGGCTGGTGAGCGTAGAAAGCGGCAGGTGTAGCATGGTCCAGTGAAACGCTGGAAATAATGCCTACTTTATAGCCTTTTTCCTTGACCATCTCGGTGATTGTTTTAAAAGATTTTTTCTTCTCCACATCCATGTTTATGACTCCGCCAAGGGTCTTGTTGCCTGTTGAAATGGATGTGGCGGTTGATGCTGAATCAGGAATGAAAGATTCGGCGTCAAAGGTTGTACATACACCCGCAACGGGGAACTGGGAGAAGTTGAGCTTCTGAATGCCTATCTGGCTGTCTTTGTAGTATTGTTTTCCTAAAAATATTTCGGCTGAGTTTATCTGAGGATAGCTCATGCCGTCGCCGATAAATAAAAATACGTATTTAGGTGTTTTCCCGCCGTACTTGTATTCTGTCGATGTCTGGCTCGCAGCTGAAGCAGTGAGTATTAAAAACAAGCTGGAAGCAACCATGACAAGGAGAAGAACAACGGCGATTAAACCTTTTTTGGATTTAAACATTGAATCATACCCCCTGTAAAATTTATATTAGCCGGTTTATAAACAATAAGAAGTATTCTTATAAACCCAGCTTACATATAAACCTTACAGGCCGCTCATTAACTGTTAATTAATTACATGTTAAATTATTGAAAATTATTTATTAAGCCGTATAATTCAAAAGTGAATTCAGAAGTGGGATTTTTGCAATATTAAAAGGCAGTTGATCTTAGGCATCCCACCGGCAGGAGTGCTTTTTGAGCTTTTTATTAAGGTACCAAAACCGCCCCTGCCGTATATGCCTTTTTATCTGATCCCTCTAACCTGATCAAACTGCCTGTAAGAAACTGAATCGAGCTGTACAACGTAATCTGAAGCCTTTGACCGAATCCCGCCGTCCTATGGCTTTATTTGTCTCAGCCCGCCGCAGTTTTACGGATTCGGCAATTGGGACCCCTCATTTAAAAAGCTGAATTCCGGCTTCAACATATCCTTCAGCTCAGAGAAATCAACGGCGAATTCCTGTATGCCGGCAGCGTAGGGAAAATATTCGTATTGCTGGAAATATACCACCAGAGCGTTATTCGACAGGTAGAAATCCTGTTCATCCTTAATGGCCTCGAAGGGGGTAAGTAAATAATCAGGCAGCAATCCTTCCTTTATCCTTTCATCGATCTGGTTCTTGACAATACCGCTTATAAACGAAACATAATCCGCATCGCTGCGCATCAGGTCCTTAAGCGTGTATTCTTCACCTGTTTCCAAATTAAAGGTGTACGAGCTTTGTACCGTCAATCCGTGAGCCCCGCCGGCATATTGGTAATTGAAGAATATCACGCTCAGCAGTCCCTTTTGATTGTATTTCAACCTGTAATCGAAATACGTCTCACATTTGTTCGGGCTTCCGTTATACCCATCGGTAGCCTCCACAATTCCATTCGCATTCATCAGTCCTTCTCCCTTGGCAGCCTCGGCCGCTTTTCTAAAAAGGGAGTTTATGTTTTCCTCCACCACTTTGTCTTCCAATCCCTCAATTTGTGGAAACTGCAGGGTCATTTTTATTTTATCCGTTTCGGTGTTTTCACTCACCGTCTTTATAGAAATTGGGTTCTCTTTTATGCTCTCAAGTTTGAGCTTTCCATCCTGCCTATCCCATAAGATTTTAAGGCCGAAATTATCGGAGAAAAAATCTACTGACATATATGCTTCGCCTCCGGTAGGCATACCGTCCTCTGTCCCGGCGCCCGCATATTCTCCGCTCATATAGTAAACATGATCATTTGCGGTTATCTTACCATTATTAAAATCAATAATGATGTTTTTGCCCGGCTTTGAAACAGATACCATACCGTACCCTTCCGACCAGGCCACTTCATACCCCAAAGCCTCACAAACCGCTGTCAGCGGCAGATAAACATTTTGACCGTCAATATGGGCAACAGCCTGGATTTTAGCGCCATCCAGCTCAATTTCAGGTTGATTGACGGCTGCTCCGCTCCGACAGGCATTTACAGACAAGACATTTACGAACAAAATAAATAAAATGACCATCCCAATACTAAAAATCCTTTTCATCATGGTATCCAACTCCTTTCAAGCACTCTATTTCTTAGGTAAGAGTTTTACAAGAAATTTAGGGTCTATATCCGGATTTCCCGGGATTAGCATTTTAGGGTCACAATTATGCTTTGGGCTAATAAGCATCTTTCTGTCATTTGTATTAATGCTGCCTGCTGCATTGCCGAATTTATTTGCACCATTATATGATTCAGCGTTGCTTTTTGATGGCAGGCAAATAAGGCCCAAAGTAATAATTAAACTGAGGCACCAAAAAAATTTAATTTTTTTCATAGCAATCACCTCTGGTTGTATTAGACGAGAAAAATCATAAAAAAGTTTCATATATTATCCAGCAGCTATGTGTGGAAAGCATCTTAATTTTAAGAAATTTGCTTATCTATTGGTGTATCCTTCTGGCACGGCTGAAATCGCAGGAAAGTGCCGCAGCAAGCTTAATTTGAGCCTAAATATAACACAAATCCGAACCTATCACCAACAGAAACAACCTGTCGTAATTGGTTCGGATTACATGTTTTTGGTGCCGAAGGTCGGATTCGAACCGACACGGTATTGTTACTTCAAAGCCGTACCTCTCAAGGAATTCCTTGTAATAGGGAGGGTTGTATGAATTCATCAGTGCGGGTGGCTTATCGAATTGTCAGAGCCATTGGCAGTCCACTTTTACAATAGAGTTTTAAGCAACACGCTTATAGTTGCCCAAACGGTCGCACACAAATTATAGCACAAGGTGGAAATAATTGCACCAATATATAAGGGGAATCCTGGAAATCAGACAATACTTGACAAGGCATTGTCGGAGATGATATGATGATTCAGAAAATATTATAAAAATACAGGTCTGGTTTTTTGCAAGAATTTATTCAATCTAAGCGATGAGGCTGCAGTTGCACCAATGTAGGTTGTTGGTAGGTTCTTGCTTTTTTTAATCTTGTTTCAGTTTATCTTTAAAGCCTGAAATATAATATTATTGTACGGAAAACTTTATATGGCGCTGGTATGGACGATTATACACATAATGTAAGGGGGAGCAATGGAGAGTAATGTCTTTTTTGTTGGAAGTGAATGACCTTTCCATTAATTTCAAAGCCCTAAAAGCAGTTAGCGGCTTTTCGGCAAAACTGGAAATAAACAAGATTTACGGACTTATCGGGACAAATGGCGCCGGGAAAACGACAGTTATAAACATGCTATCAGGAGTACTTAAGCCAGCATCAGGAACAATTATTTTTGATGGAATGGATATAACAGGCTGCCGGCCTGATAAGATTGCCCGGATGGGAATTTTAAGAACATATCAGAATCTAAGGTTGTTTAAGAAAATTTCAGCCCTTCAGAATGTAATCATCGGTGCGCAAATCCACAAATCCTACAACAATTTAGAGGCAATTGTGGGTTCCAAACGGTTTGTTGAAGAAGAAAAGCAAATGGAGCAAAAGGCATTGGAAATGCTGCGTATCATGGGTATTGAATCCTATGCATGGGAGCAGGCTGATTCATTGCCCTACGGGGCCCAGAGAAAACTTGAAATTGCCCGCATCCTGGCAGCATCGCCGAAACTATTGCTCCTTGATGAGCCGGCTGCTGGCATGAATCCCCAGGAAAGCATGGAACTTGTGCAGACTATTAAAAAAATCCAGGAAGAATTCGGTCTTACCATACTCCTCATCGAGCACGATATGAAGGTTGTGATGGGACTCTGCCAATATATTTACGTAATGTCAAGCGGCCAGATTATTGCAGAGGGTGAACCCAAAGCAATCAGAGACGACCCGAAGGTCATTGAGGCATACTTGGGGAGGTCGAGAAAAAATGCTTGAGATAAACAAGTTAAGTGTGAAATACGATAACATACGCGTGCTGCACTACATATCCATGCAGATCCGAAAAGGCGAAATGGTTGCCCTGATCGGGGCCAACGGGGCCGGGAAAACCACAGTATTGAAGACAATTTCCGGACTTCTCAAAGCGGATTCAGGAGAAATCTTATTTGAAGGCAAAGACATTACGAAAATGTCCAGTCACAACATAGTCGCCAGCGGGATTGTCCATGTGCCGGAAGGAAGGCAAATCTTCACCAAGATGACCATCGAGGAGAATCTGAAGCTGGGCGCTTACCTGCAAAGGGATAAATCAGTGATGAAAAGGAATTTTGAAAAAGTCTTTTCCCTGTTCCCCATTTTAAAGCAAAGACTGCACCAGCAAGCGGGAACTTTATCAGGAGGAGAGCAACAGATGCTTGCAATCGGCAGGGCTTTGCTCGGGAATCCGAAACTTCTGTTGCTGGATGAACCCTCCATGGGCTTATCCCCAATAATGACACAACAGGTTTTCAGTGTGCTGGAATCTTTGAAAAAAGAAGGCATCACAATGCTTCTGGTTGAGCAGAACGCTTATGAAGCATTGGAGATATCCGACAGGGCATACATTCTTGAAACAGGTAACATTACGCTGGAAGGAAGAAGCAGCGACCTGATTCAGGACCCGAACGTGAAGAAGGCTTACCTGGGGGGTGATTGATATGGATGGTTTCATATATTTTCTGATCCAGTCTGTTAACGGGCTTAAGCTGGGGAGCGTGTATGCCATAGTGGCCGTCGGGTATTCCATGGTCTATGGCATACTGAGGCTGATCAATTTTGCCCATGGGGATATTATGACGGTTGGAGTTTATACCATTTTGGTACTGATGACCGCTTTCGGAGTGCCCCTCTGGGTAACCGTCCTGTTATCTGTTGTAATAGCAATAGTGGTAGGACTTGCGGCGGAGAGGATTGCCTACCGTCCTTTGCGCACGGCGGGAGAAGAGGCAACTTTGATTTCTTCGCTGGCTGTTTCCATATTCCTGCAAAACTTGATTATGATGGTATTTTCTCCCCAAAGAAAAGCTTTCCATCTGCCCGAATACTTATCCAGGCTGCATACAATAGGGTTTATCAAGCTGTCAACCATGAACATCATTACTTTTGCGGCAGTATTTATTATCCTGATTGTATTGTCCCTGGTAATAAAAAAGACCCGTATCGGTATGGCCATGAGAGCATGTTCCGATAACCTGAATGCTTCAAAATTAATGGGAATCAATATAAATGCTGTTATTGTAACCGCCTTTGCAATTGGTTCAGGGCTTGCTGCCCTTTCCGGACTTATGCTGGCCGGAGAATACAAGACCATTGACCCCCTGATGGGATTTGTCCCCGGGCTGAAAGCATTTTGTGCCGCAGTTTTAGGCGGCATCGGCAGCTTGAGCGGAGCGGTACTGGGCGGATTCATCCTTGGCATTGCAGAAATGCTGTTTGCAGGCCTTATGCCGACGGACTTTACTGCTTACCGTGATGCTTTCGTTTTTGTCCTGTTAATCCTTGTTCTTCTGGTCAGGCCCTACGGGATTTTAGGTTCAAAAGAGGGGGGTAGAAGCTGATGAGATTGAGAGATAGCAACCTCTTTAGATTTATCATATTCGTACTGATCCCGCTTATAGTGATTGTTATCTGCGGCTTTAGCAGCGGCAGTTACTATGCCGGGCTGGTCAATCTGTTCGGCATCAATGTCATCCTTGTTGCAAGCCTGAACCTGGTCAACGGGTTCTCCGGCATGTTTTCCATGGGCCATGCAGCCTTTATGGCAATAGGCGCCTATGCCGCAGCCATACTGACATTGCCCGCCAACCAGAAGCTCATTTCCATGCCGGGGCTTCCTGAATGGCTGATTTACATGAAACTGCCCTATCCGGTGGCGCTGATAATAGGAGGTATTCTGGCTGCCTTCGTTGCTTTGCTGATAGGATTTCCTGTTTTGAGGTTCAAGGGGCATTATCTGTCAGTGGCTACCATCGGGCTAATTGTTATTGTCCGTGCTGTGCTTGACAACGAGGATGAGCTGACTAACGGGGCAAGAGGCGTAACCGGCCTTCCGAATTACGCTTCCACATGGATCATCTTCGGCGCAGCGGTGATCTGCCTGTTTATCCTTTACCGCCTTATAATAAGCTCTTACGGACGGGGACTGATCGCCATGCGGGATGATTATGTGGCGGCTCAAACCCTTGGAATCAATCTCACTACCAAGAAAATATCCGCCTTCTGCATAAGCGCTTTTATGGCCGGTGTGGCAGGAGGACTTTGGGGCCACATGCAGAGTGTTATTTCCGGTAAGTTCTTCTATATTGATGCCAGCTTCAAAATCGTGGAAACATCCATCATCGGAGGAATGTCATCTTTAAGCGGAGCTGTGGTAGGTTCTTTGCTGATGACTTTCATACCGGAACTATTAGCCCCCCTTGAAACCGGGATAGAGGTGTTCGGGATAAGGCTGCCGGAACTGTACGGCGCTTCAAACCTGATCATGGCCGCCCTTTTGATCGTGATTATCATATTCCGGAGACAGGGGATTATGGGATACAGCGAAATTATTACAGAAAGCCTGTTTTCCGCAAAGACCTATACAAGCATACTGAAGAAGTCGGAATACAAAAACCTTTACGACATTGTTTCATATAAGATTAAAGGATTAAGCTCCCGTATTAAATCAAAAAGTGCATAGTTCTCAAATTAATCTGAGAATGGTAATAAAATATCATAAAAAATAAAAAAAGAAAGGAGTAAGCAAAATGAGGAAATTAAAAAAAGCATTAGTGCTCTTACTAGTTCTCGCGTTAGCAACTTCACTGGCGGCTTGCGGAGGAGGCAAAAAGTCTGATACCATCAACATTGGAGCTATTTATAACGTGACAGGCGGTCAGGCATCGCTGGATAAGCCATCCCTCAATGGTTTCAAGTTGGCAGCGAAAGAAATCAATGAAAAGGGAGGAATAAAAGGCAAAAAGATCAATGTTGTTTCCTACGACGGAAAAACAGACCAGGCGACCGTGGCCAACAGCACGAAAAAGATGATTGACGTGGACAAGTGCGTTGTTGTGGCAGGGCTTTCGGATTCCAACTATGCTTTGGCTGCAGGAAACATTTGCCAGGAAAAAGGCATTCCGTTCATCACATCAGGTGCTACGCTTCCGACACTTCCGGATCAGGTAGGAGAATTCGCGTTCCTTGCTCCTTTTGGAGACAATATTCAGGCTTACGCCTGTGCAGACTTTGCAATTAACGATTTAGGCCTGAAAAAGTGCTATTTGTTAATTGACCAGTCCATGGAGTTTACCAAGACGCTGGCTCACTTCTTCCAGGAAAGATACATCGCCAACGGCGGCGAGATTGTCCTTACTGACAACTACATGAACAAAGACCCCGACTTTTCGGCTCAGATAGACAGGTTCCTTGCATCTAACAGCGGCGCTGAAATTATTTTCATATCCGGTGTTCCCGATGATGCGGGTGTTGTTGTAAAACAGTTCAGGGACAAGGGCGTTACCCTCCCGATCATCAGCGGTGACGGATTCGATACTCCGCTTCTTATTGAAGTGGCAGGGGCAGCTGCCGAGAACACTTATGTAGGAACTCATGCTTCCATGGAGAACCAGGATCCCAAGGTCCAGCAGTTCATCGAAGCTTATAAGAAAGAATATGGCACCGCTCCTGAAAATGCATTTGCAGGACTTGGATATGATACCATGTACCTGATTGCTGATGCGTTGAACCGTGCTACCGATATTAACAATCCCAAAGCTATTCGCGACGCTATTGCTGCTACACAGAATTTGGCGGGCGTCACCGGTACGGTCACATATAAAGAGGGAAGCCGTGTACCTGTCAAGTCGGTAACCATCAACAAGGTTGAAAACGGCAAGTTTGTATTTATAAAGGAAGTATTGCCTGAATAATCGAACTGCCGTTAAATTAACTAATCGAGCACAATGGCGTGCTCAGAAAGGGTGGGTTGTGATATGGCTAATCACGAATTACTTAAACTAACAGCAAATCAAGTAAAAAAAGGCAACTACAACAAGGCAATTCTGGCTATAGGATCCTGTGAGGCCCATGGACTGCACCTGCCGGAAGGTACGGACACGCTTGTGTCATATAAGCTGTCCTGCATGGTAGCTGACAGGGTAGAGGGACTGCTTGTCCTGCCACCTGTTACTGTTGGCTACAGCGGGCATTATGACACGTTCCCCTTTACCATTACCTTGGCTTATGATACGGTTACCCAGGTAATCTATGATATCCTGGAATCCGTATTGAGGAACGGAATAAACAGGATCTTCCTGATGAACGGGCATGACGGGAATATAGCTCCAATTGAAATTGCCGCCCGCAAAATTAAAGAAAAATATCCTGACGCCCGGATTGCGGCCCTGCCCCAGTGGTGGGTGACAGCAGGGGAGCTCCTTCCTCCGGATACCTTTGAGGTATGGAACGGGCTTGGACATGGCGGTGAAGGAGAAACTTCCATTGTATATTACCTGTTCCCCGAATGGTGTGAAAAGGAGCTTGCTACCTGCGTAGTTCCGGACCACCTTCCTGACAAGATTGAGATAAAATGGGACTTCGCCGAACTTACCAACACTGGGAATACGGGCGACGCTACAAAAGCCACTGTTGAAAAGGGCGAAAAGATGACCAAAGTATTGGTTGACTGCGTCGTTGATGCAATTAAAAAGCTTGATGCTGTAAACTGGGACTACAGTTCCACAAATGCAGCGTCCAAGCTGTAATCGGATATTCAGCCGATGGAAGGACTGTCTGCATAAGACAGTCCTTTTGTCACTTTTATAAAAAAGTGTTTTTAAAACGGCTGTTTTTCGCTGCGGAAACCTATGATGCTTTCGGAAGTTTATGGTCATCAATATATGCAGTATAAAGACGGAGTGAAAATTATGAGAAAAAAAGTCTGTATGATTCATACCGGCGGAACTATCGGAATGGCAAGGACGGAACATGGGTATGCGCCCAAGGAAGGCTTTTTCCGTTCAGCCCTTTCCAGGATCAGCGAACTGGATCATCCGGAGGTGCCGGAATTCGACCTGGTTGAATACAGCCCTTTGCTGGATTCTTCAAATATTTCTTTGCAGGAATGGGTGAAAATAGCCAGGGATATTAAAGACAAATACGACCGGTACGACGGATTTGTCATTTTGCATGGAACAGATACCATGGCATATACGGCTTCAGCCCTTTCCTTCATGTTGGAAGAGCTCACAAAGCCGGTCATTCTGACAGGCTCGCAGATTCCTATTTGCGAGGTAAGGTCTGATGCCAAGGACAACCTCATCACCGCTCTGATGATAGCCGGCAATTATAGGGTTCCTGAGGTCTGCCTGTACTTTCGCAACAAGCTTTTCAGAGGCAACCGCTCCACAAAAGTCAGCGCCGATGGCCTGATAGCCTTTGATTCGCCGAACTATCCGTCTCTTGCGGATGTTGGCGTCAGGATAACTCTGAACGAGAAACTTATAAGGAAAGCCGGAAGCGGTCTGAAACTGACCGAGTTCAGTGACCATCAGATTGCCGTGCTGAAGCTGTTCCCGGGGATACAGTTTGAAGTGTTTGACAAAATAACTACACCCAATTTGAAAGGCCTTGTGATTGAAGCCTTTGGCACAGGGAACATACCGGAAAACCATGGAGCTTTTCTTAAAATACTGGAGAAAGCCAGGGAAAACGGCACTGTCATTGTGGTATGCACCCAGTGTCTGAAAGGTTCGGCCATAATCGGAGAATACGCGGCAAGCCGTGACCTGGCCAAAGCAGGCGCCGTAAGCGGGTATGATATGACCGTGGAGGCTGCGGTAGCCAAGCTCTACTATCTTTTCAGCAAGGGATATGACCTGGAAACAGTGAAAAAACTAATGGAAACTGATTTGAGAGGGGAACTGACCAGGCCGCAGTAGTATGACAGGCAAAACCACAGTATAACAAGGGACGGCAGACCGGGTAATAGTTCGTAATAGTTCATGAGGCTGTAAAAATCTTGTGTATGAGAAGTCTTTTGAAATAAGCAGGATTTCTTAAAGGACGGTGTGAAAGTTTGACGGTGTGAAAGTTTTTCTGTAAATTGCTTTCCATGATAATTTTTATTGGGGCTTGTGAGCCAAACTTTGGCTTACAAGCCCTTATTACAATATAGTGAAAAGCAAATGGCATGTCAAG
>Ga0134103_1002671_pt1 | contig 13343 bp, 12 predicted proteins | sample 14_taG_2_FD_94445 | JGI IMG/M metagenome (GOLD analysis project Ga0134103, IMG submission 94445) | Switchgrass degrading microbial communities from high solid loading bioreactors in New Hampshire, USA - 14_58_20_212_A1 metaG | ecosystem: Engineered > Bioreactor > Semi-continuous > Anaerobic >...
GGAAGTATTCTTTTAATATCATCCTTTTCAATTAATTGGGGAGCTTCCATATTCTCCGATAAAGCATATGGAATTCCTATATCGGCCACAGAAAGTTCACCAACATAGGCGGCACCGGGATAGATAAACATTCCTATTTTAGGCAAATGGAATGTAACGGTTGCATCGGCTTTCACGGCGTTCCCCATGACTGCCCCCGTTAATCCGCTGATGCCTGAAGGTATATCGATGGAAAGAATCTTTGAGGAGAAAGAGTTAATAATATCTATGACATCGGACAAAATTCCATCTACCGGACGATTCAATCCGGTACCGAAAATACCGTCAATAACCAGGTCACTTTCGCTGCAGGCGATTTTTAGCCTTTCCAGGTCATCATTTTCTGCTATTACCGGGACATTGACACCAATATTTTTCAGAATCCTTCCGTTTATATACGCATCTCCGGATAGCTCCTCCAAATCTGTCAAAGAAAATACAGACACTGTATATCCCATGGAAAGCAAATGCCGTGTAACCGCCAACGCATCGCCGCCGTTATTTCCGCTTCCCGCTACTACGGTGATTTTGGGAGCTTCTTTTTCTTTCAGCATTTCTGACGCTTTGAACACTGTATGGATTGCGGCGTTTTCCATAAGAACTATTCCGGGAATACCTAAAGTATTAATGGCCGTTTCATCAATTGCTTTCATCTGTCGAGGCGTCAGCAGCTTCATCTTTTAACCCCTCCAACTTATATGCTTCCTCAAATTCTTTAACCGGATCAACCCCAATAAGCTCTGTAAGGTCAACAGCGTATTTGGTCCAGTTAATAGAAATAGTTTCCAGTTCCTGACTGAGCAGCTTCTTCCTTTCTTCTAATTCCGCAAGCTCCTTTTTTATCTGAAGAGCCCTTTCGTTCTTTGCTTTCAATGCCGAAAAAATATAATTTACAGATTTGTTAAGAAGCTCTAAATTTGCTTCCCGTAGTTTATCCTCCAACTTATCGATATCTTCCTGTATATTATTAATGCGTTCGTTTATCCTTTCAATTTCCTTTTTACATTCTTTTAACTGTTGTTTAGCCATTTCATTGTTATTCTCAAATGCTTCCTTCGTAAGATTCATGATTTGATTCATGCATCTTCTTTTTTGCGGCTCTAAGTTTTCCTGCTCGTTTTTCAGCATAGCCTCCCTTTTTATAAGCTCGTTCATTTCTTCTTCGGCCTTTTTAAGTTCAGGAGATATCGGAATGTCAACAAAGAGTTTGGTCCATCTTTCATCAATGGACAACCTGGTTATATTATTCTTTTTCAAAACTGTTGTATCAAACCGGATATTCGCATTAACTGCTGTCGACGGTTCAATCCCCACAGAATTCTTTTGTTTGCGTCTGAAAAGCTGCATACTCTTGACCCCACTTTAGGATATCGGAATAAGAATTTTCCATAATGATCCTTACAATTACATCAATAGTATAACATAGTGCAGAATATTTTTCCCGCAATTGAGATCATGTAAATTTATAAAACATATGTCTGTTGTCAATATTTTTAAAAGCTGAGATAATGTTATCTGGACAGCAGGATAAATATAATTTAATAAGTAAGGTGCATTTATTTGGAATGGGGTTTTAATGAGAAAATGACGTCAGCTGATTGCCAGAAAAAAAATTGTATCCTGAAAAATAAATCTCCAATCTTTTTTATGTCAGTTTTATCCATACTGGTACTATTTGCTGCTGTCATTTTTCTGAGCCTATTGCTGAATAGTTCTAAAGTTTATAACGGCGTAATGATTCAAAACAAAAATGTCGGCGGGTTTTCAAAGGAAAAGCTTTCGGAATATCTTCAAAATTATTATTCAAAAGCTTTTGACAATATTTTTATAACTTTTTCGGCGCCACAGTTTGAAAAAATCGTTATGGTTTCCCAACTGGGAATAAAGATCGACATTGGAGCCATGGTAGAAAAGGCTTTCAGTATCGGCAGAGATGGCAATGTTATAGAGCGTCTGGCGAAAATTGCAAGGCTCAGGAGAAATCCCGAGACTGTCGACCTTATACTGGATTTTAGTTCCGATAAATATAATGAATTTCTGGATGACATTCGAGAAAATACCTTCAGAGAGATAACACCTCCAAACATATTCATTACGGATAATCAGGTCACTCTCTGTACCGGGATTCCGGGACAGGAAGTGGATGAAGAAAAGCTTCAAACCGATATAGCCAATGCGATAAAAAGGTTTGAATCGTCAAGCGTTACCTTGCCTTTGCTCAAAAGAGAGCCCCCTCCTGTTGATGTGGAGACTACTTTGGAAATGCTTAACAAACCTCCGGTTAATGCTGAATTTGTCCGCACCTCCAGGACAACGTATGAAATAAAACCCCATCAAATGGGTCTTAAACTGGAGAGAGCCAAGCTTATGCAGATTATATCCTATATAGAAAATCGTGAAAGCGACGAATATGAGGAAATTAAACTTCCTGTTGAGTTCATTGCTCCGGAAGTTACAGAAGAAGAATTAAAATCCCGGCTTTTCCGGGATACTCTTTCAACCTACACAACGTATTTTTCGACAAACAACGTGAATAATTACAATCGCAGCATCAATATACGTCTTGCTGCCGAAAGCATAGACGGTACGCTGCTTTTGCCGGGAGAAGAGTTTTCATTTAATAAAGTGGTAGGTCCACGTACTGCCGAAATGGGATATAAAACCGCTCATGTCTTTGTGGCAGGACAGATCCAGGACGGTACAGGCGGTGGAGTATGCCAGGTATCAACCACATTGTACAACGCAGTTTTGAGAGCAAACCTGAAAGTAACTGAAAGACACAACCATATGTTCACAGTAGGATATGTCCCATTAGGACATGACGCGGCTGTTTCTTACGGGTATGCGGATTTGGTGTTTACCAACACAACGGCTTATCCTCTGCAAATCAACGCAAAGGTAACTTCCAACAATGCCCTCACCGTTACAATAAAATCCATCAATGATTATCCCGAATTAAAAGTAAAACTTGCTACAAAAACTATCAGCACTACTCCAATCAAAGTTATCTATATAAATGACAACACTCTTCCAAAAGGAACTGAGAAGGTTTTGGAAAAAGGTATGGAGGGCTATGTTGTAGATACTTATATCAGAATATATAACGGCAACACTTTGATTAAGGAAGAAAAACTTCACAGAAGCGTTTACCAGATGTACCCAAGGAAAATACTCCGGGGCTGCGCTCCGACGGCAGAAATTATAGAATAATCATGAGGTTGTTATGAGAGAGTATTCAGTCACAGCCAAATATGACAAAAAACGAATAGACGAATTTCTTTTCGATATGCTTCCCAATGTAAAGCCATCAGTTATTTATAAGGCGTTTCGTAAAAGAAACATTAGAGTAAACAATAAAAGAGTATCAATGTCCCATTTACTTTCGGTCAACGACAAGGTACAGATTTATATTCCGGACCAATATCTGAACAATGCCGCTGATTCAGAAATATCAGAGCCTGAAATTATATATGAAGACGATTTTATAATAGTGGTCAATAAGCCTCAGGGAATACCTGTTCATAAGGACAAAAATGAAGAAACTCTGGTTTTGGACAGTTGGCTCCGGAGTTTTGTAAGATTCCGGGATCAGGATAAAGTTTCATATGAAGAAGGTTTTCCCGCCCTTTGCCATCGTCTTGACAGAAACACGGGAGGCCTGGTTTTATTCGCAAAGGATTCCAAATCCCTCGCCGTTTTGGAAGACAAGTTCCGTATGCATGAAATAGGCAAGAAATACCTGTGCGTTGTTGTAGGAACGCCCGCCAAGAGTTTCTGTGAGCTTCACGGATATCTTAGGAAAGACAACAAAAACAGCCGGGTATATATTTTCGATACTCCTGTCAGAGGAGCCGAAGCCATTACGACCCGATACAGAGTATTGAAAAAAGCCGGGGATTTTTCGCTTCTCGAAGTAGAGTTGGTTACGGGAAAAACACATCAGATCCGGGCTCATCTGGCTCATATCGGTCATCCGCTCGTCGGAGACGGCAAATATGGAATCAATACAATAAACAGGGCTCTTAAACTTAAATGGCAGGCCCTATGGGCAAATGAACTGTCTTTTAATTTTAAATCTCCTTCAGCCCATCTTGATTATCTTAAGGGAAAAACCATTATTCTTCCTGGAATCAAATGGGAGAATTCGCTTAAACGCATTGTTAATTGAACCTGAAAGGAAAATATTTTATAATTATCAATATTAAGAGGGAAAATTTAAGGAGGGGTAATTATGAAGCTTCTGTTGGCAATTGTGAGTGATGAGGACAGCGGCATTCTCGCTGACAATTTGAACCGCAATGGCTTTAGTACGACAAAACTATGTTCCAGCGGAGGGTTTTTAAGAAGCGGAAACACAACGTTCCTGGTTGCCACCGATGACGACAAAGTTGACGAAGCCATTTCAATAATCGGTAACACATGCAAACCCAGAAGTATGATGATGACCCCTGAAAAGCTTCCCGGAAATTTTGGTTCATTTAATATGTCTATACCGGTGGAAATCAACGTAGGCGGTGCCACCGTATTTATACTGAACATTGAAAAGTTTTATAAACTATAGCTTTTTAGATAATATTCCGCCGAATATCCCGCGACGGCTTATTATTTTAAATAAGAAAAAAGTCCCACAAAGACCGTTTGTTAAAGATTACACAAAACAATAAACGTTTTTTAAGAATAAGGAGGAACAGAAAATGATAAAGCGCTCATCGGAAATGACGGTAGAAATCCGTGAAAAAATGCGGGGCGGCAATGGAAATGTCAAATTGCAGCACATATTCAATACGGACGAAATAATGGGAAAATGCCGTTTATTCAGCCGGATTACTCTGGAGCCCGGCTGCTCAATCGGTCTTCATCAGCATGACAAGGAAGAAGAAGTCTACTATATACTAAGCGGTACCGGCACTGTTGACGATAATGGCGAAATTAAAACCATCGGCCCGGGTGATGCGATAAAAACCGGAGGCGGCCAGGTCCACTCCATTTCAAACAATGGAGATGTGCCACTGGAATTCTTGGCGGTAATAATCCTGTTTTAAAACAAAAGCGGGCGTAAGGGTCTCAATGAGAAACCCTGCGCCCGTCTTTTAATGTTTACAGTTGGGCGAGCGCAAGGATCTCATTTCGAACGCCTTTAAGCACCTAGGTCCAAAAATCAATATAGCCGTTTTTTGACATTCCTCCGCTTGCGCTACGTCATGTCCCGGACGAGGGGTCTTCCTCTCACGGGTCGCTCATACATTTCAATAAAGTCACCGCTCGGTGGTCTTTCCTTCGAAGCAAATCGGCTTATCTCCATGAGAAACCTTGCGCCCGCCCTAAATCAGGAACTCTTATTGAATGCCGGTAACCTCGTAACCGGCGTCTTCTATTGCTCCTTTGATCTTTTCATTGTCTACATCGTGGCTCAGCTCTATTTCGGCCAATTTGTCCTCCAGGCTGACTTTTGCAGATTTGATCCCGTCCAGTTCCTCCAGCGCATCCTTAACATGTTTCACGCAGTGCTGACAGGACATACCCTCGATAAAAATCTTCTTTGTCATAAATATCATCTCCTTATTTTCAAAGTATATTTTCCATAACTGTTGTGTTAACTGAACCTGTTTAGTGTAACGGTTTGAATCTCTTAAGCCTTAACGCATTGGTCAAAACGGATACTGAACTGAATGCCATGGCTGCTGCGGCAATCATGGGATTTAACAAAGGCCCTCCCATAAGGTACAGCAAGCCTGCCGCAACTGGAATGCCGGCTGAATTGTATGCAAATGCCCAGAACAGATTCTGCTTGATGTTCCGTATCGTTTGCCTGCTTAACTGGATAGCAGTAGGCACATCCATAAGATCGCTGCGCATTAAGACTATATCGGCGGATTCAATGGCCACATCGGTCCCGGAACCTATAGCGATGCCAATGTCAGCCTGTGCCAGTGCAGGCGCGTCGTTAATACCGTCTCCCACCATCGCGACTTTTTTACCTTCAGCCTGTAGTTTTTTGATTTCATTTGCCTTGTCCTGGGGCAAAACCTCCGCCAATACTCTGTCGATTCCCACCTGTCTGGCGATTGCCTCTGCAGTCCTTTTGTTATCGCCAGTGATCATTGCCACTTCTATTCCCATATTGTGAAGAGCCTCGATAGCTTTTTTGCTGCCTGGTTTCATCACGTCCGCCACCGCTATGATACCTGCAAGTTCATTGTCGATGGCCACATACATGGGCGTCTTGCCTTCTTCCGCCAGTTTGTCCGATTCTTTCTGCAAAGATATCTCTATTTTCCTGTCATCCATCAGTTTTTTATTTCCGAGAAGCAACTTTTTACCTTCAATTGTAACCTCAATACCATGCCCCGGTATCGCTTCAAAGCTGTCAATACTTGACAGTTCTAAATTCTTTGCTTTGGCTTCATTAACTATAGCCTCACCTAAAGGATGTTCAGAGCCTTTTTCAGCTGAAGCCGACAACCTCAGCAGCTCTGTCAGATCAATCAAGCCGGTTGTAATTATATCGGTAACTACCGGTTTCCCCTCGGTTATTGTTCCTGTTTTATCAAAAACAACGGTCTTTATCTTATGAGCCGTTTCAAGAGCTTCGCCACTTTTGATCAATACACCGTATTCCGCCCCCTTTCCGGTCCCCACCATAATGGCCGTGGGTGTCGCCAGCCCAAGCGCGCAGGGGCAGGCAATAACAAGGACTGAAATGAATATTGTTAATGAGAATACCACCGACTGGCCAGAAATAAACCATGCCAATCCGGAGATGGCCGCAATAGCCATTACCACAGGTACAAAATAACCTGCAATAATATCGGCCATCTTTGCAATCGGAGCTTTTGAGCCCTGGGCGTCTTCCACCAGTTTTATTATTTGAGCCAGAGCTGTATCTTTTCCTACCTTTGTAGCCTTAAACTTTATGGTCCCGTTCTTATTGATACTTGCGCCGATTACAGTGTCACCCGGGTTTTTCTCCACCGGTATGCTTTCTCCGGTAAGCATCGATTCGTCGACTGATGTTCTTCCTTCTGTCACTTCACCGTCAACTGGTATCTTTTCACCGGGCTTTACCAGGATAATGTCTCCCACTTCCACCTCTTCGATAGGGATAACCATTTCCTTACCGTCCTGTATTACTATCGCCGTTTTCGGGGCCAGTCCCATAAGTTTTTTTATGGCTTCTGAAGTCTTTCCCTTTGTTACGGATTCCAAAAATTTTCCCAACAGGATCAATGAAATAATGACTCCTGCCGACTCAAAATACATGTCATGAGCATATTCTTTATGTCCGTTTAATATCTGTATAATTGCGTATATGCCGTAAATAAACGCAGCGCTGGTACCCACCGCGATCAATGAATCCATGTTGGGTTCGCGCCTTATAAGCCTGCTGAAACCGACAGTATAGAATTTATAACCGGCAATGATTGAAGGAATCACCAGTATCAGTTGGATTAGGCCGAAATTTAAAGGATTCATATGGGGAGATATTATATCGGGCAATGGAAAGCCTATCATCGGACCCATTGCAATATACAAAAGTGGCACAGTGAAAACGATGGAGAATAAAAACTTCTTCCAGAGTGTTCCTGCTTCCTTTTCTCTTTCCGCTTTTTCATAATCGGCCTGTTGGCCTGTTTCAATATCAAGGGCTTTATACCCGGCTTTTGCGACAGCATCCTTAATCTGAGAAATCCTGACTTTTGAAGGATCATAAACTATTTTTGCTTTTTCGGTAGCCAAATTGACACTTACCTCAATTATGCCTTCCAATTTCCCTATCGCGCGTTCAACGGCTCTTACACATGAAGCACATGTCATTCCGGAAATGGGTAAAATAATCTCACGTTTGTTCTCATTATCTTCCTGCACTCCATAACCGGCTTTTACGACGGCTTCCTTAATTCTTTCCAATCCCGTTTTCGTATCGTCAAATTCAACCGTAAGCTTTTCGGTAGCAATATTAACATCTGCAGCAATAATACCGTCTATCTTACGTACGCTTCTTTCAACAGCCTTGGCACAGGAGGCACAAGTCATACCTGTGATACCTAATGTCATTTTTTTCATATTTCCACCTCCCTGTTCTGTTATTTTAAGTATTTATCAAGTAAATAGATAATTTCATCGACCTTTTGATTCCCTGCAGCTTCCCCTTCGCTAAATGCTGCTCTGACACAATGCTTAATATGTTGGTCTATAATCTTTAAGTTAGCTTTTTTCAAAAGTCCCTGAACCGAAAGAATCTGTTTGGATATATCCACACAGTATCTGTCATCTTCCAGCATTTTAATTATGCCCTCTATTTGACCTTTAACGGTCTTTAACAAATTCATGACTTCCACTTTTTCCTTGCTTTGCATTCTGAATGTTCCTCCTCCCTACCCCACCACGGGTGGGGTTATGATTTAATTATAAACCCTCAATATCATTTGTCAAGCCGATTGTTTTTTTTCGATTCAACTACCGGTTAACGACATTCTGTAACGCTTTTTATCATATAAATATTGATAGATTTCTTGATTAACAGACAAAAATATATTTCTCATATCATTGAGCTTAGTATACATTAATCACGGGATATATTCTGATTTGGTTAATTTGGTCATAAAGACTAAACAGGGATGACCGATATGACTATTTCCGGTCATCCCCTTTATTCTCTTTATTCTATCGAATAAGTTCCATTATTGCATTATTCCTGATAATATCCGAAAACTCCCTGGAGTTATCAATACTCCTGGAAATAATGATACCTCCGCCGGCAACGTCTCCCTTCTGGTGGAAGTCAGAGCCTGACAGCATGAGAAGCTGATTTTTCAGGGCATATTCATATGCCAGATCATTATGTGAATTATGCCGGGGATTTCCATTATGTATTTCAATTCCGTCCAGCAATTCCGGCGGTGCCGGTATCATTGCCGCTCTGAAAGGATGAGCCTGAAATATCAGTATGTTTTTATCCTTTGTTAGTTTCCTGAACTCTTTCAAATTCAATTTGTAAAGTTCTTTATAATCTCTCAGAAAATCCTCATCAAATCCATAAACCAGATAATCATTCACATTCTCTACAAATCTTATCTCCATTCCGAGTATGACTTTCAAGCCCATCTTTTTTCCGGCTTCAAAAGCCATATTATAACCTTTGAGGTAACAATCTATCTTTTCATTCCAGGTTAGGCCGTATAAACTATCAAAAAAAGTATCGCAATAATGGTCGGTTATAACTATGCCGTGATATCCGGCATCCTTATACAGTTTCACCACTTCAATGGCCGGCACCTTACCGCAGGGGCTGACCTCTTTGGTATGTACATGTGTATCATATTTAAATATTGCCATGTTGATAAATGTCCTCCGATTTCTGTTATGACTTACAATATAAGCCCTTGTTATAATAACACGATACGGCACAAAATCAAATATAACGAATATTGTATTTTCTTACAGCTTCGGAATAAGTACGCTGCTTTAATCATACTTTTCAATGAGGCGGTGAACAAATGTCCGACTTTTTATCGAATCTGGTAAACAATTTCCTGATAGCTTTCGGAGTGATAGTCGGAGCAAGCTTTTTCGCCGGAATAGGAGCCATCATTACCGATCATCCTCCTCTGAAAGCCATGCTTGACCTGGCAAGATCCATAAAAATATGGGCAATGGCTGTTGCCCTTGGTGGTACTTTTTCTTCATTTGCAGTTATAGAAAAAGGACTCCTTCAGGGAGAAATCAAAACAATATTAAAACAAGCCGTTTACGTTCTGACAGCAATTTTGGGTGCAAATACAGGATATCTTTTCATTAAGCTGATACACAGGTGTGGCGTATTATGGCACGGCACAGAATGAAAGCCAAAGCCAATAAGTATTTCTTAAATTTCTATGCCGGACTGATAACCGGGATACTCACCGGCAGTATACTTGCTTCTGCGCTGATAAGCTATAGGATAGATACTTTCTACGAAAGGATCACAGCTCTCGAAAACACTATCATGGAAAAAGACGCTAAGCTTGCAAGCTTGGAAAAATCAATCAATTCAAAAAAATATGTATTGAAAGAGATAGAAGTTATATTGCTATATAACGAAAATGATATTGACGAACTGGAATTCATGCATATCGAAAAAACGGTAAAAGAAAAATACAATATTTTATTAGGCAACGAGATAAAAAGCATAGACCCGGATATCATAACCCTTATTATAGACAGAAGGATTCTTAGGATGAATGGGAAAGAAATCCAGTTACATGTAAATAAACTAATGTTATCTGAAATCCTTAAGCTATGGATCGAAATAAAGGTGCTATAAAAAACTGATTTTACTCCCAATATGGTTTTTTTGACATGCTTTTTCTCAATAGTTTATAATTACTTTAACCGATTCACTTGTTATAATTACTTTAACAGTTTCACTTGCTATAATTACGATTCACCAGCTTACTTTTTACTATGATCTAATGAATAAACAAAAATCAGGGAGAGTGTCATAATGTTTATTAATAATGCGATATGGCTTGCTCAAAATGAAAATCCGGTTTATCTCCTTCCCGGAATGGCCAATCGTCATGGTCTGATTGCGGGTGCTACAGGTACCGGTAAAACAGTAACTCTAAAAGTATTGGCTGAATCATTCAGTGATATGGGCGTGCCTGTTTTCCTGGCAGATGTTAAAGGTGATCTTTCCGGTCTGGCAGCAAAAGGTGCCGATTCTCCGGCAATACAGGAAAGATTGTCGATGCTTGGTATAAAGTCATTCGAATTCAAATCATTCCCTGTAAGATTCTGGGACATATTTGGTGAAAGCGGACATCCGCTGCGCACAACCGTTTCAGAAATGGGCTCTCTGCTTTTATCAAGACTTCTGAATTTGAATGAAACTCAAACAGGAATATTAAATATTGCTTTCCGTATTGCCGATGAGCAAGGCTTATTATTGCTGGACCTCAAGGATTTACGCGAAATGATCAGGTATGTGGGCGATAACGCCAAAGAACTTTCCATGAGATACGGCAATATTTCGCCCCAAAGTATAGGTGCGATAATGAGAAGCCTTATCGCATTGGAAGACCAGGGCGGCGGTCTGTTTTTCGGAGAGCCGGCTTTAGATATCAGGGACTGGATGCAGATAGCTCCCGACGGACGAGGTTACATAAACATTCTGCATAGTGTGCGTCTGTTTAATTCCCCGTTGCTTTATTCGACCTTCTTACTATGGATGCTTTCGGAGCTCTTTGAAACACTCCCCGAAGTGGGTGATCTGGAAAAACCGAAGTTGGTCTTTTTCTTTGATGAAGCCCATTTGTTATTTGAAGGCACTCCTAAGATTCTCGTCAATAAAATTGAACAAGTAGTGCGCTTAATACGTTCAAAGGGTGTTGGCGTTTTCTTTGTTACACAGAACCCGGCAGATCTGCCTCAGGATATTTTGGGACAATTAGGAAACAAGATCCAGCATGTTTTAAGAGCATATACTCCTTCGGAACAAAAGAAAGTAAAGGCAGCAGCAGATGCTTTCCGCCCGAATCCGGAATTCAGCACTGAAGAAGCTATCACTAACCTTGCAACAGGTGAAGCGTTGATTTCCTGTCTTGAAGCCGACGGTCGTCCTTCTGTTGTCCAGAGGGCATATATCCTCCCTCCTCAGAGTTCACTCGGCTCTTTGGACGAGTTGACAAGAAGGGGTATTATCAATAACTCCTCTTTAGCTGAGAAATATGACACTGCCATAGACCGGGTATCGGCTTATGAAGTTTTACAGGCCAGGGCCCTGAAAGAACAGGAAAGGATTCAGAAAGAGAAAGAATTGGCTCAAAAGGGAAAGCAGCAGCGTAAATCGCCCGGAAGACCAAAAACATCCATGATAGAAAAAGCTGCCAATTCCGCCGTAACCGCAATAGGCCGTGAACTGGGAAGAACATTGATAAGAGGAATATTAGGCTCGCTAAAAAAGTAGAGGATTTGCAAAATAAGTTTCTTATTGCCCTACAATGATAAATAAAAGAATATATACTTGATTTATAAGCAATTACTCGGATCCCGGTCGATAGAAACATATAGATGTGGTAATTCTTCATTTGTTTTTGATAACGGATCTATACCGGCCTATCAGGGAATCAGTGATTTTTCCATGCTGAAATATTCAAATTGAATATTGGGGATAATCATATTATTGAAAGGAGACTTTTTATGGGACTTATAAGGGCCGCGGTAGGCGCGGCAGGCGGAGTATTGGCTGATCAATGGAAAGAGTTCTTCTATTGTGAGTCAATGCCGAAGGAAGTTTTGGTAACTAAAGGGAAAAAGCGTATATCCGGGCGTTCTTCCAATGTTAAAGCTACTGATAATATCATTTCCAACGGATCAGGCATAGCTGTGGCCGACGGACAATGTATGATAATAGTCGAGCAGGGACGAATAGTTGATATTTGCGCCGTGCCGGGTGAATATACATATGATGCTTCCAGCGAACCCAGCATATTTACCGGTAATCTTGCGGAAAGCATTAAAGAAACTTTTAAGGCCATAGGCAAAAGGTTTACATACGGCGGGGATCCCGCAAAAGATCAGCGTGTATACTACATCAACACAAAGGAAATAGTCGACAATAAATTTGGTACGCCAACTCCCATTCACTTCCGTGTTGTTGATCGTAGTATTAATCTTGATATTGATACATCGGTCCGCTGTTCCGGTGTATATTCATACAAAATTGTAGACCCGTTATTGTTCTATACAAATGTATGTGGAAACGTAGAATCCGAATTTACACGTGACGAGATCGACAGCCAGTTAAAAGCCGAATTTATTACGGCGCTTCAGCCTGCGTTTGCAAAAATATCAGAACTTGCAATAAGGCCTTATGAACTGCCTGGTCATGCCGTAGAACTGGCCCAGGCCATGAATGAAGCGCTAACAAAGAAATGGCTGAGTTTAAGAGGTATCGCAGTAGTATCGGTTGCTCTTAATAATATAACAATTCCCGATGAAGACAGGGCCATGTTAAAAGAGGCACAACGTCTTTCTATTTTGCAAAATCCGACTATGGCTGCGGCAACACTGGTGGGAGCCCAGGCAGATGCCATGAAAGCAGCCGCATCAAACACAGCCGGAGCCATGAAAGGTTTCATGGGATTAGGCATGGCTCAGCAAGCCGGCGGCATGAACCCACAAAGCCTCTTTGCCATGGGGCAACAGCAATCCCAGCAAACCACTCCTCAACAGGCTTCAATCGGCAGTTCAAACTTATGGACATGTACATGCGGTACTCAAAATTCCGGCAAATTCTGCACCAACTGTGCTAATCCCAGGCC
>Ga0134103_1002681_pt1 | contig 13271 bp, 8 predicted proteins | sample 14_taG_2_FD_94445 | JGI IMG/M metagenome (GOLD analysis project Ga0134103, IMG submission 94445) | Switchgrass degrading microbial communities from high solid loading bioreactors in New Hampshire, USA - 14_58_20_212_A1 metaG | ecosystem: Engineered > Bioreactor > Semi-continuous > Anaerobic >...
GCGGCCGAGTTTGAAGCCCAGACGCCTTACTACTATTCCACCTACGACAAGATCACCGAATCGATTCCTACCAGGAACAAGAAGGTCGTAGTGCTGGGCTCTGGTCCCATAAGAATCGGGCAGGGTATCGAATTTGACTACTGTTCGGTTCATTCGGTATGGGGCCTGAAGGAACTGGGCTATGAAACCATCATCATCAACAACAACCCGGAAACCGTCAGCACCGACTTCGATACATCGGATAGGCTCTATTTCGAGCCTCTGACACCTGAAGACGTTATGGAGATCATCGACCATGAGCAGCCCGACGGCGTTATCGCCCAGTTTGGCGGGCAGACGGCCATCAAGCTCACCAATCCCCTTGCCAACGAAGGCGTCCATATCTTCGGCACCAAGGCGGAGGATGTGGATGCGGCCGAGGACAGGGAGCGCTTTGATGAACTCCTTGAAAGACTTGGTATTCCAAGGCCGAAGGGCTTCACGGTCTTCACACTTGAAGAAGCGCTGGAGGCTGCCAACAAGCTGGGCTATCCCGTGCTGGTCCGTCCTTCCTACGTCCTTGGCGGAAAGGGCATGGAGATTGCCTACAACGACAATGACGTGACCGAGTTCATGGAGATCATCTGCCGCGAGGAGCAGGAACATCCCATCCTGATCGACAAGTACATGATGGGCAAGGAAATCGAGGTGGATGCCATCTGCGACGGCAAGGATATCCTGATTCCGGGTATCATGGAACACCTGGAGCGGGCAGGCGTCCATTCCGGCGACTCCATATCCATGTATCCGCCCCAGAGCCTGTCCTTCAAGACCAGGAACACCATTATTGAATACACCGAAAAGCTGGCCAGGGCACTGAATGTTGTGGGTATGGTCAACATCCAGTTCGTGTTGTTCAATGACCAGGTTTATGTGATAGAGGTTAACCCCAGGTCCAGCCGTACCGTGCCTTACATCAGCAAGGTGACGGGTATCCCCATGGTCAGGATGGCCACACAGATCATGATGGGCAAGAAGCTGTCCGACTTCCCCTATGGCACCGGGCTCTACAAGGCATCGGAATATGTGGCCGTAAAGGTGCCGGTCTTCTCCTTCGAGAAGCTGCATGACGTGGACACCAGCCTTGGCCCTGAGATGAAATCCACCGGCGAGGTTTTGGGGATTGCCAAGAACGTCCACGAGGCCACCCTGAAGGGCCTGGTGGCGGCAGGCATGAAGTTCCCGGAACCCGGAAGCGGTATCCTGTTTACGGTGCGCGATACCGACAAGCCGGAACTGGTGGACCTGGCCGACGGCTTTGAGCGGCTGGGCTACAAGCTGTATGCCACGGGCAAAACCGCCAACTACCTGAACAGGCACGCCATTGCCACCAACGCGGTGAGGAAGATCAACGAGGGTTCGCCCAACCTGATTGACCTGATGGAGTCCGGCGAAATCAAGATGGTGATCAACACGCCCACCAGGGGCAGAAACTCCGAAAGAGACGGCTTCCAGATCAGAAGAAAGGCCGTTGAGCGCTCCATCCCGTGCCTCACCAGTATTGATACGGCCTACGCCGTCCTGCGCTGCCTCCAGATGGGCAAAAAGCCCGCAGAGCTGGATGTGATAAGCCTGGATGTGTTTGAGAATAATTCGCATGATTGAGAACGGCTTTATTAATTGCTCAGCGTAAATATAGAAATAGTTTTTTGGATTAGTGGCAGTTATATGGTTATTTATGGCGGGGAAGCTTTCCCCGCCGTTTGCTTTATCATTCAATATTACTTTCTTTACATGCCGACATCTGAAGCGGAGTAATACTCTTACTTACATAATCATAAAGCGCGGGCTATATGTCCGTGTCATTGCGAGTGGGGTGAAACGGAGCATGGCAATCTCATCAAATAGTGTGCGCAATGCAATGCCATACCTCCCGATTTAATGCCAATCGGTTCAAGGTATGTGTCTCAGTTTGAAAAATAGTTTTCCTATGTATAGTTTAGTTGGTTTCACTCTCGATAATTGAACGGACAGTGCAATACCTGTTGCCGCTCAGCCTACCGAGAGCGTCCAATTTGGACCAAAATTAATGGTTGACACCCAGGCAATCGGCCTCGGTATAACGATATTGATCCGGTAATAAATAGAAAATCAAGTTATATACTCCGCAAGAGTGGTAAATAGTATAAAAAGATGGTTCTACTTTATCAGTGAAGGATAGTTGGTGTTATCATATGAAATATATAGCACACTTCAGAGAAACTGATAAGGCTATCCATGAATTGAGAGTTCATCTCTTAGATGTCGCTGCAAAATGTGATGAGTATGGTTCTAGAATAGGCATTGGCAAAATTGCCAGGCTAGCAGGTGTCCTGCACGATATGGGGAAGTTTAGCGATGAATTTCAAGACTATATTCGATCAATAATGAATACCCCCAAGCAAAATAATCAGGAAGAACCACTAAGTAAAATAGATCATGGTAAAATAGGAGCCCTTTATATCTATAATAAATTCCATGATTCATGCAGTATTTCAGAGAAAATCTTATCTGAAATATTAGCTATGGTTATTAGCTATCATCATGGTGGGCTTAATGATTTTATAACTATGGATTGTCAAGTTCCTCTGCTTAATCGTCTCAAACCAGAAAACCTTGATACACAATATCATACATGTATTAATCGTTTTTTTGATATTGTCTGCAGTGAAAAAGATATAGATAGCCTTTTCTCAGAAGCATGTAATGAGTTGAACAATATTATGAGAAAAGTAAAAACAGAGAGATTATCTGTTTCGTTTACTCTTCATTTATTGATAAAACATCTATATAGCATTGTAATAGATTGTGACAGATTGGATACTTATTTATTCATGGAGGGAATAGAGGAATTACCGTGCTTGGATACAAGTGATCTCTGGAAAAATTATCTAATGCGACTTGAGGATAAAATTAATGAGTTAAAGGCAAAACCGACGAACACTATTTTAGAAGAAAGAATTAAAAAGTTAAGACTTAAGGTTTCTGACGAATGTGCGGATTTTGCACAAAGAGAAAGAGGTATTTATTTGCTCACTGTACCAACTGGAGGTGGTAAAACTTTTTCTAGCTTAAGGTTTGCTTTAAAACATGCAATAAAGCACGGCATGAAAAAGATAATTTATGTTCTTCCATTTACTACTATTATTGAGCAAAATGCAAGTGAGGTCAGGAATGTACTTAATTGTGCTGATAATCTCTTAGAGCATCATTGCAATGTAATACAAACAGAACATGAAAAATATAAGCTATTGGTTCAGCGTTGGGATTGTCCTATTATTTTCACAACCATGGTTCAGTTTTTAAATACTTTTTTTGAATCTGGAACTGTCTCAATACGAAGATTCCATCAATTAGATAATTCAATATTTATATTCGATGAGATTCAAGCATTACCAATTAAATGTATTTCATTATTTAACGATACAATCAATTATCTTAATAAAATATGTCATTGCACTATTGTTTTGTCTTCTGCTACACAACCTAATTTATCGGAGGTTGTCAGACCAATTATGATTTCTGATAGTCCCAATATTATTTCGACCCCTTCAAAACTTTTTACTGAATTTAAAAGGATGAACATTATCCCTCGACTTATTGAGGGGGGATACACAGTAGATACGGTAGTAGACTTTGTTTATAATCTGAAAGCTCGCTATAACAGTGTATTAGTAATATTAAATACTAAAAAAGCAGCAGAGAAAATATATAAAGTTGCAGAAGAACGTAATGTAGGAAATATCAATCTTTATTATTTAAGTACGAATCTATGTCCTGCTCATAGAAAAAAGGTGATTAGTGAAATCAAGGATAAGCTGAAATCTAATGAACATATTATTTGTATTAGTACACAGCTAATAGAAGCTGGTGTGGATATTAGTTTTGAAACCGTAATTAGAAGTTTGGCCGGACTTGATTCTGTAGCGCAGGCATCAGGTAGAGGAAATAGGCATGGAGAGGGGGAAATAAAAGAGACCTACATAATAAATGTCAGGGATGAAGTGCTTAAGAATTTGAAAGAAATAGAACTTGGACAAAAGCATACCCGTACAATACTACACGAATATAGTAACAATCCCGAAAAGTTTGATAATGATTTATTATCCCCGGCTGCAATCCTTCAATATTACAAATACTATTATTCAGATTCAGAAATAAGCACTCAAATGGATTATTATTGTAAAGAAATAAACGAAAAACTGTACAGCATATTATCAGGTCAAAAGCAAAAGGAAATGGCATACGAGGACTTGACGGGAAAGCAATATCCTTTTCAGCTTCTTCATATGTTCAGAACTGCTGCTGATAATTTTAGGGTAATTGATGATAACACAAGAACTGTTTTAGTACCATATGGTGAGGGAAGACGAATAATAACTGATTTATTGGGAAGTAAATCACTTTCTGAAAAGTTAGAATGTCTGAAAGAGTTGCAGCAGTACGCCGTAAACATTTTCGAAAGTCAATTCAGGCTATTGGAAGAAAAAAGAGCTTTTGTCAATTCTCCAATTGATGGAGTATTAATCCTGAAAGATGGATTTTATCATAGCAAATTAGGTGTTATAGAAGAAAGCAATATGGAACTACTCTTATATGAATAGCCGCCTGTATGTATCATAAGAAATATACAAGCGGCAATTCATAATCTCCATTTTAAAATTTCAATCCACATCCTAGGATGACGAAATAATTATACCATACAATAATCTCGTTTTCTAGTTGACATAATAAACCAGTTGTTCTATTATTGTAAATAAAATGATGCGTATAATTTCTATTTTAAAGAAAGGGATATATATGAGAAATCAGATAACATATAAGGTTTATGGTAAATATGCATTATTTACTGATCCGGTTACGAAAATCGGAGCTGAAAAGATGAGTCTTACTTTACCAACATATCAGGCTCTTAAGGGCATAACGGAAAGTATATATTTCAAACCTACAATTATCTGGTACATAGATAGTGTACGCATTATGAAACCAATAAAAACTGAGTCGAAAGCGGTACGTACACTTAAACCTGGTGGAGGGAATGATCTATCCTATTATACTTATTTAAGTGATGTTGAATATCATGTCAAGGCACATTTTGAGTTCAACATGAACAGACCTGATCTCGCTGAAGATCGAAATGAAAACAAGCATTATTGTATAGCCAAAAGATGCATTGAACGAGGTGGAAGGCGCGATATTTTCTTAGGAGCACGTGAATGTCAAGCGTATGTCGAACCATGTGAATTTGATGAGGGAGAAGGATATTATGATAACATGGGTGAAATGGATTTTGGTCTTCAATATCACTCCATTGTATATCCCGATGAACAGTCCAGCCATGAAATGACCGTAAAGTTCTGGTACCCCAAAATGGTTAATGGTGTCATCAACTTTTGTAGACCGGAAGAGTGTCCAAAAGAAAGAGTTATTTCTAAGATGACACCTAAAAAATTCATTAATGGTAGGAACTTTACGATAATCGATGTCTCTGAGTTTCTAGATGATGCTTGTGGGCAAAGGGGGGATTAATAAATGAGTTGGCTTGTCATGTTGAATGAGACGTATAACAATGTGTTTGAAAAAGGAACGAATGGACCATTGCCAATTGCGCATACAACACAGAATGCTGATATTGAAATTATTGTTGATTCAGATGGCAATTATGTAAGTAGTAGGGTGTTGTTTAATGACAAGGAGACACTTATTCCATGCTCTGAGGCATCTGCTAGTCGCTCAGGGAAGAATCCTGTTTCTCATCCACTACATGATAAGCTTCAATATGTAGCCGGTGATTATTCGCATTTTGGGGGGAATAAAGGTTCCGAGTTTCATAAAAAGTATATGGAGCAATTAGAGGAATGGTGTAGTTCGGCTTATTCCAATAAAAAGGTATGTGCAGTTTATAATTATTTGAAAAAAGGATGTCTAGTTCATGACCTGATTAGAGAAGGTATTCTGGTATGTGATAATAACAATAAGCTGATAGATAAATGGACTGGAAATAAAGACGAAAAACCTCCAATCTTCAAAACACTGGCTAGTAAGCAAAATCAAAGTGATGCATTTGTTAGATTTGGAGTTGCCGGGTTCGATAATATTGTCAACCTTTGGGATGATCCAAAGGTATGTCAGGACTATATAGATTATTATCTCAGTAAGCAAAAAGAACGGCAATTGTGCTATATAACAGGAGAAATGGTGCCATGCTCAAATAATCATCCTAAAAAAATAAGGCATCCTGCTGATCAGGCAAAAATTATATCTGCAAACGATGAATCCGGATTTACATACAGGGGTCGTTTCAGATCGGCTGAAGAAGCTGTGCAAGTGGGCTATGAGGTATCACAAAAGGCGCACAATGCCCTTAAGTGGTTAATAGCGAAACAAGGCAAAAGCTTTGGCGATAAGGTGTTTTTACTATGGGGAACAAAAGCTCAAAAAGTGCCATCCCTTACAGGAGACACATTCGATGAGGCTTTTCTATATGAAGATGAATTAAACTCTAATGAACCGATGATATATACGAAGGAAGAAATAGCTCGAAGATTTAACAGAGCAATCTCTGGTTACAAGGCTAGCATTGATAGTCATACAGATTTGGCGTTAATCGGATTGGATTCTGCTACTCAAGGCAGATTATCCATAACATTTTATCGCGAGTTTCATGGTACGCAGGGAAATGAACTATTTGACAATATCAAAGCCTGGCATGAGGAGTGCTCTTGGATTCACACATATAAGAAACACAATAATAAGTTAATAGAATTTATCGGTGCACCTGCTCTTGACGACATTGCAAAGGTTGCATTTGGAACTGAACAGAATAGAGTGATAAGGGCTGAGAGCAAATTGATTGGTGCTACTGTGGAAAGATTATTACCCTGTATTGTAGATCATGCCCATATTCCGGTTGATATTGTCCATGCTTTGGTCAGAAAAGCAATCTGTCCCCAAAACTATAAAGAGAATTATAACTGGCGCAAAGTTGTGACCATAACATGTTCTGTCTATAAAAGACACAGATTTGAAAAAACCAATTCTAAGGAGGTATGGAACGTGAATGTAGATAATGATAGCATGGATATTGTTTACAACTGTGGACGACTATTGGCTGTTGCAGATGAAATTGAGAGGCATGCGTTATGGCTTCAGAACGAGGATAGAGAAACGAACGCCATAAGGTATTTCACGAAATTTGCTGTTGAACCCTGCAAAACCTGGAGAATTATTAATGACAAGCTTGTTCCTTATATCAGACGTTTAGGAAGCAAAGCGGCAATGTACTGCAGGATAAAAGAAGAGATATCAGCAAAAATACCACCGGATAAGTTTGCTGAGTTAAAAAATCTGGATGGAAGAATGATCTTAGGGTTTGATGCACAAAAAAATGAGTTTAGGAGAATAAAATCAGGAGGGGATAAAAAATGAGTGTACTTCAAAACAAAATTGATTTTGTTGCTATTATTTCAGTTAAGAACGCTAACCCAAATGGGGATCCATTGAACGGTAATTTACCCAGAACAACTTATACCGGTTTGGGTGAGATTTCGGATGTATGTATTAAGAGGAAGATAAGGAATCGGCTTTTGGATATGGGGGAGAAAATATTCGTTCAATCAGATGACAAGAACGTGGACGGATATCAGTCATTACGTGAACGTGCTTTGGCTAATGAATTACTCGTAAAAGCAGAAAAAGCAAAAAATAGGGATGAGTTTAAGCGAATTGCTTGTGAAAGCTGGTTGGATGTGCGTAGCTTTGGGCAAGTGTTTGCTTTTAAGAGTAAAAAAGAAGAAAAAGATGAAAGTGGAGATGGGGTATCTGTTGGTATCAGAGGGCCTGTCTCTATACATCCCGCCTTTAGTGTTGATCCCATTGATATTACCAGCATTCAGATTACAAAAAGCGTGAATAATGAATCGAACGACAATTCAAAAAAATCGTCTGATACAATGGGTATGAAACACCGTGTTGATTTTGGAGTATATGTTCTAAGAGGCAGCATTAATGTTCAACTTGCAGAGTTGACCGGGTTTACAGAGGATGATGCAGAAAAAATAAAAGAGGCTATTCGTACACTGTTTGTCAATGATTCCAGTTCTGCGCGTCCAGAAGGAAGTATGGAGGTAGTAAAACTATTCTGGTTTAGGCATAATAATAAACTTGGTCAATATTCTTCAGCCAAAGTTCATAATTCTGTTGTAATAACAAGAAAGCAAGGTGTAGAAACACCATCGTCAATTAATGATTATGAAATAAAATTAAATCCTTTGGCTAACCTAAGTGTTGAAGAATATGAAGGTGTATAGTGAAGAAGAATATCTAAATTTAGCAGGAATACAGCATTATGCCTTTTGTCCAAGGCAGTGGGCATTAATACATATTGAAAAGCAATGGCAAGATAATCTGAGAACTGTAGAAGGCGAATTGCTCCATAAGAATGCTCACGAGGGACAAGCATTTGAAAAAAGAGGAGACATATTGATTACCAGGGGTATGCCTGTATTTTCTGCATCTCTGGGAATAAATGGTGTCTGTGATGTTGTCGAATTCCACAAAGACATCGCAGGCGTTGAGTTGTTTGGAAGAGAGGGAAAATACATGCCATACCCCATAGAGTATAAGCGCGGAAAACCAAAGGAATCTGATATTGATATCCTACAATTAACAGCGCAAGCAATGTGCATTGAAGAAATGTTATGTTGTAAGGTTGAAATAGGATATCTCTTCTATGGCGAAATCAGGCATAGGCAGAAAATAGTAATAACTTCAGAGTATAGAAGCAAGGTAAGAGAAATAACTGAGCAGATGCATATGTGTTACAATCGGCAATACACACCAAAAGTAAAGCAAACGAAAAAATGCAATCTATGTTCCTTGAAAGATCTATGTGTTCCAGCACTCGGACGGTTCAGCACAGTTGAAAAGTATATAACTAAGATGATAGATGAGGATTGAAAGTGAAGAAATTATTAAATACTCTCTATGTTACATCCCCAAATAAATACCTTGCCCTGGATGGAGAAAATGTTGTTGTTCTGGAAAGCAACGAAGAAGTGGGGAGAATACCTTTACACAATATTCAGGGGATTGTTACATTTGGGTACATAGGAGCAAGCCCTGCACTTATGGGAGCCTGTGCTAGCAGGGATATTTCTTTATGTTTTTTGTCTTCTAGCGGTCGTTTTTTAGCTCGTATTGTCGGGTCAGAAACAGGAAATGTCGTGTTGCGTAAAACACAATATAGAATCTCAGATGACGAAAAAATGTGTACAGTAATTGCAAAAAACATGATTATCGGCAAGATTTTTAATTCTCGATGGGTTATAGAAAGGGCTATTCGGGATCATGCTTTACGGCTGGATGTAGAAAAACTCAAAAGAAAATCGGCCTTTCTTAAGGATGCTATCTTAAAAGTAAAATTGTGTACAGATACACAACAACTCAGAGGAATAGAGGGAGAAGCATCTAGTATATATTTTTCTGTTTTTGATGATTTAGTTCTTCAGCAGAAAGAAGATTTTTATTATAAGAATCGTAATAAGCGACCTCCATTGGATAATTTGAATGCTCTACTCTCATTCTCATACACACTGCTTGCCAATGAATGTGCATCTGCATTGCAAACTGTTGGGCTAGATCCATATGTAGGTTTTTTGCATAAAGATAGACCAGGTAGAATGTCTCTAGCCTTGGATCTTATGGAGGAATTACGCTCTGTCTTTGCAGATAGATTTGTTCTATCACTTGTTAATAAAAAAATAGTTTCGCCAAATGGATTTTCAGTTAAAGAGAATGGAGCTGTAATCATGAATGATGAAACCAGGAAAATAGTTTTATCCAATTGGCAAGCAAAAAAGAAAGAGGTTATAACACATCCTTTTTTACAGGAAAAAGTTGAGTGGGGAATTGTACCACATGTACAGGCCTTGCTACTCGCCAGATATATCCGAGGAGATATTGACCAATATCCTCCATTCTTATGGAAATAGGTGATAGTATGTTGGTATTAATAACTTATGATGTTAATACAGAAACAGAGAGTGGAAAAAAGCGTTTAAGAAAAGTAGCAAAGCAATGTGTAAATTATGGGCAGAGAGTCCAAAATTCTGTATTTGAATGCGTTATGGATGAGGCAAAATGCAGGCAAGTAAAAGAAATACTCCTAAAGATAATTGATGAGGAAAAGGATAGCTTGAGGTTCTATTATCTCGGAAATAATTATAAAGGTAGAGTGGAACATTTCGGCGTTAAGAAAAGTTTTGACATTGAAGGTGATCTTATTCTTTAAAGTGCGAATGGTATGCTTACATAAAAATCCTGGATGATTCGCACCAGGGTTATAACAATTAAATGTTATAATATTACCATTAGCACCTTGAAAAAGGAATATTTTGGTGCCAGATTTAAAGAAATTTTGTGCCGCCTATACAAATACATATTTATTTTTTGTCTATTTTTGCTGTCGCTCCCCGTATGGGGAGCGTGGATTGAAATCTGCATCAACTTGTGGTAACAATGATATTATGCCGTCGCTCCCCGTATGGGGAGCGTGGATTGAAATGTTTGTACTCTTCCACGGGATCCGCCGGCCGGAAGTCGCTCCCCGTATGGGGAGCGTGGATTGAAATGCTTATACTCGGCCACAGGATCCTCGGGCTTGTGTCGCTCCCCGTATGGGGAGCGTGGATTGAAATCTTCTCCCCACTTTCCCCCTGGCAAATTCACTGTGTCGCTCCCCGTATGGGAAGCGTGGATTGAAATCAGGATGTGCTGTGCCATCAAACCATCACCAACCGTCGCTCCCCGTATGGGGAGCGTGGATTGAAATCTGCCCGCCATCTGTGATGCGGATGCGCAACACATGTCGCTCCCCGTATGGGGAGCGTGGATTGAAATAAGTAGCCCCCGGTGGTTTTGTATTCTGGGTGTTCGTCGCTCCCCGTATGGGGAGCGTGGATTGAAATATTTATTGCCGTGAGCTTTGCCGTCCCGATCTCAGTCGCTCCCCGTATGGGGAGCGTGGATTGAAATTTCTATGGAATTAAATAAATACTCTTTTATGACGTCGCTCCCCGTATGGGGAGCGTGGATTGAAATCGGTGCACTGTCAGGATATACGATACACGTCCAGGTCGCTCCCCGTATGGGGAGCGTGGATTGAAATATATTATCACCCCTTCTGGTCATCTTTCGTAATTCGTCGCTCCCCGTATGGGGAGCGTGGATTGAAATCGAAGCATAGTTCATCTTTTGGATTGTGTCGGTGGTCGCTCCCCGTATGGGGAGCGTGGATTGAAATTTAGCATACAATTATATCACGCCAGCGTGACACTCGTCGCTCCCCGTATGGGGAGCGTGGATTGAAATCACATCTCAGTAGCCTCGTTGATCATCATTAGGCGTCGCTCCCCGTATGGGGAGCGTGGATTGAAATCGAAAACATGTTACCAATACTATTAAGCCAACCGTCGCTCCCCGTATGGGGAGCGTGGATTGAAATCTCAATGAAACAACGGGCCTTTGGTACTGCGCTCGTCGCTCCCCGTATGGGGAGCGTGGATTGAAATAAGCACCTTTAACATGATTTATCCATCCTTTCTAGTCGCTCCCCGTATGGGGAGCGTGGATTGAAATAGCTTATCCGTAACTTCTTTCACCTGCTCATATGTCGCTCCCCGTATGGGGAGCGTGGATTGAAATCTGAAAGAGATTACCAATATCACGCAACCAACCAGTCGCTCCCCGTATGGGGAGCGTGGATTGAAATCATCGCCCGGGCTTTTAGTGCGTTGGGAACGCCGTCGCTCCCCGTATGGGGAGCGTGGATTGAAATATCCTCGGCGAGACCGAACTTCTCCATGTCTTCGTCGCTCCCCGTATGGGGAGCGTGGATTGAAATATTTTTTGTGTTCTCAGGGGTCTGGTTTGCCTGTGTCGCTCCCCGTATGGGGAGCGTGGATTGAAATGTTGCGCACCTTGCCGAGAGCATCAATGACCTCGTGTCGCTCCCCGTATGGGGAGCGTGGATTGAAATGTTGCCGTTGCCGTGACCAGAATCGGCTCCGATGGTCGCTCCCCGTATGGGGAGCGTGGATTGAAATAAGAAGGCTTGGGACTTCTTGCGCAACCAATTGGTCGCTCCCCGTATGGGGAGCGTGGATTGAAATCTACATCAACCTTTGGCAATAATGATAATATGCCGTCGCTCCCCGTATGGGGAGCGTGGATTGAAATTCTATAGAGATGCAAAAGGCCGAAAGATGTACGTCGCTCCCCGTATGGGGAGCGTGGATTGAAATTCATCCGGGATCGGCCGCAGCCAACTGAGGTCCTCGTCGCTCCCCGTATGGGGAGCGTGGATTGAAATTTTATTGATAGCATACACGGTACTATTCAATAACGTCGCTCCCCGTATGGGGAGCGTGGATTGAAATCCGCCTGAGATGATAACGGAAATATCTCAGCAGAGTCGCTCCCCGTATGGGGAGCGTGGATTGAAATTTCTGCGTCCACAACGTAAGCATAATCTCTCTCAGTCGCTCCCCGTATGGGGAGCGTGGATTGAAATGGACGCTCCGCAAGGGAGTTAAACCCGCTAATTGGTCGCTCCCCGTATGGGGAGCGTGGATTGAAATTGCTTGATGTTGAAGTCTTTGGTCCGGTACCCTTTGTCGCTCCCCGTATGGGGAGCGTGGATTGAAATTTCGCACCTCCTTGCGATAAACTCATCATTCAGTCGTCGCTCCCCGTATGGGGAGCGTGGATTGAAATCTTATTGTGCCTTTTTTCTTGCTTTTAGCATAGCGTCGCTCCCCGTATGGGGAGCGTGGATTGAAATATTGCGGTAGGTTCCCCGCCAACGCCCATTGTGCAGTCGCTCCCCGTATGGGGAGCGTGGATTGAAATTTTTTTGGTATTTCGAGGTAGGAATATCGATATGTCGCTCCCCGTATGGGGAGCGTGGATTGAAATAGGTTCATCATAGGTGTAAAAGAAAAAGGTGAGTGTCGCTCCCCATATGCTTATCTGTGAGGTGATAAATTCAATCGATTCCAGGAAGGAGGAAATGGTTGATGCATTAAGTTGACAAAACCTCATATTGACCTTATCATATTATTTGCATCAAATCATGCGGACATGGCGGAATTGGCAGACGCACCAGATTTAGGATCTGGCGGGAAACCGTGGGGGTTCAAGTCCCTTTGTCCGCACCAAGTGAAGGGAAAACCCTTCACTTTTTTGTATGGACA
>Ga0134103_1002688_pt1 | contig 13227 bp, 9 predicted proteins | sample 14_taG_2_FD_94445 | JGI IMG/M metagenome (GOLD analysis project Ga0134103, IMG submission 94445) | Switchgrass degrading microbial communities from high solid loading bioreactors in New Hampshire, USA - 14_58_20_212_A1 metaG | ecosystem: Engineered > Bioreactor > Semi-continuous > Anaerobic >...
ATAGTTGTTGGACGAGAGGTTCACGACGGTCCGTCCATCGAAGACGGCTCTTGCCCGCTGTTCTCCCTCGAGGACCCGCGGGAGCCTGAAAAGCCCCTGCCTCTTTAGCTCGTTGATCTCTTCTTGCACGAAAGCCAGTGCGTCCTGCATGGAATTCCGTTCCCGCACGACCCCGCTACACCCGTTCCCAGCGCCGCCCGCGGCAGCCGCACTCGGCGCAGCCTTGCACGGCACCACCTGACCCGACGCGGGCCGCCCGGCGCCCGGCACCCGGCCCGGCCCCGCCCTGCGCCGACGGCCTCGCTCCGCGCAGCTGCTTTGCGTGTCGCGCTTCCGGCTTCAGGGTCTGCGGCGTTCCCTCCCTCCGATTAGGTTATTCGGATACGCCATTGAGACTGCCCGTAATCTCATCTGCGCTGTCACCCGTCCGCGTCACCACAACGGGACCGCCATGTCACCATTGGCACGTTGCGACCTTAGTGTTGCCAGGGCGCCACCGCACCCGCGCTCTGTTCGGCTGTTCGCCCTCACCCCGCCGGACCAGAACCCACCGCGCCGCACTGGAGCCCCCGCACCGCCCGCCGCCCGCCACGTGTCACGCGCCGGGCGCCAAGCAAGCGCAAGGTGCAACGCACCTCGCGCCATGCTACGCTACTCGCGTCAGGGGAAGAGCACGATCTTGCCGCAATTCCCTGAGCGTGCAAGCTCCATGGCTTGCTCGAATTCGTCCAGCGGGAACCTGTGGGTGATGACGGGCGAAACGTCGAGGCCCGCCCTCAGCAGGGCCGCCACCTTGTACCAGGTCGCGAACATCTCACGACCAGAGATGCCCTTGAGGGTAGCGCCCTTGAATATCACACCGTCCGCGAGGTCTATCTCGACCGGCCGAGACGGCAACCCCAAGAGGCTCATCTGCCCGCCTTTTCGCAGCGCCGCAAGACCCTGCCTGATGCCGTCGGGATGGCCCGACATCTCGAGCACCACGTCCACGCCCATCCCGTCAGTAGCTTCGGTCATCGCCCTCACGGGATCTTCGCGCCGGGAGTTGATGACGAGGTCTGCTCCGAGCTTCCTCGCGAGGTCCAGTCGGCACTCGTTGACATCCGCGACGAAGACGCGAGTCGCCCCCGCCATGCGGGCTATGGGGATCGCGCACAGGCCTATGGGACCTACACCAACGATGGCAACCGTGGCCGCCGCCACGTCCGCCGAGAAGACCGTGTGCACAGCGTTCCCCAGGGGATCGTGGATCGCCGCGATCTCGATCGGCACGTCAGGCGCGACCTTCCACACGTTTTCTTCGGGCACTACCACGTATTCGGCGAAGCACCCGTCCCTGTCGACGCCTATGATCTGGACGTTCTGGCAGATATGGCCTTTCCCGGTGCGGCAGTGAAAGCATACCCCGCACGTGATGTGGGTCTCGGCGGAAACGAAATCCCCCGGGGCGGTGGACCTTACTTGCGGCCCGACCTCGACCACCTCGCCGCAGAACTCGTGGCCGAAGACCCTCGGGGGATGGATCCTTGACTGCGACCATGGATCCCAGTTATAGATATGAATGTCCGTGCCGCATATAGCGGTGGCCTTCACCTTCACGAGCACATCCCTCGGACCCACGCCCGGGATCGGCACCCTGGTCATCGCCGCCCCGGGCCCCGCGGTCGGCTTGATGACGGCCCTCATCTCCCCTGTCATTACGCTTTGCGCCTCCCTTTTACACCTTAGCCAACCCGGCAGCACACCGACCTGACCCGGCTTGCCGCCCGCCACATCACCGCGCCGCTCTCCTATCGCCGCCCCGCCGGTCGCCCCCTAAGGCGCCGCGCGGCCGCCCGCTGGCATCGCCGCTGCCGTTCAGCCCCCTCGGACGGCGACGCCCTCTCCGACGGCCCGAGGGGCTAGGACGACGAGACGCAGACGTTCCCGCGTCTGTGCCCCCTTTTGTATTATTCGCCGCAAGGCGCGGAACTCCTCGCTTCGCGTTAAGGATGCAGCCGAAAAGGACAAAGGGCAGCGAGAGCGCCCTCCCACCAGCCCACTAGCCCACCCGCCCGCCCCGCTCGCCAGCCCGCCGCTCGCCCAGACCCGTCCCACGCCGACGCCCAACGCCCCTTCCCGCGTGTGCTACGCGCTACGTGGCAATGCGTGGGACGCGCAGCAGCTCAACGTTTTGACATACTTTCTCCATAGAATCCTGAAAAGAGGTAGGTATAATCATTCTTGAGGATGATTGACAGCGCAGGTCTCCTGCCCGAAGATTAGAGAGACCCGTTATTGCCGTCTCTCGGGAGGCGTTGAGGAAGTGAGCACCATTCTCGTGGTTGAAGACGAGGAGTCCGTGCGGGAGCTCGTTCGCATGTACCTCGAGAACGAAGGCTTCCGCGTCGAAACCGCGAGCGACGGCGAAGAAGCCCTCAATAAAGCCAGAATCGATCCGCCCGACCTCATCATTCTGGACATCATGCTGCCCAAGTTCGACGGATGGACGGTATGCAAAGAGGTGAAGAAGACCTCCAACGTACCCATAATCATGCTCAGCGCCAGGACTGAAGAATTCGACCGCGTGCTCGGCCTGGAGCTTGGCGCGGACGATTACATCCCCAAGCCATTCAGCCCCCGCGAGATGGTGGCCCGCGTGAGGGCGGTCTTGCGAAGGGCCGGTGCCAGCCCCGGGGCGAGTGGCCGGGTGCTCACCTACCGCAATCTCACGATCGACCGCGACGCCAACCGGGTGACCATAAAGGACAAGGAGATACCCGTGACCCCCAAGGAGTTCGACCTGCTCTGGTTCCTGGCGTGCCACCCGGGCCGCGTGTACAGCCGCGAACAGCTCATCGCGGAAGTTTGGGGATACGACTACATGGGTGACGCACGCACGGTCGATACACATGTCAAGCGCTTGCGCGAGAAACTCCACGCCGACGGCGACGTTACGTACATTAAGACGGTCTGGGGACGCGGCTACAAATTCGAGGCGGGCGAATGAATGTCTAGAAGCCTTTTCGGCAAACTCCTGACGTCGTACCTTGTGGTGGCGCTGCTGACATTGCTTGCCGTAGGCATCGTCATGTCGCAGCTTTTCGCCAGCTACTACTACTCCGTCAGGGAGCGTCAGCTCATTCAACGAGGCAAGGCCATCGGGGAGCTGATGGAATCGCACCTCGAGAATGGCGAGACCCTCGCGTCGCTGGACAGCGTACTTGGGCCCCTCGCCTACGCCCAGAACGTGCGCATGGCCGTGGTAGACCGACGGGGGTTCATACTCGCGGGCGGGGCCCGGCTGCCTGGCCCGCCGCACCTCCAATTCGAGACCGAGGAAAACCGCCGGATCCTGCAGGGAGAGGTGGTCTCAAGGCGTGACTATAATCCCCGCTTCAATCAGGTCGTGCTCTCGGTGGCCGTCCCCCTGAAGGCGCGGGGCCAGGTGGTAGGCGGGCTCCTGCTCTTTACGCCCGTCGCCGACATCGCGGCCACGGTAAGCGCCGTTGAGCGCATCATCGTATACGCCGCAGGCATCGCGATACTTGTGTCGGCGGTCCTCGGTTATTTCTTCTCCCGCTCCATCTCCCGTCCCATCAAGGAGATGAGCAGGATAACCCTGGAGATGTCCAAGGGCAATTTCGAGCAGAAGATACAGGTGACCTCCCAGGACGAGCTGGGCGAACTCGCCCATAGGTTCAATCATCTATCCGACGCCCTCCAAGAAACCATTAGCACCCTACACCAGGAGAAACTGAGGATCGAAAACATCCTGTCCAACATGTCAGAGGGAGTCGTGGCCACCGACGACCGCGGGAAGCTGATCCTCGCCAATCCCGCTGCCGCGCGCATGTTGAGATACCAAGACACCGGCCTTCTCGGTCTGTCGCTCAAAGACCTCTCTGCCTGCCCTGGGATGGCCGAGATCTTCGGAAGCGTGTTGGAGTCCGGCCGGGAAGAGGCGGCCGAGTACAAGCTTGGTGATGGCAAGACGTTCGTTCTCGTACATGTCGCTCCGCTGAAGGAGACCGATGGCAAAGTGTACGGCGCGGTCGGCGTATTCCAGGACATCACCGAGCTTCGGCAGCTTGAGCAGCTTCGCCGCGATCTCGTCGCGAACGTGTCGCATGAGCTGCGCACACCTTTGACTTCAATCCAGGGCTTCCTCGAGGCCATGATGGACGGAGTGATCTCCGACGAATCCGTGAGGAATCAATACCTCGAGCTCATGCACAGGGAGACCCTGCGTTTGAACCGCCTCATACACGACCTGCTCGACCTTGCGCTCATGGAGTCGGGCAAGGTGAGCTGGGACCTCAATACCGTTGATGCATCTGAGGTCGCGGCGCGCGTGGTGTCCAAGCTCACGCCGCAGCTCCAGGAGCACAAGCTCCGGGTTGAGAGGGATATTCCAGAGGATCTTCCCCTCATACTCGCGAACGAAGATCGAGTGGAGCAGGTCCTCATCAACCTCCTGGGCAACGCCGTCCAGTTCTCCCAGCCGGGGGGCGTGATCGCGATCCGTGCCCGGTCCTCGGGCAACGAGGTCACCGTGAGCGTCCAGGACCACGGCCCCGGCATTCCTGCCGAGGACCTCCCTTACATATGGGAACGCTTCCATCGGGTTGACAAGTCGCGTGCGCGTGCTCTGGGCGGGACGGGCCTCGGCCTCGCCATCGTCAAACAGATAGTTGCTAGCCACGGGGGCCGGGTCGCCGTAGAGAGCGAGCTGGGCAAGGGTTCTACGTTCAGTTTCACACTGCCGGCGGTGCCGCCGGATGAGGCGGGCGGGACCTGCGAAGCCTACGGCGCAGCACGGTGCTAAGTGGGGGTACAGGAGACGGCTGGCCTTTCCCCAAGCACCCCTCACCCCTGCCAGTCTCTGTGACACGGCGTCGCAGACCGAGACCGCGCCGCTCGTTTACACGCCAGGCGGACGGGCGTTCACAAAACGTTGCTTTCTCTGTCACAATTTCTTAACATCCCGCGCGTTATACATAGTGAAGAATCCAACCTCAGGGAGAAAACCCAATTCCGCGGCCTCCCGACAAGGTTTGGCCCGGGATGGCAGGAGGTGGGAGCTTGGGGCCGAGCGGCCGGTACCTGAATCCGCTCGTCCGAAATGCCGCAATGCCCCGTGAGACACGCCGCGTCAGAAAGAAGGTTTCACGTTCGTCGGGGGCTGCCTCCGGGCACCCCCCTCTTTTGGGCGCGGAGACGCAGGCGCGGTATAGGCGAACCGCTGAGGCGGATTGTTGGGAAGTCCCGTGGAAAACATCATATGGAACGTCGGGTGTTGGAGGGAGGAGTGGTTCAGGATGTCGCTATCCAGACGTCGCTCGGAGAACAGGTTATGGCTCGATTGGGTTGCTGTGCTCGCGCTGTCCCTTGTGACGGGTGTGATGGTGCTTTCGCCCACAGCGCTGGCGGCTGATGACGCAGTCCAATCCGCTCAGTCCGCGGTGAGGGAGGTGAGCCTCCAGGAATGCCGTGAGCTCGCGCTGAAATCCAGCTCAAGCGTGCTCCTTGCCGCGAACGCAGTGAAGGATGCCGAGCTCGCGCTGGCGCAGGCAGAGGCCAGCAACCTCACAAAGCCATCTCCAACGTCACTCTATCAGGCTCGTGTGAACCTTTCCGTCGCACAGAAGAATCTCGAGATAGCCAAGCAGGACGCCGTGCTCAACACAGACCAGCTTTATTACTCTCTTCTCAAGGCCGAACACCTGGTGGACATCTCCGAACAGGCGCTTACCCTCGCAGAGAAGCAGCTCGAGGTGGCGAAGGCCAAGGAGAAAGTGGGCATGGCGACCAAGCTCGACTTGATGAGGGCGGAGAACCAGGTCGCCTCAGCGCGGAACAGCCTCGAGAGCGCCACGCTCAACAGGGATCTCGCGATGGTCTCGCTGAATCAGGCCATCGGGCTCGCGCCGGAGACAGTCCTCCGTCTCAGCGATGAGTTCTCCTACGAGAAGACGGGGGACCTCGACCTCGAGGCGAGCATTGAATTCGCTCTCGCCAACCGCGTTGAGGTCGCGCAAGCGCAATCGAGCGTCGATGTGGCGGACATGGAGGTCAGCCTCGCAGACAACGACTTCACGCCTAGGCTCACATACGAGCGGGCCAAGCTCGCAGCGGACGATGCGAGGGTGAGGCTTGCGGACCAGCGCAACAAGATAGCCATGGCAGTCCGCCAGGCATACGTCTCCCTCAAGCAGGCCGAGGCCAAGGTGGACCTCACGGCCAAGAAGGTCGACGAGGCAAAGGAGAACCTCCGCGTGACTCAGTTGCTTTTCGACGCGGACATGGCCACGAACCTGGACGTCCTGACCGCTCAGAACCAGTATACTCAAAGCCAAATCGACGCGCTCCAGGCAATATACGACTACAACGTCGCAAGATCCCAGTTTAGGCGGGCTTGCGGTGATACGAACGTCGGGAACACCAACACCACGAGCGCCGAAAACGGAGGTACCGCGTCGTGACGAACATACGAACGACAGTCAAGCGCCTCCCCAGGCTCTTGCTCCCGCTCTTGTTCATTCTCGCTGCGATCGCGGCGGGGACCGCCTTCCCAGCTGCGCCGGGCACCGGGTGGGTCGAAGCTGCAGACAGCGCCGCGCCGCCGGCACCTGCGTCCGCGTCGACGCCGACGTCGACTTCGCCGTCGACGTCCACTCCAGCGCCGCGAGCGTCGCAACCGGTCCATTTGACGCTGGCTGAGGCGCTCGACCTTGCCGCCAGACAAAACCCGGACCTCGTCAGCAGCATGCAAGCGCTCGAGCTCGGGCGCTCCAAGCTCCGCGAGAGCAGCGGCGGCAGGCAGCCGAAGGTTGCCGTCCAGGGCTATTATGGTAACACATTCCTCGACTCGGCATCGGACGCGAGTTCGTCTGTAAGCGTCACGGTGAGCCAGACGCTGCCTGGTGTCCTCCCGGCACCGTTCAGCGTCGGGCTCTCGGCCACCCAACTCGCCGCCATGGACCTGGACGAAGCAGAGCTGGAACTTGCCAAGGCCAAACAGAACACGATGTTCAACGTGATCTCCGCGTACCTCGGCGTGCTCAGGGCCCAGCAGATGAGGTCTTTGAGCGACGGGTCGGTGGAGTCCGCGTCCAACCTGGTGGATGAGGTGAACACCAAGTTGGCGCTCGGAGTGGCGACTAAGCTCGACCTCATGAAGGCGGAAAGCCAGCTCGACCAGGCGAAGTTCAACCAGCTCAAAGCACAGGACGACCTCAATGCCGCGATGCGATCCCTCGCACTGCTCTTGGGTGTGCCTGCCGAGACTGAGTTCGACCTGGTCAACGAGTTCCAGGTCGAGACGAACGACGAGAGCCTCGAGGAACTCGTGCAGCTCGCCTTCGAAAACCGGAGTGAGGTGAAACAGGCGAGCTTGTCAGTGGAAAAGGCCCGCGCCGCCGTGGACACGGCACGGCGCGCCCTGTGGCCCTCGGTTGGCCTTTCCGCAAGTTACTCTAAGCCCGGGGACGTTTCCCTCACCGCCACTGGATCGCTCGGCCTCACAACAGGGCAAGCAGGCTGGACGCTCACGCTCTCGAAAGGGGACGCCGAAGACTCTCGCTCCGCGGCGGGAACGCCCGGCGAGATCGGGCTGGGGTCCAAGTCGTCCGAGCCGGTGACGAACGTCGGCATCGAGGTGTCGTGGTCTCTCTGGGACGGTGGAGTGACCCGCGAGAAGCTCACGCAGGCCGAGACGACCTTGAAGATGCAACAGGACGCGCTGGAGCGTCAGAAGCAGGCGGTGGTCGAGGACGTGTACGCGGCCGCAGTGGGATTGAAGCAGGCCGTGCAAAAGCTGGAGCTCGCCGGGAAAGCGGTGGGCGAGGCGGAAGAAGCACTCCGCGTGACCAAGGCGCGTTTTGATGCGGGAGCGGCGGTCATGGCGGAGGTCATCGACGCCACCCAATCTCTCGCCAGCGCAAAAGTCGAGCAGATCCAGGCCTTGTTCGATTGCTACCTCGCACGGGCCCGCTTGGGCAAGGCGGTGGGATTGTTGGGACATGAGGGGTGGAAGCTATGACTGCAAATCGCACAAGAGGTAAAGGCAAGCGCCGCCTAGCGGTCGTCATGGTCGTCGCCGTGTGCGTGGTGGGGATAGCGGGATACGGCGTCTATAGGGCATTCTTCGCCGGTAACCGGGGTGCCGCAAGCTCGCAGCAGTTGTACCGGCTCGTCCCGGTGCAGAGAGGGTCGATCACCCTGAAGATCACGGCCTCGGGCACCGTAAGCGCAGGTTCGACCTACGAGGTGGCTCCCAAGGTCAGCGGCACCGTCACGCAGGTCCTGATTAAACAGGGAGACGCTGTGAGGAAGGGCCAGGAGCTCGTCATCCTCGATGACACCGATGCCCGCCAGCGTCTCCAGGAAGCCAAGGATAACCTGGCAGTTGCAGAGGCGAAGCTCGCACAAGCTCAAACGCAGGCGAAGCTCGCCCCCACGCAGAACCAGCTCGCTGTCGAGCAGGCCAGGGTAAACCTGCTCAACGCTGAGGCAAAGCTGGCACAGCTCAAAGAGGGAGCAACGACCCAGGACATCGAGCAGGCCAAGTCCCAGGTCACCCAAGCGCAGCTCTCGGTGGATGCCGCGAATAAGGAGTACGAGCGCAACAAGACCCTCTTCGAACAGGGCGCGGTGACGCGGCAGCAACTGGAGAGCGCTGAGAACAAGTATCTTACCGCCGTTGAATCGCTGAAGTCGGCGCAGCAGAAGCTCGATTCGCTGCTTGCTGGGCCAGATCCTGACGAGCTTGCGGCGGCTGAGGCGGCGGTGTCCCAGGCCAAGCTGAACCTAAGCCTCGCCGAGGCCAACGCCGATACAACGAGCGCCCAGCAAGAGCTCCTCACCGCGCAGGCTCAGGTAGTGCAGGCCAGAAACGCTGTGAGCGCGGCAGAGCGTGACCTCGCTCTCACGCGGGTCGTGTCTCCCATAGATGGAACGGTCACGCAGGTCGCGGCGCAGGTAGGACAGGTTGTGGGACAATCGAGCGTCCTCGCGACCGTGGCGGATCTCACGCACCTTCAGGTCGTGGCGAATGTGGATGAGACGGATGTCCACAGCGTTGAGGTGGGTCAACAGGCCGATATCAAGGTGGAGTCCCTCCCGGACAAGGTCTTTAGCGGTGTAGTCGAAAGCGTTGCTTCCCAAGGCAAGGTCATCAGCAGCGTGGTTTACTTCGAGGTAACCATCAAGGTCACCGACGACACCAGGACCTTGAAACCCGGGATGACGGCCGACGTCGACATCGTCATGGATCGCCGCACAAACGTGCTCACGATCCCCAACGCGGCGCTGGAGGAGCGGCGAGGGCGCCTGATGGCGCGGACCCTGGATGAAAAGGGTGAGCCGTTCTTCAAGCGGGTGGAGCTCGGCATAACTGACGGGACCACAACCGAGGTCATATCGGGGCTCGCGGAGGGCGACATGGTAGCAGTCAGAAGCTCTGCTGCCGCCTCCACGGGTACTACCGGAACGAGCAATCAGCGGAACTCGAACCGCACGACTCCTGGCATGCCGGAGGGCCCGGGAATGTTCATCATGGGGGGACCTCGATAGACGCGAACGGCACGCCGGGGCCGCGGGCCGCGCCGGCCCGTGACCCGTCCCGGCGGCGCACGTATGGGGTGAGTTGAGCGTGATCAGAGTTGACGGGTTAAAAAAGACATACAAGCTCGGCAGCGTCGAGGTCGAAGCGCTCCGGGGCGTGTCTCTCAGCATCGACGAGGGAGAATTCGTCGCTATCATGGGCCCGTCTGGCTCGGGGAAGACGACGTTCATGAACATCCTCGGTTGCCTGGACCAGCCCACGGAAGGGACTTATTCCCTCGATGGGGTGCTCGTGAGCGACATGAACGACACTGAGCTCGCCCGCGTGAGAAACCAGCGCATAGGGTTCGTGTTTCAGACGTTCAACCTCCTCCCGAGGCTGGATGCTGTGGCCAACGTTGAGCTGCCGCTGGTTTACGCGGGCGTCCCGAGGCACACCCGGAGGCTCGTTGCGACGAAGGCTCTTGAGGCGGTGGGGCTCGCGGAGCGTCTCCATCACAAACCTTCGGAGCTCTCGGGCGGGCAACAACAGAGGGTCGCCATAGCGCGAAGCCTAGTGACGCGGCCAGAGATAATCCTTGCGGACGAACCCACGGGGAATTTGGACACCAAAGCGGGCGCGGAGATCATGGCGATATTCCAGGCGCTCAACAACACCGGCATCACCGTGGTCCTTGTCACCCACGATGCTGACATTGCGCAGTACGCCAAGAGAATCGTCCGCTTTCGCGACGGCGTCATAGTCGCGGATGAACCGGTCGCCTCGAGGACGATAGCGGAGCGGGACGAGGCGCTGGACGCGTCGATCGCCGGCCTCACGCGTGGGCGCGCCCCTGAGGAGGAGGTGAAGGCTGGATGAACCTGCTCGAAAGCGTCCGCACCGCACTCCTCGGCATCACCAGCAACAAGATGCGTTCGGGCCTCACGATGCTGGGGGTCATCATAGGGGTTGCCGCAGTGGTCATCATGGTAGCGATCGGCGAGGGAGCAAACCGCCAGGTGTCATCGCAGATAGAGCGACTCGGCTCTAACCTCCTCGTCATCATGCCTGGCCGGACCCGGGAGCCGGGTGCACAGGTAAGGGGAGCGTTCGGAAGCCTGGACGTCCTCACGATGGACGACGTCCAGGAGATACGCGACGAGTGCCCATCCGTAAGCGCCGTGGCCCCGGAGGTTTCACGAGGCACCACTGTAAGGTACGGAACGAGCAGCCTTCAGACGCAGGTCGTGGCCACGACCCCGGATTACCTGACGGTCAGGGCTTTCAACGTCGCCTCGGGCTCGTTCTTCACAGAACAAGACGTTGAGTACGCCACGAAAGTTGCCGTGGTGGGGCAAGGCGTCGTAGACGAGCTCTTTTCAGGCGCTGACCCCATCGGGCAGGAGCTCAAGGTCGGCCAGGTACGCCTGAAGGTCATCGGCGTCATGGAGTCCAAGGGACAAAGCGGCATGACCAACATAGACGATGCCATATACGTTCCGATAACGACCGCGCAGAGGCGCCTCCTCGGGACCAAGTACGTGCGCACAATCTACGCCCAGGCCAAGGACGCGAAATCCATGGACGCGGCCAATGACGAGATAAGCGCGGTCCTCGCTGCCCGCTTGGGTAGCACCGACGCTTTCTACGTGAGAAACCAGGCCGATGTCCTCAGCGCCGCCCAGGACGTCACGCGCGTGTTCACGGTGCTTCTCGCGGGCATCGCCAGCGTGTCCCTGCTTGTCGGCGGGATCGGAGTCATGAACATAATGCTCGTGTCCGTTACCGAACGAACGAGAGAGATAGGGCTCCGCAAGGCCATCGGCGCGAGGACCGTGGATATCCTGATGCAGTTCCTCATAGAGTCGATCGTGCTCAGCCTGGTGGGGGGAGTCGTCGGGATCATCGTCGGCATCGCAGGGTCGAGGATCGCGGCGCGCGTCGCCGGATGGCCGTCGGCCGTCTCTGTCGGTGCCGTGTTGGTGCCGTTCTGCTTCTCGCTTGCCGTCGGCCTGTTCTTCGGGATTTACCCGGCGAGCAGGGCGGCACGGCTGAACCCCGTTGAAGCCTTGCGCTATGAGTGAGCACGAAGACCAAACGCGAGTGAGACTCTTGACAGCTCCCACGTTGAGGTTCAGCGGTCTCACGAGCAAGTGATAAGTAATGGCAGTAATGGCCCGGGGAGAAGGGCGCGGAATTCGGGGATCCGGCCGGTTCGGTTGGCGGCTGAACTGGCCGGATTCTCCCGATCCGTGGCTGGCCTCGCTCCCTGGGGAGGAGGTGGAACGCGAAGTGGAACGCGAAATGGTTCGTGCGAAGCGTGGCTTGGACTCGGAAACGGCGGGAATCGCAAACCTGCCGCGTTGTGCGCGAGCACAGGAATGCGCGCGAGGAGCGGATGGAACACCGTGGGCGCCGCCAGCCCGTCCGGCCGGCCCCGCTGTCGGCTCCACTGCCGAAGCGCGCAGGCTCGTGACGGCCTGGAGCACCGCGAGGCACATCAGGGGCAGTAGCAGTAGCAAGGGCAAGGGCAGCGCTAGAACCGGGACCAGGGGCGCGCAGACGGTGCTCGCGGCACTGGCGCTGACCATGATAGCTGTCACGGCAAGCGTGATCGCCGACGAGCCCGCCGCGCGTGCCGCGGCCATGGGGCTGGCCCAAGCCGGCGTCCAGGTCCAGGCTCAAGCGCCGGCGACGCGAGGCGGCCAATTGGTGGTGCAAAGAGAAGCCGTTGAACAGGACCTCGTTTGGCTTCTTGCCGGCATCATGGACATGGACCGCGACAAGAAGCTCGCCCTGACCCGGAAGCAGGCGGCGGACATTTGGCCGACCTTCAAGTCGCTTGTTGACAAAGGCCTCATCCGCCTGGAGGTTGACCCGGCCCAGTTCGAGTTCGGAAATCGTTTTGGATGGCAAGGCCCGGTGCCAGGACAGACACAGGGTCAAACCCAAGGGCAGGGCGGCGGCCCGTCACAGGTAGACAGCGCGAGAGCCCAGGAGCTTCGCAAGCAGCGGCAGGCAAGGGAGGAAGCCCTCCGGCAGGCCATCGATGACATAGAGAAGACCCTCTCGGCGAAGCAGCTCGCGTACGTCGACAACTTCGACTTCAACCCAGCGGACTACGGCCTGGCGCCCAGGCTGGGAGGGGCTCGCCCGCAGGTGGCGCAGAACCAAAACCAGGGGCAATGGAGTCCGCCGAGCCAGCAAGAGATGCAGAGGCTCATAAAGACAGCAAGGGAAAACGCCCAGAAACTCGCGGACTTCTACAAGAAGTTCCAGGCCTTCATCCAGAAGAAGGCGGGCATCAAGGCGTAGCGCGGCGGAGGCTGACGCGCAGGCGCGCGCATGCGTGGACACCTCCGTCCTGGTGGAGGGGCCGGCCTTGCCCGCCAGGGACGGCGTGCTTGCGGCACGCCTCGTTCGAATTCGGCGCGCAAGATAGCCGCATTCTCCACGCCCCGTCGTGCAAGGCCGGCAAGTCCGCTGCCATCGCTATATCTCGTTAGCCATTGTTGGCTTCGGCAACCTTCAGTAGGGGGGCTAGCAGGTCGGTACATGGAAATGGTGCCGGAGGCGGGGCTCGAACCCGCATGGGCCTAGGGCCCGAGGGATTTTAAGTCCCTTGCGTCTGCCTGTTCCGCCACTCCGGCACTCGTGTGCTTCAGTTTCGTCTTGCGCCCCAAAACCCCGGGGACCTCCGC
>Ga0134103_1002692_pt1 | contig 13186 bp, 10 predicted proteins | sample 14_taG_2_FD_94445 | JGI IMG/M metagenome (GOLD analysis project Ga0134103, IMG submission 94445) | Switchgrass degrading microbial communities from high solid loading bioreactors in New Hampshire, USA - 14_58_20_212_A1 metaG | ecosystem: Engineered > Bioreactor > Semi-continuous > Anaerobic >...
ACCACTACCAGGGCACAGATGGCACAGGTATTGTATAATTTATTTATTTAGATTATTCCGGAACATTTTTATTGAAGGGCTGTCTCAATGCAGATTTTGATTGTTCATTGGGACAGTCTTTTTTGATGTTAAATATGCATATCAATCGATCCGGATCAATAGAGTTGTCACCAATGTTTTTTATTATTCCTGCTCAAGTATGCCGCTGAATCCCTTAAAAAATAAAATACTTACGGTCTTGGATATTTCTTCGATAGACTGACGACGGTCCGAATTGAACCATTGTTGATAAACGGCAATCATGCCGGTAATTGCATACCCTAAAACAATGTCAGCAGTCGAATCATCCATTTCGATTTGTGAGAGTAGGGCTTCCTTTGTTTTTGCTTTCAGCATTGTTACAATCTTGCTTACCAAACTTAAATTCGCATGCATTGAAAGAAGGTGGCCATAGAAATCCAAATCTGTATTAATGATAGCCGTCAGTCTTTCAAATATGCGAGAGGGATTATTTAAGTCCCGCTTAAGGTCAATATCACCAAGAACCGATTCGAAAGCGAGAACGATTTCATTTTCAATTTCATCAACCACCTGATGGATGCCAGAGTAATAATTGTAAAAGGTTTTACGGTTTATATCCGCTAAATCTGCAATGTCGCGTATCGTGATATCATTGATGTTCTTTTGAGAAAGCAATGCTGCCAATGCGTTCCGGATTGCTTTTTTTGTTTTTCTTGTTCGTCTGTCAATCGTTTTCTTTTCTTCCATATCTTAAACCTCTACATTTTAAATACTAAACGTTACTTATACCACATTAATTACTATAATGTGGTATTTACCGCCCTACCGGAAGTATTTGCCCATTGTTGCCTTTAACGATTGTAATTATAATACACATATGTGGTATAAGTCAAATATTTGATATAAGTCAAAATGTAGAATAAATACTATGCCAGTCAGGTCAGGGAGGGATTACGCTTTTTCTGGGTGTGATGTGTTAAAAAGCTGGGAATGACAATTCTGTATTGCGCAGAATGAATAAATTAGCGGAGGGATCAGTATGGCAAACAAGACATTGAAGGAACAGGCTACAAGTATAATTGGGAACGCAGTCCTTGATTACTTGGATAAAGACCCGGACACAAACATACCAAAGTTAATGAAATGGTGGGACAAATTTGACCGTGATAATTTCTATGAAGTACAACGAAATGTGATCCGTAAAGTTGTTGAAGATCCTGATAATGTTTGGTATCGCTACATAAAGAGTTTTTGGACTGATATTGATACGGATGTCCGCAAGACTTTGTTCAAAAACCTGGTTGTTCAAACCTTTTTTATAGGAAACAAAAGACAGAATTACAATAGGAAAAAATATAACTGTAACATTCCATGGGCTATATTAATGGATCCGACTTCTGCCTGCAATCTGCATTGTACCGGTTGTTGGGCAGCAGAATACGGTAGCAAGCTCAACCTGGACTATGATACTTTGGACAGTATCATCAGACAAGGAAAGGAACTTGGTACCTATATGTATATATACTCGGGCGGAGAGCCTTTAGTGCGCAAAAAGGATATCATTCGCCTTTGTGAAGCCCATCCAGATTGCCAGTTTCTTGCCTTTACTAATGGTACTCTCATAGATGAAGAATTTGCTGATGAAATGCTTCGTGTCAAAAACTTTGTTCCAGCAATCAGTGTTGAAGGGTTCGAAGATGCCACAGATTCTCGCCGCGGAAAAGGAACATTCCAGGCAGTAATGAGGGCCATGGAGATTTTGAAACGCAAAAAGCTTGTATTTGGCACATCATGCTGCTATACGAGAGCAAATGCTGAAGTGATCGGCAGCGAGGAATACATTGACAGTATGATTGAGTGGGGCGCAAAATTTGCATGGTTCTTTACATATATGCCGGTAGGTGTGAACGCCGTCCCTGATTTGATTGCGACAGCAGAACAACGGGAATTCATGTATCATCAGATTAGAAAATTCAGACAGACTAAACCCATATTTACAATGGATTTCTGGAATGACGGCGAATACGTTGATGGATGTATTGCGGGCGGGAAGTACTATTTACATATCAACGCCAACGGTGATATTGAACCATGTGCTTTTATCCATTACTCCGATTCAAACATTCATGAAAAGACCTTACTGGAAGCATACCAATCCCCTCTTTTCATGGCTTACCACAATTCGCAGCCATTCAATGATAACCTTCTTCGTCCCTGCCCGCTATTGGATAATCCCGGCGCGCTGACGAAAATGGTGGAGTCTACAAACGCTGTTTCCACTGATTTGCAGAATCCGGAGAATGTCAGGGATTTATCCGCCAAGTGTGTTAAAGCAGCGGAAGACTGGGCGCCGGTGGCAGACCGGTTGTGGTCTTGCAGTGGAAAATGCAAGAAATGTAATGAGAAAAAAGAGGAGGAATATTCGGTTTCTGCTTGTGCCGTTTAGTATATTGATTCCGTTGACCCGTTCATATTTTGCCTTTTAAAACATGGGCAATTGAAGAAGTAAAGCAAGCTTCGGAAAAATTGCCCAAACATTGACAAAATCGGGCGTATCTTAAAAAGGTACGTCCGATTTTGCATATTTGAATTTTTGGACAATCTCTGTTTGTTACGATACATATTGCTTTTTCGTCCGTATAGTTATACAATTCCTGAAAGACGGAAGTTTAAAGGGATTTCTGTGATCAAAACTTAGGAGAAATAGTATCTATGAAAAAATTTAGGTTTAAGAGAAGGCAGATTATCGTTTTATCCTGTATTATTGTCATATTGGTCCTTTTTGTGGCTTTAATGCTGTTCAGTCAGAATAACGGAACATATGTGAAATATACGGAATTTAACGATCTTCTTATACAGGGAAGAATAACTGCTGTAACGATCCAGCCGGATAAGATCGAATTCAGGAAAGAAGCAGACGCTGGGAAGTATTATACAGACAATCCGAGAACGGATGGGTTTAAAGAGAAACTTCTGTTGTCCGAGATTGAAGTAGCAGATAATACAGAAGGTGAAGACATATTTGTTGCGGCCTTTGATATTCTGTTTAATATAGTTTTCATAGCCATTATTATTACTGCTGTTTATAAGATTTTTGGCGAATACTTTAAATCTTTCAAGGTAATAAAGCATACCGGAGTAAAGTTTGAGGATATCGCCGGCATGGATGATCTGAAAAAGGAAATGATGTATGCTGTAGATATTCTAAAAAATCCTGAAGAGTACAGGAAAAAGGGTATACGTCCCACTAAAGGGATCGTGCTGGAGGGTCCTCCCGGAAACGGAAAAACACTGTTTGCAAAAGCATTGGCGGAAGAAGCCGGTGTTAACTTTATAGCAACAAAGGGAGCTGATTTTCAAAGTGCCATCATGTCAATCGGCCCGAGAAAGATTAAACAATTATTCAATAAAGCTCGCAGATACAAGCCTTGCATAATATTTATTGATGAATTTGACGGTATAGGTGAACGGAGAAATTATGCGGGTACCGGTATAGATAAGGAAAATAACCGCATGATAACGGCTATGTTGAATGAGATGGACGGATTCCAAAACGAAGACGGTGTTCTGGTCATAGCAGCCACCAACTCTTATGCTTCATTGGATGCAGCGCTTATTCGTCCGGGAAGATTTGATTTGAAATATACCATTCCCAATCCTGATCAGGATACAAGAGTCAAACTTATCAGTTTATATACCAGGAAGAAACGGCTTTCTGATGATATTAAAATCGAAAACCTTGCCAAAAGTTTTAATGGTTTCAGCTGTTCCGCTATTGAAACCATCCTGAATGAAGCGGCTGTAGTTATGACATATGAAGGTAAAAATGAAATCGACATGAACTGCATCCTGAAAGCATGCAGAAAAATGGGTATCAGGATATGATCATAACAGAAGGTAAGGAGGATTTTATGAATATCGGATATTTACGGGAAGTCTTAACTCATATTGAAGAAATAAAGGTAATAGGGAAAAACGTTGATGTGGACGGTGTAATCTGCAATGTTATGGGAATAGTACGCCATGGCATGGAAATGACTCTTTTAATTCTGCAATATGATGAGAGTTTTCGGCAAAGAATCGAGGAAAGTGAAGAAGCCGGGTTGTTTGATACTTCCGAACTACCTGAGAATAACAGGATGATGCTGCGTAATGACAGAAAAAACGATGCAATTAACCCCTTTCAGTCTGTTTCAAAAGTATTCATTGACCAAAAAGAGTTTGAAGTATACAGTTCAGAGCATCGGCGACTAAGTGCGCAAAACTGGGAACATCTGTTGTTGATTGTAAAATTCCTGGATAACGGGTGGCAGCCGGACGGGATCGATTATCAGAGAATAGATATGTTATTCTTGACCAGTTTGAAACTGGAGGGAGAGTATAATATGATCCCGGACATAAGCCCGGGTCCGGAACTGCGTTTTATTATGAGACCATACAATGTAGTACATCTAGTGGAAAAACCTATTACTTTGGATATAGAAGGAGAGTATACTGATAAACTTATATTCCAGGATGCAGAAACCGGCACTGAACACTGGGTGCAGATTAACAGAGTATATTTGTCGGATATGTGGAAGGAAATGGATAAGGTTTTTACAAATCCAAAACTTCAAGAGCACATGACCGCTGAGGAAATTGCTCAGGCAAGGTTGGATTTTGAGAAAAGATTTTCAAAAGTTTGCCCCAGAGGAATGTACTTACCCGTGATTGAGTACGAATGCGAAGAAGATATATTTTTACAGTTTTATACCAAATCTTTTTTGGATGCAAAACCCTCGCAAGAAAGCAGCAGTATGGCATTTTTAATTAGTCCGGAACAATCTGTAGGTATCATGGGTTTAAAGCTGAAAGCTGCTGTTATTCAGGAACCGGTTTCGGCAGACACAAAAACAATCGAGGCTGAATTATTTCAATATATTCATACTACTACCGATAGGGAGATTATACTCTGAGTTCAACTATTTTAATCAAGTCTGGAGTACATTCTTGAAAAACTGTATAAATGGCTGTATAAAACTTCTTGAAATAAGGAGAATTTTGTCGTACAATGACAGAGTGATATCACATATTCCATGCCCAAAAACTATTAGGTTTGGCGACAAAAGCAAACTTAGCGAAAGCTAAGGACGCAAAGCTATGGGCCTTCCAGATTTTGCTGATGGCTGCCAGGCTGCCGAAAAAACCTTTTTTGTCGCTTCAAAGCGGCTTTTTTTATTTTTTATTTTTTATGAGATTAATAGTAATCACTATTAATAACTGCATCAATTAAGACTAAAAATCAGTATTTATGTTGTATGTATGTATTGTATGTAGCCTTTAAAACTTTAGCTACGAGACAACAGGTAGGCAGCAGGAAAGGCAACATGTAAGACAGCAGGAAAGGCAACAGGGGGGACATCATTTGAAGATCAGAACACGGTTATTTTTAATACTAATAGTCACCAGTTTGATTTCAATCATAGTCTATTCAACTGTATCCATATCACTTTTTATATCAGACGCCCAAAAAAATACATATCAAATAAACCAGGAGAAATTGGAAATTGTTAAAGCTGAAATTAGCGGGATGCTTGACAAACATTTCAATACACTGAAAACCATCGCTCAGCAACCTGCTGTTCGTAATTTTGAATTAGAGAATGTGAAAAGGATTCTGGTCGACGCAGCAAAAGTCAATCCGGATATTATGATAACCCTTGATAACTCTGAAGGAGAGCAACTTGTTAAAAGTAATGATGAAGGCATGGTCAATGTTGCTCAACGGGAGTTTTTCAAACAAGCTATGAGCGGAAATGAAGCCTATGTATCCGATGTTATCGTAACACTTACTACCAATGAATTGATCGTGGTCATCGCTACTCCTGTTCGCGATATGAATAACAATATTATCGGTGTTCTGCAAGCAAACGTTTATCTTGCTCAGCTTAGTGATTTCATCACAGAGCTTTCGAACGATGGCTCAAATGTATATATTCTTTCCAGACAAGGAACTGTATTGGCCCATCCAAATGCTGAATATGTACAGAACCAGGAAGATTTCAGCAGTTTAGAATTTGTGCAGGCTGGTCTTGCCGGAAATGATACAACTTTACAAACTACAAATCTTCATGGCGAAAAGGTCATCGTAAGCCACTATTTAAATGAGTTGTCCGGCTGGTTGATCGTTGTGGAAACACCTGTTAAAGTTGCCATGCTTTCAGCTTACAGACTCATTAATGTATATGTTATCTTGTTAATAGTGGCTGTTGTATTAGTCAGTCTTTCGAGTCTATACTTCTCAAAAAGATTCACAAAGCCTCTGGTTGAGGTATCATCGATTATCAAAACGATTTCAATGGGAGAATTGAAAGACTTTGATGTTAAAGTCAAATCAAAGGATGAAATTGGCCAACTTTATCACAATCTCAAAGTGATGATACAAAATCTCAGAGAGCTTATAGGCAATATACAAACAGTAGCTTCATCCTTAGCATCCCATTCTTTGCAGTTATCATCCATAACTGAAGAATCGACCAGGAGTTTAACCCAGGTAGTTACCACTATTAGTGAAATGGCTCAGGGTAACAGCGATCAGGCTTCAATGGTTCAGAATACATCAGAGGCTATCAGCAGGGTTAATAAAATAATCTCGGAAGCAACTATACATACAGAAGTTGCGGCAGATAAAGCCACAGAATCATTGACTCTTGCCAGGGAAGGCCAGAAGGCAATCGAGAGACAGAGTCAAAAGATTGAGGAAAACAATATGTATACCAAGGCTGTTGGTGAGTCGATACAGCAGTTGGCAGCAATGGCGAATGAGATCCATAATATAGTTGGTGAGATAAACAGTATAGCCGAACAAACAAACCTTCTTGCTCTGAATGCATCTATAGAGGCTGCCCGTGCCGGTGATGCAGGGCGCGGTTTTGCAGTAGTTGCAGAAGAAATCCGTAAACTTGCGGAGCAATCCAACGATTCCACTAAAAAGATCGAGGATATTGTTAACGGCATTAACGGCAGAGTAGCTGAGACCGTTAATAATATGAATCTGGTCAAAGAAAGCGTTGTGGTCATGGATGAATCGGCAGTAGATACAAAAGAGAGCTTCGCTAAAATTTTTGATTCCATTACCGAGCTTGCGTCAATATCCAGTGAACTTTCCGCGGCATTGGATGAAATAAATGAAAAGACCAATGCGATAACTGATCAGGCTGCAAACATTTCAGCCGTTGTTGAAGAGGCGTCGGCAAGCATGCAGGAAATATCGGCTTCTTCAGAAGATCAATTGGCATCAATCGAAACAATTGCTAAATCTTCTTCACATCTGGGGAAAATGGCGCAGGAGCTTCTTGATCAAGTTTCAAAGTTTAAAGTTTAATGATTGTTGATTGAGCCCATATTCTGTTGCCTGGTTTTTTACAAGTTAAAACGACACAGTGTATAGCGGGAGTATGACTTTATGACCATTATCCCGCTTACACGGTTATGAATCGGTGGCCTGGACATAACCAATTTAATTCTTGTCATGCAATTCCCCGAAAAGTTATCAATTAAGTGTTCTATTCAGGACAAAAGGCCTTATTTCAGTTTGTTCACTTTTCTAAGTGATAATAACAGTTTTATTCTGGTTGCCGGCTTGCCTGATGAAAAATAAGGAAAAGGCAAGGGTTAACTAAAAAATACGATAAAGAAAGGAGTAGTCATAAGTGGAAGAAATATATGAACAAGGCCTAATGGAAGAAGATACTTTGGCTAATAGGTTTTTGACCTTCCAGCTTGATAAAGAAGTATATGGAATTGAGCTAAAGTATGTAACTGAAATCGTAGGAATACAAACAATTACTACCATACCTGATATGCCTGAATATATACAGGGTATCATCAACCTTAGAGGGAAAATTATTCCTGTAATGGATGTCAGGCTTCGCTTTAAGAAGGAATTCAGCGAGTATAATGACAGAACCTGTGTAATAGTTGTAAATGTCAATGACCTATCCGTCGGATTGATTGTAGACAGTGTTTCAGAGGTTATCTCAATCCCTGAAGAGGAAATAGTTGCTCCACCTGATATTGGTAAGGAAGGTAATACATTTATCAAAGGTGTAGGCAAGGTAGGTAATGAGGTTAAACTGTTACTGAATTGTGAAAAGTTATTAAACTATCATGATATGGATTGAAAATTAATTATGACACTTGAGAAGTACAACAGGGGGGAAATAATATGAAATGGTTTTATTATATGAAAATAAGTACAAAACTTATCTTAGCTTTTGTTATTGTTGCTATAATATCAGGAATTGTTGGTGTTATCGGAATTACCAATATAATAAAAATCAATGAAAATGACAATATCCTTTATCAAAATATGACAGTTCCTCTTTCTGAAGTGGCGAATATGGCGAGATTATTCCAGAGAGCGCGGGTTAATGCCAGAGATTTAATACTATATGATGATGTTTCAGATATTAAAAACTCATATGATAGGATAAATAATTTTCTTAAAGAAATAGCTGTTTTGGAAGAAAGCTTTGAAAAAACAATAATTCAGGAAGAGATAAAGGTTGCCTTTGCAGAATATAACGATGCCATGGCTACATTCAAAGCGGATTTGGCAAAATTACTGGAATTATGTTTACAAAACTATGACGATGCAGCCTTTGAATTCACAAAAGGTCAACTACAGGAATCTGCTGATGCTGTTCGGGGAGCAATCGATAAACTGATCGAATTTAAAGTTACTGGGGCAGAAAAGCAGGCAGTTTCAAATGATATGGCAGCGCAAACATCAATTTACACAATGATAGCAGTTATTGCGTGTGCCATGGTAGTAGCTATTGGTTTAGGTATATTCATAAGCAATACGATAACCAAACCTTTGAGAACAATTTCCGTTTCAGCTGAAAGAATAGCAGATGGAGATTTGGATGTATATGTTGATATACATACTAAGGAAGAACTGGGGAGTCTGGCTGCTTCATTCAATACGATGGTAAACAATCTTAATGAATTGATCAGCAGTATCAATCTTGCGGCAGAACAGGTTACTTCCGGCTCGAAACAGTTGTCTGAATCAAGCGTTGAACTATCACAAGGTGCAGCGGAGCAGGCAAGTACTATTGAAGAATTATCTTCATCATTGGAAGAACTTGCAGCACAAACAAGATTGAATGCTGACAATTCCAACCAGGCCAATTCTCTTGCAGAAACAGCTAAGGATAATGCCGTACAGGGCAACAGCCATATGAAAGATATGTTGAAGGCAATGGAAGAAATCAACATGTCATCCAATAATATATCCAAGATCATTAAAGTTATAGATGAAATTGCATTCCAGACGAATATACTGGCTTTGAATGCTGCAGTTGAAGCGGCCAGAGCCGGCCAGCATGGTAAAGGTTTCGCGGTGGTAGCAGAAGAAGTAAGAAACCTTGCAGCAAGAAGTGCAAGCGCAGCAAAAGAAACTACTGAAATGATTGAAGATTCCATAAAGAATGTGGAAAAAGGAACAGCAATTGCACAGAAGACATCAGAAGCTCTTAACAGAATTGTGGATGATGTTTCCAAGGTTGCAAAACTCATTGATGATATAGCGGTTGCGTCTAATGAGCAAGCAGCAGGAATCGAACAAATCAATCAAGGTATTGTAATGGTATCAGATGTAGTACAGAAAAATACAGCAACAGCTGAAGAAAGTGCTGCAGCAAGCGAGGAGCTTTCCAGCCAGGCTGAAATGCTGAAACAGCAGGTATCAAAGTTCAAACTTAGAAAAGGGCTTAATGGTACAAGCGAATTTTGGAGAATGAATAATTTGAAAACAGATGCCAGCAAGAGACAGGATTACAATTCAGATGACTCACAGGCATCTTCCAAGGATGACGATACAGATAATAAAGCTAACACCATGCCGAAAAAGATTATCTTGAGTGACAGTGAATTTGGAAAGTATTAATTCACATGTTGAGCTGAAATAAAAAAGGTTTCCATACTTTCAGCAAGCATAGCTGATGGATGGAAACCTTTTTTAGATACGAGTGGCTGTAAAGAAATTTTTTATATAAATAACCTTGCAATGTTAGCAAATATGAAACATATGATAACCCCCATTAGAGTCGGTACGGCAAAAGATACAAATGTCCATTTCCAACTTTGCGTTTCTTTTCTTATGGTAAGGCAGGTTGTGGAACATGGCCAGTGCATCAAAGAAAATAGCATGGTACTGACCGCAGTAATCCAGGTCCAGCCGTTATCCACCAATAATTGTTTTAAGTCCCATATACTATCCAGTTCCAAAAGACTGCCGGAAGCCATATAAGACATAATTACGATTGGAATGACAATTTCATTGGCTGGGAAACCCAGAATAAACGCTAAAAGTATTACACCGTCCAGACCCAGCAGTTTTGCAAACGGATCTAAGAAGTTTGAGCAAATGGCCAGCAATGTCATATCACCTATGGAAACATTAGCCATGACCCATATAATAAGGCCAGCCGGGGCTGCCACCATCACAGCTCTTCCCAGTACAAACAGGGTTCTGTCGAAAATAGAACGGACAATTATTTTTCCAACCTGAGGCTTGCGGTATGGCGGAAGTTCCAGTGTGAAAGAGGATGGAATTCCTTTTAAAATAGTCTTTGACAACATCTTTGAGACTATGAAAGTCATAAAAATACCTAAAACGATCAAACCAGTAAGTAAGACGGCAGAAAATATCGATTTGAACGGTCCGGTGGCGGAACCTACGAAAAACATGGTCAGTATTGCGATGAGTGTTGGAAATCGACCGTTACAAGGTACAAAATTATTGGTGATTATTGCAATCAAGCGTTCGCGGGGCGAGTCAATAATTCGGCATCCGATGATACCTGCTGCGTTGCAACCAAATCCCATACACATGGTAAGAGCTTGTTTCCCACAGGCGCAGCACTTTTTAAAATATTTATCCAAATTAAAAGCAACACGTGGCAAATAGCCCAAATCCTCAAGCAAGGTAAATAACGGAAAGAAAATCGCCATTGGCGGCAACATGACCGAAACCACCCAGGCTAATACACGGTATACCCCAAGAACAAGTGCTCCGTGTAACCAATCGGGTGCGCCCAAATATTGAAAAGCTTCTGTAATTCTGTCTTCGATCCAGAACAGGCCGTCTGCCAATAGGCTGGAAGGAATGTTTGCACCTGATATTGTTATCCAGAAAACACATATGAGCAGGGCAATCATGATTGGAAAACCGGTCAGTTTATTTGTCAGTATTATGTCGATTTTTCTGTCCCTTTCGTTATAATCGTTTTTATCAAAATGTACAGTGTCAGAACAGATTTTTTCTGCGGTCAAAACTAAAGAGGATACGATTTTATCCCGTAAAGTCTCACTGGTGATCCCATCATTTGATAAGATATTCCTGGCATCAGTTAAAACCTTTTTGATTTCTTCATCTTCAAGTAGGTCATAACCGAGATATTCATTAAGAACAGTTATCAATGTTTCATCGTAATCAAGCAGCTTCAGACTGAGCCAGCGTGGATTAATTTTTTTGTTCACTTTTTTTATAATAATTGGCTCCAAAAGGGCAACAGCATCTTCAATTGGTTTTGGATATTTAACTATTAGAGGGGTTCGTTCCTTTGTTGTGCTTAATACTTGCTGTACAGAAAGCATTAAATTGTTTAAGGTCTTTTTCTTTCTCGCAATTGTACCTATTACAGGTACACCAAGCTTTTGGGATATTGCTTCCAAATCGATTCTTATATTCTTCTTTTCTGCTTCATCCATCAGGTTGACGCAAACCACTACTTTATCGGTGATTTCCAATGTTTGCAGAACAAGATTGAAATTCCGTTCCAGACAGGTAGCATCGCAGACCACAATAACCACATCAGGATCACCGAAACAGATAAAGTTCCTTGCAACTTCTTCCTCTGCCGAATGTGCCATAAGTGAATATGTACCGGGAATATCGACCAATACATAAGTCGAACCCCTGAAATGGCAATATCCTTGTGCATTTGTAACCGTTTTACCGGGCCAGTTACCTGTATGTTGTTTTAATCCTGTTAAATTGTTAAAGACTGTGCTTTTGCCGACGTTAGGATTACCCGCCACTGCTATAACCTTATCATCAGGCGTTAATCTCTTAACGATTAGTTCGGAACTAACCGCCTTAATATCCTTAGACTTTTTTTTCGGATCCAATTTTGACACCTCTTTTTATGTTTGGTTATTCATAGATTAGAACATTTGAAGATTCTTCGGACCTGAGGGCAATGACTGCTCCCCTGATTAAATATGCTACCGGGTCCCCGGCCGGACTTTTTAGCAGACATTTTACTTCGGTCCCTTCAATAAGACCAATATCCTGTAATCTTCTTCTGATACTTCCCGTAGATAATAATGATTTTACTTTAGCCGTTTGACCTTGCTTTAAATCTCTTAGAGAGTATAGTGATTTTAGATTATTCATAAAATATGCCACCTTTTAATAGATTTAGGATAGGGAAACTTATTTTCCTTATCCTATAATATGGAAAATAGAAAAATTGTGTTACAAGCTATAAGGGGGAAAATGTGCTCAAGCCGGAAAGGGATTACCAGATATGAATAGTAATTCTGATTTTTACACATTAAAAGGATACCAGTTACAGGACAATACACAAATCACCGCATCTATGGAAGATTATCTTGAAATGATATGCAGAATGGCAAAAAAGCAGGATGTGGTGAGGATAAAAGACCTGGCTGATAATCTTAATGTAAAGCCGTCATCAGCTACAAAAATGGTTAGTAATTTAAAAGATTTAGGATTAGTAGTTTATGAAAAGTATGGATATATAAAACCTACCGGCAAGGGATTGGAAATAGGTGAATACTTGTTATACAGGCATGATGTTCTGAATAAGTTTTTATGTCTAATAAATCAATCCGATGATGAAACAGAACAGGTTGAAAAAATAGAACACTTTCTTGATGAAAAAACAATAAGGAATATAGAGAAATATATAAAAAATATCAAATAGATACATAGAACAGGATCACATGACGGGCTTATATAAAGGCTTTTGTAAAATCGTTGAGCAAACACTTGACGATAACATATTATAGTGATACAATATTTACAATTTTATACAGTAAACCGTTGAAGCGGAAGTAACGGCAACTATGCCTTTACAGAGAGCCTGCG
>Ga0134103_1002694_pt1 | contig 13176 bp, 10 predicted proteins | sample 14_taG_2_FD_94445 | JGI IMG/M metagenome (GOLD analysis project Ga0134103, IMG submission 94445) | Switchgrass degrading microbial communities from high solid loading bioreactors in New Hampshire, USA - 14_58_20_212_A1 metaG | ecosystem: Engineered > Bioreactor > Semi-continuous > Anaerobic >...
AGGGAAAACTGCATTCAGGTTCGGATCATACGGCTGGTCCGGCGGAGCGGAAAAGGAACTGAAAGAAATAATCGAAAGAAACAACATGAAGTGGGATTTCATAGAATCGGTGGAGTTTGAAGGAGCACCGAAAGAAGAGGATCTGAAAAAACTGGAAGCCGGAATATTGAAACTTATTGAAAGGATGAAGGAAAAAGTAATTGAATAATACCAAAAGCCTTCCTGCGGATAAGTCTTACTGCGGGAAGGCTTTTTTAACAAGGCTGCCGTTCGGAAATACTTTTGATGGCGGCTTTATATTTTATACCCGAACGAAAGCCGGTAGTCCATTCAATGATATAATAAAAGATGATTTTAAGGAGATTTACACCGCTGCGATAAGTTATAACAAAAGGGGCTGGATAGTATGGAATTTAAAATAATGCTGGTTGAAGATGATGCTTCAATAGCAAAACTTCTGAGCTCTCATATTGAAAAATACGGATATAAAACCATAACAGTGAACGACTTTGACAGGATCCTTGACATATTTGCCAGGGAGAATCCGCACCTTGTTTTGCTTGACATCAACCTGCCGAAGTATGATGGCTTTTACTGGTGCAGAAAAATAAGACAGGTATCCACCGTACCCGTCATTTTTATTTCTGCCCGTGACGGCGAAATGGAACAGGTTATGGGAATCGAAAGCGGTGCGGATGATTATATAACAAAGCCTTTTTATTACGATGTAGTAATCGCAAAAATAAAAAGTCAGCTGAGGCGCTGCTATGGTGCATATGCCCCCGGTGTTTCAGAGGAAAGAAAAATAGAGCTCGACGGGCTTGTCTTATACCCGGAGAGACCCGAACTGCATTTTAACGGCAATTCCACCGTGCTGACAAAAAAGGAAGCCGTGCTTGCTGAAGTTTTGATGCGCATGTCACCGCGGGCTGCAAGCAGGGATGTGCTGATGGAAAAGCTGTGGGACGACCGTACCTTCATTGATGAAAATACACTTAACGTAAATGTGGCACGGCTCAGGAAAAAACTGCAGGAGATCGGTATTGATGATGCAATTGAAACAGTAAGAGGGCATGGGTACAGACTGAATGCTTCCTGGAGGAATAAGTCATGAAAATTTTTTTCCGCGATCATTTGCCGTTCGTATTTCTGTATGTTTTCAATATGTTTGCTTTGTTTTTGTTTTACAGGAAGCTGGGCGGATTTGATACCCGGGAGAATGTAAACTACTTTATTTTTTTAAGTACCTTCTTCCTGGGCGTTTTTTTATTGTACCGTTATTTTTCCCATAAAAGGTTATATGATAAATTAAGCTGCATGCCGTCCAGGCTTGAAGATATCCTGTCTTCCGCCGGAAATGCTCCGCTGGCCGAAGCCGTTAACAGGCTGCTCCGTATACAGTACAGCATGTTCCGGGAACAGATCCGTATGTACAAGCAGAAACAGGAGGAACATCTAACCTTTATTCACCAGTGGGTTCACCAGATGAAAACGCCGATATCGGTAATTCACCTGATACTCCAGGAAAACGAATGCGAGCCTTGTGCGGACAATATCCGGCAGGAGCTGGAACGCATAAGCAGAGGACTGAACATGGCACTGAATATGGCAAGGCTTGGAAATTTTGAAAACGATTTTGTCGTTGAGACGGTTTTGCTTTACAGTGTTGTTACCGAAGCCATAAATGAGCAGAAAAGATATTTTATACGCAAAAAGCTTTACCCGGAAGTCAGGATTGATACAGGCATATCGGTAAAATCCGACAGGAAATGGCTTAAGTTCATAGTGGAACAACTGCTTGTAAATGCTATTAAATACACCGAAGGGGAGAACAAAAAAATTACCGTATCGGCATATGAATGCGAAAAAGGCAAGATTCTCGAGATTAAAGACCAGGGCGTGGGTATTCCGAAAAAGGATATCCGCCGGGTTTTTGAGCCTTTTTACACCGGGGAAAACGGCCGAAAATTCGGTGAGTCTACGGGTATGGGACTATACCTTGTAAATGAGGCATGCAAAAAACTGGGACACATTACAGAAATAGAGTCCGAACCGGGTAAAGGCACTGCTGTAAGAATTATTTGTAACAGCTGAAGCTATATTACATTAATGTAAGGTTCGTGTAATGATAATCGATGGCACACGGTGCACGGCTGCCTTAAAATAAACGTATCAAAAGACGAAAGGATGATTGGAATTGGAAATACTGAAGCTGAGGAACATTTTAAAAGTGTATGGAGACAGGGTGCAGCACTGTGCACTGAAGGATATCAACCTGGATATCGGGAAAGGTGAATTTGTCGGGATTATGGGGCCTTCCGGAAGCGGCAAGACGACCCTCCTTAATGTAATTTCCACAATTGATCCCCCCACAACGGGAGAAGTCCTGGTAAACGGTGAGAATCCCTACAGACTGAATAATCCGGAACTGGCATTGTTCAGAAGAAGAAAACTTGGGTTCGTATTCCAGGATTTTAACCTGATTGATACACTGACCATCGGGGAGAATATTGTCCTTCCGCTGACCCTGGACGGTTATAAAGTCCCTGATATGGAAAGGAGACTGAAGGAGGTTGCAGAAAAACTCGGTATAGCAGATGTTGTCTCAAAAAGGACGTATGAAGTATCGGGCGGCCAGGCACAGCGCGCGGCCATTGCACGGGCAATTATCCACTCTCCATTGCTCCTGCTTGCTGACGAGCCTACCGGTAACCTTGATTCAAAAGCGGCAAGGGATGTAATGGAGCTGTTTGAAAGCATCAACAGGGATACGGGGGTAACCACTGTGATGGTAACCCATGATCCCAGGTCAGCAAGCTACTGCCATCGGGTGATATTTATAAAGGATGGACGGTTTTTTAATGAAATTCACAGGGGAGACAGTCGTGGAAAATTTTATCAGGAGATTATTGATGTTCTTTCCCTGCTGGGAGGTGATGAAAATGACTTTTATACAGTTCGCCGTTAATAATGTGAAAAGAAATACAAGGGTATACCTGGCATATTTCCTGAGCAGTGTTTTTACCATTATGGTATTCTTCTCCTTTGCGGTCAACTTGTTTCACCCCGTTATAGCGGACCGGAGCGGCGGTGCTGTTGAACTGATTATGGGGCAAACCGAGGCAGCCATTCTTGTATTTTCATTCCTGTTTGTATTGATATCGGTAAGCGCATTTTTGAAAATCAGGAGCAGGGAATTCGGAGTACTGATGATACTCGGTATGTCAAGGAAGCAGTTAAGAAGGCTGTTATTCCTTGAGAATATGATAATAGGATTTTTGGCGGTTATTTGCGGTATATTCGCCGGACTGGTGTTTTCAAAACTGTTATTAATGATTTTGAGCAATATCCTTGAATATGATTCTCTTTCGTTTTATTTTCCGTACCAGGCGATATTGCTGACAACATTCTTCTTTACATTTATATTCCTGGGCATATCTGCACTGACTCCCGTTATTATACGCACAAGCAGCATAATTGATCTCTTAAAGGGTGCAAAAAAAGCAAACAGGGAGATAAAGTTTTCGGTAATTTTATCCGCTGCGGCTGTCCTGCTGCTGGGGTCGGGTTATTTCATGGCGGTTTCCCCGCACTTGTACGGGATTACCCCGTTTCTGGACAGGATTGTTCTGTCCGTTGAAAATATGCCTTATGCTGAATTTGTCATAACAGCAGTCGTGGTCACCGGAACTTACCTGTTTTTCGCCCAGTTCAGTATTTTTGTATTGCACCGGTTGAAACAAAACAGGAATTTCTACATGAACAAAACGAATATGCTGTGGATTTCCGATCTTATATACCGTATAAGGGACAATACCCGCATGCTTTTTCTTGTCACGATTCTTTCCGCGGTTGCCTTTACTGCTATAACAGCGGTGTATGCACTGAGTTCGGTGGTAAAAGACGAGTCACTGAAGGACAATCCTTTCGCACTTACTTATACGTCATACAGCAGTAATGAAAATGAAGAGCGGCATATCCGGATAATTGATGAAATGCTTGAAAGCCACGGGTTTGAGTTCAGAAAGTACAGAAGCGAGATAATAAAGCAGGTATCAGGCGAAAATTACACGGTTCACGTTATTAAGCTTTCGGATTATAACAGCCGGGTATCAGCACTGGGGCTTGAAAAGGCCGAACTGAATGAAAACCAGGCATTGCTGGTACCTGTGTATGTAAGGTTTGATCCGAAAAGGGACAAGACCCTGAGCCAGAAAAATATTCCGCTTGACGGCGGAAAAATAAATCTCGAAGTGGTCGGAACGGCACCGAAAGTTATTTTCTATTCAGGCCTGTTCAGAAACCTGGTTGTCGTCAGCGACGAAACATACGGTAAAATAACGGATATACAGGAAAAATACCATTCCTGGTCTTATGATATACAGGACTGGCTGAACATGACCGAAGTAACTGAAAAACTGAGGGATATACTTGGTACGGGAGAATACGGCAGGTATTTCTGGTCAACAAGGATAGAAGGGTATAACCTTGAAAATCAGAATAAAAAACTGTTTTTATACGTTGGTTTCTTCCTTGGTGCAATATTTTTCCTGGGAGCCGGCAGTTTCCTGTATTTCAGGCTTTATACCGACCTGAACCGGGAAAAAAGCAAATATACGGGCATGTCAAAACTGGGGCTGAGTTTTAAGGAAATGAAAAAAGTGGCAGGAGTACAGACCGCGGTATTGTTTTTTGTGCCTTACATTCTTGCCGGAATTCACACGTATTTTGCAATAAACGTGCTGCAGACGGTACTGTATTCGTCGGTTTTAACCCAGTTTCTTACGGTTATGGGAGTATTTCTCGCATTGAACATTATTTTTTATGCAGTGGTTCACTCACGATATGTTAATTACCTGAGGCGGTTTACCGTCCAGTGATGGTTTACTGAAATAATATAACTTTCGTAATCTGTCTTTATCTTTCAAAAACAATAACGTAAATTGTTTTCATTCCTTCTTGGCACATATGTATTATCTCATATCATCTGCCAATAACCTCTGATATGGAATTTGAAAATATATCAGGGGTATATTTATATACTTCAAAAATCCGGACTGATTGTTCCATATCCAATTTCGCCAAAAAAACGTCCAATTTCGCCAATTCAATCTATCAATAGTTTTTTAGTGCTAAAATGAAAAATAAAACAATTGCAGGAAAACAGATATTTCCTGAACGGAGCTGTTTTGCAGAATTTTCTTGCTTAAGCAAACCTAAGCATCACATCCGACTGTTTCTGTCTTAAGCAGAATCACTGGAAAATCGGTGTCCGGTAAGCGACTAGACTGACGCATATCAGTGAAAAAGGTATTTTCGCTGATTACGTTCCGAGATCTTGTTCTGGAAAGGTGATTGGTATGTATTACCGGGTATATACCTGTCCGGGTAAAACCCGCTGTTTATTATTTATCTGAAATTATGATACAGGAAACAAATAATTGCATTGGGGGAATTAATATGAAAGACAAAAAAAAGAGGTTTCTTTCGGTGCTGCTGGTTTTCACGATTGCCCTGAACATCATATCCCAGTTTGCAGTACCTGCCCGTGCAGAAGACACGGTTATCTATGATACCGTAAAAATAAAATATCCTGTTTTTAACGGAGAAATGTTCAGGGATCAAAAAAAGATTGTTGCTTTTTATACAGATTTTGCCGTGATAAGTTCATATTATAATACTTTGTCTGAGTTCAAAGGGCTTGCCCCGAATACAAAATACAAGGCTTACACTAATGTAAATCACTATTGGGAAGACTTTTTGGGCACAACTGATTCCAACAATTATGTATACTATAACGGTTATGGCCGGATGGCTCAGGCGGGTCATCTGGAAATAAATCTAAGTGCATTTTTAGGTAATGACAAGCATGAGCATACAAGGTATATTGGTTTTCAGAGAGCCACGTCTTTTACATATCATAACCTTGAACTCGAAGCATCCAGATTAGAGGGAAACAAGATTATTGAAGACATATATGACAGTATCAGGATAGACGGAAAACAATTTGAAAAAGGACAAAAAAAAAGATTACCGGCTTCGTGTTGGTGATCTTGTGTTTGCGCCTGTCAGACAGAGTCAGCTCGGTATAAACCTTTCAATAGTGTACCTGAAAACCTTTAAAGAATGTGATTGCAAAGACGGATATGTATCAGACATTGTTGTCACACTCAGGGATATGGCAGGGCCGTCGGTTGTAAAAGCATACCCCTGTGATGAGAACGGAAACAAACTCAGATATGTGTCACTTGTTTACAACGGACAAGTGTACTGGAAAGAGTATGAGGATAACAAACCTTATTATATTAAACCTGGTGACACTGTATATATTAAAGTTGAATTCAATGAAAACATAGATTTTCCGATGACAAAAACACCCATGGAGACATCACTGCAAGATTGCAGGCAGAAGGTTCGAGCAGCATTTACAACGATGGTAAGCTTTATATGCTGAAGGACAATTATATTGTTTTCAAATTTGATAACATCAAGGGCAGCGAGATTTTCTATAAACTGGTATCCATAGATCTAAGCAATCTTTTCGGAAATTTTGAGCTTAATCCTTTATACGGAGAAACAGTTAAAAATGTCAAGCTGCCCAGCGAGTATACAGGTTCCGGCGTTAACCAATCCTCAAGCGTTATCACCGACCTTGCAGGTAATCCATTAATGAAGCCGACCAGTAACAAGATAACTTTGTCCAACACTTGTGTTGTGGACGGGGAAAAACCGTATATTGCGAGCGTGAATAAGAGCGGGTATATGAACAATGCGGCTTTAAAGAATAAGAGCAAAGAAGCCGGCGGAGATGGCACGCATAACAGTGACAGGCTTGCCGGTGTCGGTGACAGAATCGTCTATACCGTGTTATTCAATGAACAGCTTAAAATAAACGAAGAAAGCTCAAACATCTCAACTGATAAATTTACGGCAACTTTGAATGTCAGGGACGACAGCAGTAATTATGTGGCACTTAAATCTACGTCAGTACAGCAGGTTAATGAGCATAAACCGGGCGGCGGCACTCATATCGTGACAGCCATCACCTTTGAGCCGTTTACCGTGCGTGAAAACATGGTTTGCGATGATCCGGAAGGAAAGATCAGACTGATTTCGGTAAAACCGTCGGAGGACATCGTTGTGACGGACATCAGCGGAAACCCGTACCTGGAACATGACTTGACCGATGTAAATACAAACCCGTTTTATCTTGATATTGAACCCCCTGCAGTCAGAACGGATTTTACTATGACCGGCGGTTTATATGCACCGGCTGTTGTATCGGGTTCCGGACATATCATAAATCAGTTCTGGTTCCGGTTCAGTGTATCCGATAACACGATTTCCGAACTCAGCGGTGTTGATGATGCTGAGGGAAGTTTCAGATGGATTAACGGTGCAGATGAAACAAAGAATTTCAACTTCTGGTATGCTGTTACGGCAAGCTCAACCCCTCCGGATTTTCAGACACAGAGGGACAGATGGAGCCTTGGAAGTACAGGACAGAGCTATACTTTTGACCAGGCCAGTACGGGAAACTATATTCATATAAGGCTTGTTGACGCTGAAACTTACAATCTTGGTAACACAAGACTGGAAATTACGGGATACGATATTGCAGGAAACTATGCAACAGAAACCTTCCCCCTTGACTATAGCGCCGACACTGTTGCACCTTCTGCAGAAGCGATATATTTTAACAATGTATATAACAATGCGGATGAAACCGGCCATATTAAGGTTGACGTAAGGGTGATAGATGAAGTGACCGGACTTAAGTCTGTTGAATATGCATGGGTTACCGATGAAAGCGAAAGCCGCACCTGGATTCCGGCCGGAAGTTTTGCTTCGGGAAACAAGACAGCCGACATAACTGTAAACTCACCGATCATTCCGAAAGACGGCAAATACACAGGAATGCTTTATTTCAGGGTTACCGACATGTCAGAAAACACAGGGGAAATATACATAGGCAAGTATTCCTATGACCTGACTGCTCCCCGGTACACAATCGACTATACTGAAAATACAGCAGCCAAGGGATATCTCGCCATTACAGATCTCGATGACGACAGTGCTGCATTGTTTATGATAAAAAACCCCTATGAGGAAGATATCTATTATGTAAGTGTTATTGATGCTGTTTATCTCCATGGCGGAGATATCTTCAGCAATACATACTATGGGTTCGGAATACACAGCTGGTTTGCTAATATGAATACTCCGTCAATACAAGACCTGTACAGCTGGCAGAGATACAAGGTTACCGAAAAAAACGGAGGATATCTTTTTGAGTATGACGATACTCCGAATCCTCATTACGAAGATTTAGTATTCGGAGAAATAATGAACGGAACCTATTATGGAACGATTGAAGTAAAAATGCTTACAGGCCATGTTTTAACAAAGACTTCCGAAATCTCTGAAGAGATGGTTTTTGTTCCGGGCGAAAAACCCGGCTCACTTATAATACAGACATTAAAACTTGAAAACGGTGCTTTTGGCTATACTGTTGGATATGAAGGAACACTTTACACCGTCGTTGCTGATGCAGGAACTTCAGGAGAAAACAGGTCACCGGTCTACGAATATAATTTTCTCCTGAAAGCGGCACCCGGTATTGAAGGTGTTTATAATGCAGTAATTACTTCACCGGATATTATGGATAAGACTGCGGAAGGTTTTGTTCCCGGTGATAGTTCCACATATATGCTTCCAACTCTGAAAGGCGTGACATTTAACATAAGCATCGGGAATACGATTATTCCTGAATGGGGAGATATCGATATTGATTACAATAATACCTATATCAGGGTTTACAGGTGGTATGATGAGATGTATACTCCTGTATTTACCCCGATTGGAGAGCCTCTGCATCTTTATCAGGCAAATCAGAGCATAACACTCCCTGACTGGGAATACCCCACCGGAGAGTACAGGGTGGAACTCGTTGTTACTTCAAAAGCCGCAGGTAAAACATACCGCTTTACCTATCCGGGCAAGATTTATGTTGATTCGAACCCGGCTTCACAGGAATTCGGCCTGGCATTATTCCGCCGTACCCTGAGGTCGGAATATGTTGGGCTGGATGAAAAAGATTACATCTATTACGGACCTTTTTATCCTCAAAACGAGAATGACGAGATTCCAACCGCATACATTACCGAAAGCACAACGGTCCGTCTGCCTGTAAACGGTGATTTCAGTTCCGATTATGTACTCTACTTTACAATAAATGATATGCCTATTGGAATTAGAAACGGGATATACCAGGGGTCCTGTAACTGTTTCAATAAGCGCACAAAAACCTGAAAAGACATATTTCTTTGTATATGACTATGAAACCTGGGAAAAGATTGACGAGGACTTGTTCCCTGCCTCGGAAGCAACCTTTGAAGTGGATGAAAACAAGGACCTGGTGATTGTTGTCAGATCAACAGACGGGGACAGGCATGTACCGTTATACATTACAAACATCCTAAAGGAAGCGCCGCCGGCAACAATTGTATGGTATTTCCATGAATTCAGTTCCTATGAATTGCCTGACGGGGTATCGGAAACTTCAGAACCGGTTACTGCCTACTATGTAACCGATGTGCCGACAATGCCGTATGACGGAACACTGGAGTCTTATACCTTCTACCCGTGGGATACAACAACATCCTATACATTTAAATACATGGATCCTGCCGGAAACGTCGGCAGTGTAACAGCAGACCTTGAAGAAGCAGGGATCAGGCTTGTTCCGTCTGCAGGACCGGCCCAGGATGACGCTGCTCCTGAATATGATATCTACATTTACAAAAAGCTGAATGGTGACAGGTATGAAAGTGTGGGCAGATACAGCGGTGAAAGTGAAACCCGGACTATTGAGGATATCCTCATGGAAATCGGTTATGTCCAGGAATAAAAATACGTAATTAACGTAACCGAAACATCTCCTTATAAGATTATACTGCGTTCAGGCAAAGACGCTGATGTAAATTCCGTTACATATAACAGCACGTCAGACGCTATATGTGGCAATGGCGGCATCCGACGGAGCAGTTACGATAGCAAATGACTATATAACCGTAAATGTATAGGAAAAGAACGGCGGCTTTTCGATAAATACGGTAAAAGGTGACAAGCTGAAGAAGTCGGACGACAATAAAGCCCTTTTGTATCACAGGGATGAGTATGATACATCCTTCACATCCTTTGAGGTGACATATGCGGACGGTACCGTAAGGGAGTACCTGTTCGGCGGAAGCTATGGGTTCCTTGGACTGTCCAGTTCGGCTGTCGATGTGCAGAAGCTGAGTGAAAGCGAAATATCAGCCATGTGGAAAGTTGACGATCTCGTTTTCCAGCAGGTTATCTCACTGGTCAGTGAAGGTGCAAACGAGCACGGAATGGTCAGCATTGCATATTATGTGATGAACCTCGGCCAAAAACAGGTAAGCGTCAGGGCGCGGCTTCTTCTGGACACGGCTCTTGGGAACCGGGATTTTGGATGCTACCAGGTAATTGATGAAAATAACAATTACCGTGTCATAAAAACAGAAGCCGTTCTCACGGCATCCGACTCAATTCCGCAGAACTTCTTTGCCTATGATGACCCGTACAGTCCGTCAATTACAGCTTATACAGTGAGCAGGCAGGGACAGCTGCCATACCAGGTTGCCTTCGGGCACTGGAACAACCTTGCCTCCTCTTTATTCTCCTTTGCGCCCGATAATACGCTTGACTTCACCGATCCATACAACAAATACCTGACTGCTGACAGTGCTTATGCCCTGTATTACGATTTAGGCAGTATTCCGGGTTCGGGCGGGCTTGGATCATTGCTTACATATTACGGTGTTTATTCCCATCATGATGTAAAAGAGGAAAGCACCGTAACAGTCGACCTGACCGCACCTACAAAGCTGACCCTTGACAGCACAGGAGAAAAATATATACCGCAGTTGAACCTGGGAATGGCTGACTTTGCGGTACAGATGGTTATAAGCAATCTTGCGGAGGAAAATGCGAAGCAGTATGGCAATATAACCGTTGCAATATACACTGAACCGGGTATTATGCCGCTGTATTCGAACGGCCAGGCTATACCGGGTGTAAGCTACGATGACATGACCCCCTATACAGTAGCATACTCGGAGTTCACTGTAGGTGAAACCATATCCGAAACGCTGCTGTTTTCAGCAAAACCCTCAAAAAGAACCGAATTCAGAAAGGTGAAAATAAGGGTATTTGATACATCATCAGGCCCGGCTCTTACCGAGGACAAATTACTGGCAGAGAATTCGTTCTATATTCTTTGCCCCAGTACCAACAACGAACTGCCCATGTTTACCTTCACAATGCTTTCCCCGCTGGTTATTTTCTACAAGGGTACACGGCACTTGTTTGTAACCGGTACACACATGGAACTGCTTTATGAATCAATACAGAGCGGAAACTGTACCGTTAAGCTGTATGAGTACATAACAGAAGAACAGAAGGCAAAAGGCAAAAAACCGGAAGAGGTAACCATTTCCAAGGAAAATGTGCTTCAACCTGACCCGACAAAGCTGGATATAATTGTAACTGCAGATATGGTACCCACTATGTGGTACGTGCAGTTCGAATGGTCAAATAATGCGGTACAGTTGGGGATTGTGCCTGAAAAATACCGGAAGATGTCAGCGCCTGCGCTTTCCTTCATGGTAAGCGACAATCCAATGTTCAAAAACGACACCTATGGTGTAATAGCCGTAATACAGAAAAAGGGCGGAAACAACCTGCCTGCCTACAGGATAAGATCCTTCCGGAATGAAGCGGAATTCCAGGAATATAAACAGTTGGGAATATGGACCGGTGAATCATATAAAAAGGACTATGTGGAGATACTGATTGAATTGCGCGGCGAGTTCGAAATCGTGGAAGAGGTTTTCGATCCCGACACAAGAACCATGCAGCCTTCAAAGGTCAGGGCAACATCAGTCAAAACGATGGATAACAAGATTAATAACTGTATAACCATCAATAACTGTATTGATTTCGAGGAGGGAGTCCTCACCCTGTTTTATCTGGAGAAGTTGGGAGAATTTGGTGATATTCAGCTGCATTTTGACGGTTCACTCTATACTTCCGGCTCCAGGACCTCAGTCTGGAAGGGTGAGGCAGCCTTTACAACCATAAGACAGGGAGATGATTATGGCCTCGTACCGTATGATGAGAACGGGGTAAGAAAGGAAAACTTCAACCAGCAGCCCATAACCCTTGTATGGCCAAGCGTTTTTGGCACTGCCCAGTCACTTGCGGGAATGGTTTTCAACCTGGCATACGGAAAACTTGGCGTCATACTGGATGACAATGACAATGAAGTGGGCAGGGTAATCTCCTTCGGAGCGAAGCTTGACCTGGGATTCCTTATCCCCGGGGGGAAACCCGACGAAAATGAAAAGGAAGATACCTACTGGACAAGACTCCAGGGGTTCTGGAGATACTACAAGTACGGCGAAAGAGGCGAGTATGCAGACTGGCTGTACTGCAACTATGACAAAAACTTCGATTTTTCGGTTGAGAAAAAGGAGGAGAATAAAGGAGCCGCCTCGGTCATGGTCGAGGATATCCTGTATGGCTGCGGCGAAGGTTTTATAGGCTTCCATTTTAAAGTCGAAGTAGGGATCCCGAATTACGTGGAAGGCATGCCGAAGATCAAGGGTGAGCTTGAGGTAAATACCATCGGAAACTGGCAGGCAGGCCTTAAAGGTGAGGTAAAACTCCCGACCTTCAGTTTAGAGGCTGAACTGACGCTTAAGAGCTATAAAAACATCCCGATTCCCGATAAACTGTATCTTTTTGTTTCAGATTTTGAACCGGGCGTCAACATAGACGGTTACATTCGTGCTTAAGTTTCTGCTGATATTTCTAATCCGGGAGCAATTCGGTATTTCCTTTTCCAATAAGGAAAAGTACGGTTTTTTAATTTACTATATAATTATATACCTGGCGTATCTTTTCGTACCGAATGATATTTATAACCGCTATTTGACCATTCTGCTCCCAGTTTCAACATTTGCTCTTACGGTATGACCTCCTCTACTTTATTTGTTTTGTTTTGTTTCCCTAATAAAGTAGAAATCATATCGTGGTTACTTTTGTCAATTAGCCTCCACGAAATTTACACCACTACTTGAGACTATAACT
>Ga0134103_1002695_pt1 | contig 13171 bp, 8 predicted proteins | sample 14_taG_2_FD_94445 | JGI IMG/M metagenome (GOLD analysis project Ga0134103, IMG submission 94445) | Switchgrass degrading microbial communities from high solid loading bioreactors in New Hampshire, USA - 14_58_20_212_A1 metaG | ecosystem: Engineered > Bioreactor > Semi-continuous > Anaerobic >...
CAGGGCCACAAGGGCAGCAACAGCACCCACTCCGGCCCAGAGGAAGTTCACCCTCGTCGCGATCTCCCGCCCAGTCGGGGTAAGGCAAGCCTCCAGTGCCGTCAAGAACTCCGCGATGGATTGATAGCGGCGCTCCGGTTGGGCAGCGGCAGCGGTGTGCAGCACCCTCCGCAGGCCCTTCGGCAGTTTGATGCCGTTCTCTCTGGCGAGCGCCAAGAGCGTCCTCCCCAGGCCGAACACGTCGAGGCGGGGATGCGCGGCCGGTTCTCGTTTCAGTTCTGGAGCCATGTAGTGAGCTGTCCCGCCCCGTGCAGGCCCGCCTGCGACTGCGGCGGCGCCGAGGTCGATGAGCTGCACAGATCCCCCCTGCCCGTACATGAGATGTGATGGCTTCACGTCGCAGTGGACAAGCCCCATCTCGTGGAGGTACTGCAGAGCCGCACCCGCCTCCCTGGCTATCTGTATTAGGTCTGAGAGAGAAAGGCGCCGGTCCCGCACCGTGCCCCCCGCTCCCAGCTCCATCACCAAGTACAACACCCCTTTGTCCACCATCACATCGTAAAACTGCCCGATGTTGGGATGACTCAGGCTGCCCAACAGCCGCGCCTCAAGGCGGGCTTCTGGGCTGTCAGCCATGGCCTTGACCGCGGCAGCCCGCTGGAACACGTGGTCCCAGCCCCTCCTCACCACGCCGCTTCTCCCCTGTCCTATGATCTCAAACATACTGTAGCGCCCGTGCATACTCCCACACCCTCCCGGTGTCAAGTATGCGCCAGAAAACGGCAAACTATTCCAAATTCAGACGCCGGCGACGGTGTCCTGGAACTCGTCCTTGTACTGAAGCAGGAACAGGTTGTAGTAAAGGCCCCGTTTGGCAAGGAGCTCTTGATGAGTCCCCATCTCACGAATCTGGCCCTTGTGCATGACGATGATCTTGTCCGCCCGCTGAATTGTAGACAGCCTGTGGGCCACCACGATGCTGGTCCTCCCGGCCAGCAGCCGGGGCAGGGCCTCTTGGATCAGCTGCTCGGTCTCGGTATCGATGTTGGCGGTGGCTTCATCCAGAATGAGCACGGCTGGATCGAAAGCCAGAGCACGGGCAAAGGCAAGCAGCTGACGCTGGCCGGCAGACAATGTGGCCCCGCGCTCCATCACGGGTTCATCGTACTTCTGCGGCAGCTGCTCGATGAAATGATGGGCATTCACATAACGGGCAACCTCTTCGACGCGCTCGTCAGTGATGTCTTTGTTACCGAGGCGGATGTTGTCCTTGATAGTACCGGAGAAGAGGAACACGTCCTGCATCACAATGCTGATGTGCCGGCGCAGTTCATCCTGGCTGAGCAGGCGGATATCCACACCATCGAGCAAGATCTGCCCGCGCTGAATGTCGTAGAAACGGGTGATCAGGCTCATGATGGTGGTCTTACCTGCGCCTGTGGCTCCAACAAAGGCGGCTGTTTCCCCAGGCTCGATCACAAAGGACACGTCCTCCAACACCCAGTCCTCGCCGTGATAGGCGAACCAGACATTCCTAAACTCGATCCGCCCTTTGACCGCAGGGAGATGCTTGGGTTCCGCCAGGTCCTTGATGGCTGGTTCGGTGTCGAGAATCTGGAAGACCCTCTCCGCAGACGCCATAGCCGACTGCATGATGTTGTACTTCTCGGTCAGATCATTGATGGGCCGGAAGAACATCTCCAGGTAGTTGATCATGGCAAAGAGGGTACCAAACTCCGTGACACCCCGGATCACATCACCGCCGCCCACCCAGATCAAGAGGGCTGTGGCCAGCGAGCCCAGGAGTTCCATGGCCGGGCGGAACACAGCATATACCTTCAGCTCCTTCATGCTTGCCTGGTAGTGCTCGGTGTTGACCTGGTCGAACTCCTTAAGCTTGCGCTTCTCCTGGCGGAAGATCTGCACCAGACGCATCCCGGAGATGTTCTCAGCCATGAAAGCGTTGATTTTCGCCAGCTTGGCCCGGACTTCCCGGTAGGCTTCTCGGGCCTTGATGCGGAAGACGACGGTGATCAAGATGATCACCGGCAGGGCACTCAGTGACACCCACGCCAGGCGCGAGTTTAGGCGAAACATGACGATCACAATGCCCGCCAGCATGAACACGTCCTTCGACAGATTGACCAACACCGAGGTGTACATTTCCAGCAGGTTTTCCGTATCGTTGGTCACCCGGGTCACGAGCCTGCCCACTGGCTGTCCGTCAAAAAAGCTGAGGGACAGGCTCTCGATGTGGGAAAACACATGCTGGCGGATGTCGTAAACGATCCGCTGCCCGGTGTACTGCAGCAGGTACACCTGGATATAGTTGAGGACAAACCCCACCGTCAACACAGCAAAAAGCACCCAGCCCAGCCGGACAATGGCCTGCGTGCTGCTCGCCCGCAGGGCCTGCAGTTCTTCACCTGTGAGCGTCTCTGCACCCACGCCGTTCTGGTTCCAGCCCAGGATGTAGTTGTCGATGGCCGTTTTAACCAGGTACGGCCGAGCCAGATCGATCACGGCAACTACCAGGAGCAGCACCACGCATACGGCGATGAGCCGGCTGTAGGGCCGAGCGTAAGCCAGGAGGCGTTTCATCAGGCGCGCATCATAGACTTTACCCAGGTCTTGTTCTTCGTGCAGGTACTCCATGCTTGCCTTCCTCCTTACCCTGCGCTCTCGATTTCTGCTTCCAAAAGCTGCCGCTGGTAGATATCCTGGTACAACCCCGGCTGGTTGACCAGCTCCTCATGAGTGCCCAGCTGCACGATACGGCCCTCGTCAAGCACCACGATCTTGTCTGCACCCTTAAGGGTGGAAATACGGTGCGAGACCAGGATTACTGTCCGCCCCTCAAAGATTCCCTTGAGGTTCTGCAGAATTGCCTCCTCTGTTTCCGTATCCACGGCAGAGAGGCTGTCGTCCAGGATCAAGATGCGGGGATCCTTGATCAAGGCCCGCGCGATGGCAATCCTCTGTTTCTGCCCGCCGGAAAGAGTCACGCCCCGTTCACCCACGATAGTGTCAAACTGCCGGGGAAAGGCCGCGATATCCTTGTAGACTTCTGCCAGCTTGGTGCATTTGATCACATCCTGTTCCGAGGCGCCGGTGGCAGCGAAGTCCACGTTCTCCCTAATGGTAGCGGAAAAGAGGAAGTTATCCTGCGGAACGCAGCCGATCTCCGCCCGCAGCACTTCCAAGGGGATACTGCGGATGTCGCGGCCGTCGATGAAAATGGTGCCAGCAGGGGGGTTGTACAACCGCAGGAGGAGGTTGAGCAGTGTGGTTTTGCCTGAACCGGTGCGGCCCAGGATGCCCAATGTCTCACCCGCGGCAATGTGCAAGTTGATATCCTGCAGTGCCGGATACTTGGCACCCGGATAGGTGAAAGTCAGATCGCGGATGGTGATCTCTCCTACAAGATGGTCCACGTCCGCCAGTGGAGGCTCATCCTTCACCGAAGGCACTTCGGACAGAATGGCGTTGATGCGGTCCATGGATGCCCGTCCCCGCTGGATGATGTTCATCACCCAACCCACAGCCATGACGGGCCACGTGAGCATGCCCAGGTACGTGTTGAAGGCGACAAAATCTCCAAGGCTGATCGCGCCGTTGATCACCATCACACCACCGTAACCCAAGACGATGGTGAAGCTCAAAGAGGCCAGGTAACTGACGAGGGGCCAGAACAGGCCCCAGATCCGCACCAGGTACATGTTCCGGTCTACATTGCGCTGGTTGACTTCGGCAAACCGTTCTTGATCGGCACCTTCCTGGGCGAATCCTTTGATCACCCTGATGCCCGAAAAACTCTCCTGCGCCCGATCGGTCAGTTCGGAAAACGCTTCCTGCACAGCGCGAAAGCGGGTGTGGATCACTCTGCCGAAACCCACCACCACGGCCACCAGCAGCGGCAGCGGGAGCAGAGCAATCAGGGTGAGCCTCAAGCTGATGGTGCGCACCATCATGAACAAGATGGCCGTGGTGAGAAAGATCGCATCCACGCTCATGACGATGCCGTTGCCGAAAGCCATCCGGATCGCGCTGATATCGTTGGTGGCGTGAGCCATGAGGTCCCCCGTCTTGTGGCGCGTGAAGAAATCGGCGGAAAGAGTCTGGAGATGCCCAAACAGCATGCGCCGCAGCACATGTTCCAGGCGCCGCGCATTGCCCATCACCAGCATCCGCCAGAAGTAGCGGCAGATGGCTATGAACACCGATAAAGCGGCCAGCAAGCCCACAAAGGGCAGGAAGTCCTTGTGCTGGATTCCCTCTTCGGCGATCTTGTCCGTCATGATCCCAAAAAGGCGAGGTATGAAGAGCTGGCCGGTGTTAACGGCCAGCAGTGCAGCAATTCCTAGGCTGTATGTGAGCAAGTGTTCCCGCAGAAAACTGCGCAGGCGGTAGAACGAGCTGATGGGAATCCCTCCATTCCAGAGACAGCGTCAGGGCTTAAGTGCCACCGGCTGGCCCAGCCTTGCCGATTCGTAGGCGGCAAGAGCTACTGCCATGGCCTGGAGCCCATCGAAGCCGGTTATGCTGGGACTGCGCTTTGTGGCCACCATCTCCACGAAGTCGGCGATGAGGGCCAGATCCATGTCTTCGGTAAACGGCTGGGTGACCAGTTTGCCGGCGCCGTCGTCGTAGATCCTGATCGACTGGGCCAGAGCATCAACGTAGAGGGAACCCTGCGTGCCCACCAGCTCCAGCGTCACGTCGCCCCAGGTGTGGAAGGACTTAGGACGCGACCAGCTCGGGTCTTGGGTGAAGGGAATACCTCCCTCGAGCTCCATGAAGAGCATGCCGCAGTCATCGATGTCCACATCGTGAATCATGGTGTCCACTTCGGCGTAGACAGAGACAACCTCTTTGCCGGTCAACCAGCGCACCACGTCCACCACGTGGACAGTGTGGTCCATGACGGCGCCTCCGCCCGCCAGCTCTTTCTGTATAAACCATCCGCCCGGCATCTGGCCTCTGTTTGTCCCGCGGACGGCTACGATTTCACCGATGGCGCCCTCATCCAGGAGTGCCTTTACCCGCCGGATGGGCGTGCAGAAGCGCACTGGAAAAGCAATTTGCAGCCTGACGCCTGCCTCTTCGCAGGCCTTGATCATGGCTTTCGCATCCTCAACCGAAGTGGCAATAGGCTTTTCACAGAGAATGTCCTTGCCGTGCTTAGCTGCCAGTTCTGTCCATTTGCGGTGGAAAGCGTTCTCGGAGCAGATGATTACAGCGTCCACGTGCTTGAGCAGTTCTTCAGCGTCGGCAAAAAACCGGGTTCGGAACATCTCTGCTCCCCGCTTCCCCCGCTCTTCGTTGTCATCGTAGATGCCCACAAGCTTTGCATTGGGCAGCTGGTTCACAGCGGAGGCATATGAATAGGCGTGCATATGAGCCAGGCTGATAATTCCTATGCGAACCATGAGATTCCCCTCCCTATAAGCTGATAACGCGGCCGGTTTCTGCCGATTCTACCGCGGCCAGGGCCACCCGGACTGTTGCCACCGCGTCCTTAAGTGTCACCTTGGGCTCGCGGCCTTCCCGGATGGCGGCAACCATATCCGCGAGCTCTGCTTCATAGGGGCTGACCAGGGACGGGCTTTCCGGTACCGCCACATTGGCCCACTCTTCTCCCGCCGCGGCCTTGTTGTAGACGATGGCCGCAGTCTTACGGGTATCAAACTCTACCATGCCTTTGCTCCCAGCAATCTCCAGCGCCGTATAGAACTGCCCCGGGTAATTGGCCCAGCTGCCTTCTACGTGCGCGATGACTCCGTTCTTAAAGCGGAGCATGACAAAAGCGTGCTCCATGCGCTCATCTGTCACGCCCCTCGTTGTTTTGGCATACACTCTCTCCACTTCCCCGAAGCACCAGCGCAGATAGTCGATATCATGAATGGCCAGGTCGAGGATGACGCCGCCGCTTCTGGCGAAGTCTGCATACCAGTCCTGCCAGCCGCGGGGGAACAAGGAACCGCCCCGGAAAGCCCGGGCTACTGCGGGACGCCCAACAGCGCCGCTGAGGATCTTCTCCCGGGCAGCGACGTATTCGGGAAAGAACCGTACCACGTGGCCCACACCGATCTTCTTGCGGGCCTCAGCCGCCAACCTCTCCACAAGATCGCATTCTTCTCTGGTACGCACCAGCGGCTTCTCGCAGAAAACGTGCTTGTCCATCTCCACCGCACGTCTGATGAGTTCTGCGTGGCCGTCGGTGGGCACGCAGATATCCACGAGGTCAATGTCTGGGTCGCCGATAACCTCTTCTCCCTTAACATAGGACTTAACGCCCAGTTGTGCTTCCGCATGCTGCCGCCTTTCTGGATCGAGATCTGCCACCGCAGCCAATCTGGCGCCGGGCAGCTTCTTCCAGATGGAGGCGTGCAGGCGGCCCATGGTACCGTAACCGATCACTGCAACTCGTATCATTCCATTCACCCACCTACAAGTACTGGTCTGAGTTAACATTCGGGAACAGCCAGCAGTTTCCTTCAATGATCTCTTCCCCGCACCACTCTTTCTTCCAGTTTGGCTACGAGGAAGTAGAGGATGACGGAAACCACCGCCAAGAGCAGCACGCTGGCCATGACGAGGGACATGTTGAACACCTGCCCACCGTAGATGATCAGGTAACCCAAGCCCGCCTTGGAGGCGAGGAACTCACCCACGATGGTACCCACTAAGGACAGCCCCACGTTGACCTTTAGGGCCGCGATCATGGTGGGGACGCTCGCCGGGATAATTACCTTCGTCAGAATCTGGCCCTTGGTGGCACCGAAGGTGCGGGCCAACATGATCTTGTTGGGGTCCACCTCCTTGAAGCCGTTGTGCATCATCATGATAGTGACGATGACTGATACGGAGATGGTCATGGCGACCACGGCAGTGATAGTGGTTCCCAGCCAGACGACGAAAATGGGGCCAAGGGCTACTTTGGGGATGCTCTCTAGGACGACAATATACGGGTCGAGGACACGGGACACGAAGTCCGACCACCAGAGGATTACAGCAATGATGATGCCCAGGAGTGTACCCAGCGTGAAGCCGATCACAGTCTCCCCCACTGTCCAGCCCAGGTGCTTCCACAGCTCTCCCTGCCCCGCCAGCCGGGTTGCGGCGGCCCAGATCCGGGAGGGATGGGAGAAGATAAAGGCGTTAATCCAGCCCTGGCGGGCAGCAATCTCCCAGAGAGCAAAGATGCCCACCAACAGCAGAACCTGGGCTGCCCGGATCACTGCCTGCCGTATCTTGATGCGGCGAAGATAAGCGCGATGCTCAGGAGAGTAGTCATTGCGCATCGGTGTTCAGCTCCTTCCAGATGGCCGTGAAGTATTCTCTGAACGATGGATGCTCACGCCTCTGCAGCGGAGTCAAACCGTCTTCGCACATGGCGATGTGATGTTCACTCTTGATGGTTCCCGGGCGGGGGGTCATGACGATCACCCTGCTGGCCATGCTCACCGCTTCCGCGATATCGTGAGTGACCATGACCACTGTTTTCCGCCTTTCTCTCAAGATGCGCACCACTTCTTCCCCCACAGCCAACCTGTTCTGGTAGTCGAGGGCGGAGAAAGGTTCGTCGAGGAGGAGCACCATGGGCTGGACTGCCAGGGTGCGGATAAGGGCTACCCGCTGGCGCATGCCTCCGCTGAGCTGGCGGGGATAATAGCGCTCAAAGCCGCCTAGACCGTAGTCCTGCAGCATCTGCTTCACCTCCGCCACCGCGGCTGCCGTCTTCTTCCTTTTTATCTCCAAGCCCAGCAAAGCATTGTCCAGAATAGTACGCCATTCGTACAGGTAGTCTTGTTGGAGCATATAGCCCACTTTGGAGTTGGGGCCGTGAACCGGTTCGCCAGCCAACAGCACCTCGCCCGCAGTGGGCTTGAGCAGGCCAGCGATCAGGCTGAGGAGAGTGCTCTTCCCGCACCCGCTGGGCCCCACGATGCAGAGGAACTCTTCTGGTTCCACCGCAAGGTTGATGTTCTTCAGGGCGGTGACTTCGCCCTCGAGTGTGTGGTATTTCAGCTCCACGCCGCGCAGTTCAACCACAGCCATTGTCGTTCACCCCTGCTGCTAAGAAGCCCCGCTGAACGGGGCTCCCAGGCTAATTATCCACCACTCGGCCGGCAATCTCTGTGTTCATGAGCACATGGAACGGCACCACCTGTTCCAGCTCACCTGCCTCCTGCATCACTTCCTGCAGGTGCATGAACATAGTTTCAGAAGGTACGGGGTTCACCGGCCAAGCGCCGATCTCCTGATAGCGCCGAATGCTCTTGACGAGGATGTCGTGGTCGATCAGGGGGAAGTACGGGCTGACAACCGCGGCCACTTCTTCAGCTGAGTGCTCTGCCACCCACTGCTGCCCGCGGTAGATGGCCCGGGCGAAACGGACAAACAGTTCTGGTTCTCCCTCCAGGCGGCTCTTCTTGGCGTGGTAGACCGTGTATGTGATCGGACCCGCCTCTGCACCCAAGGACGCCACGATTTTGCCAGCTCCCCGCGCTTCCAGCTCACTCAAGGCCGGTTCGAACTGGGCAATGTAGTCGCCCAGCCCCGCTTCAAAGGCACCAACTGCCGCCTCAAAAGCCAAGCTGGTGATGATCTCCACGTCTTCGAAAGGCTTGATACCGTGGCTCTTCAGGACCCACTCCAGCACCATCTGGGGAACGCCGCCGATGCGGGCGCCGACGATAGTCTTGCCCCGCACATTATCCCATGTGAACTCCTCATTCACATCGCGGGTCATGAAGAACGAACCATCCCGGGCGGTGAGTTGGGCGAACCCCACAATGTCGTCCACAGCCCCCTGCTGGTAGATGTAGATGGCAGCCTCTGGCCCGAAGAAGCCTACGTCCACGGAGCCTGAGATCAGGGCAGCGGCGCCTTTGTCGGCCCCCCAGGCTGTGCTGAGCTCAACCTTGATGCCCTCTTCTTCAAAGAATCCCAACTCCAAGGCGGCGTACTGCGGCGAGTAGAAGACGGAGCGCACCACTTCTGAAAGCTGCACGACCTGCAGCTCAGCTCCAGAAGCGGAACCACCGAGCATCAGCCCTACTGCGACGACAGCGAGAATGAGTGCAATCCATGCTTTCTTGGTCAAAAGAACTCCCCCTTCCTGATTACTCTGTATAGTATTCCTGTCTCGGCAATGTGTGACGCCGTTAAGCGTCTGGGGGACGCGCTCCCGAGCGGCGAGGTGTTCCCGCGGCACCTTTTCACTCACAAGTACAATAAGGGCTTCTTCCCCGGTGGGTTCCCCCAGGCCGCCATTTCACACCGGCACCGAGCCCGACGACATTGGGCCGCATGCGCTTCGACGCGAGGAACTCTTCCGCAGCGGACCGGCATATGTTCCGCGTGCGGAAGGGCGCTCCCGGGGGAGAAACATCTTTCGTTCGTCTGACACTCTCCAATCTCCTCTCCACAGGCCTAAGCATTGTATGTGCCGACCTGTGGAGAGGTAACAGGAAGAACGCCTGAAACGAAAGAGGGGACCCGAAGTGGGTCCCCAGTTAGGCGGCATCGGCCGGTGCTGTGATCATGGGGTTGGGTTAAATGCTGTGAAGTCGACGCCGATCGTCTGTCTGCTGATGTCCTGGAAGGACGGGGTAAACTGGAACGTGCTGTGTACAGGTTCGATCCTGACTGAACCTGCCAATCCAGTTGCCAGCCACGGTCCTTGGTCGTCGGTTGTCGTTGATGTGACAACACCGGTGTTAAGGAATCTTATGAGCACCTGGATTCCCTTTAAGCCAACGTTTCCACTAGTCTTCACTGTTACTCCAGTCAGACCTGTATTATCCACTGTGGAACGGACCGAAAGGTTCAGAGGATAGGTTGCTGCAAGCGGCCGGCCCGTAAAGGTGACTGTGGTCGGCCCGGCAACCCTATGGCTCCCGGGTGCAAACTCGTACCCAGCTTTGTCCACGGTGATGTCAAGCTCGCCGGACAGACCAGGGATGAAGAACATTCCTGTGCTGTCTGAAGCGGCGGAAGCCAACTGCTCCTCCCCATTCCATACCCGAACGTTCACCATGGGCATGGGATTGCCGTCCTCATCCTCAACCCGCCCCGTCACAGCGAAGCTGTCAGGAATGGCGAGAAAAGCGACTGCTTCATCGCCCTCCACAAGCTTGGAAGTTGGCATGAACGAGTACACATCTCTCTGTGGAGCAATCTGATACTGTCCCGCCAGGTTAGGAAGGACCCAGCGGCCATTGACGTCAGTGACAGCGTACTTCCGAATCTGGGAATCCTGAACCAGTGTCGCCTCAATGAGAACCCCCGGGACAGGAACGCCCGCGTTATCGACGACCACGCCGGATGCGTCATAGAGCTGGGACAGTTCGGAACCGTAAAACACGAGATCGTGTTCCTCCCCTGTCACAAGGATCGCCGCAGGCTCAAACACCCAACCACTCTTCTGAATGGAGACATAGTACTCCCCGGTCAACCCGTCTACTTGGAAGAAACCCAACTCCACAATGCGCTGCGTCTTCACTATATCGCTCGAGGCCCGTTTCAGCACAACAAACGCACCATCAACTGGTTCTCCGTCGTAATCGATAACTTCACCGCTGATGCTGTAGAGATCCGGGACGGGAGGAGTCGCCCTAAAGTTGACACCGTCTCGTGGGGCAGATACACCTTGAGAATCTGGTGTGAAAGTGTGGCCAGGTTTCTCAGGCCGAATTGTGGCATAGCCCACTAGGCCGTCCAGCTCCCACTTCCCCTCAGCATCGGTGAACGTGTGCATCGTCGCGCCGCTTGCAAGTGTAGCGAACACGCTAGCAGCGGGAACGGGTGTAAGATCATCGTAGACGATCTGCCCCGATACGCGGTGACTCTCCTCTCTCTTGGAACCCACAAAGTTCACAGCGTCGTTGTTTTCCTCAACGACCACTGCCGTGGGGCTGAACGTCCACTGATCATCGAGCCGGGCCCTGACCGTAACTCTGCCGGTCACGTTCTCCAACTCGAAGCGCCCGTTCTCGTCCGTACTGACTGAGCGGATCACTTCACCATCTCTCTCAAGGGTGATAACCACACCCTGCAAAGGTTCGTTATTGTGAGCAGAAGTCACCGCGCCACTGACTGTAAACGGCGTCAGGATGCGGTAGCCGGTGAACAACAGCCTGTCTGCACCGCTGACTAGGAACCCCTCTCCGGGCGTGAAGTTGTACCCGTCCTTGTGGGCGGTGATTGTTACCTCCCCCTCAAGGCCGGAGATCGCGAACTCACCTGTGCTGTCTGATACTCCGCGCCCGACAGCAATTTCCTCATCCGACTTCGCAGTAATCACCGCGTTGGGAATGGTGTTGCCTTTATCGTCAAGAATGGAACCAGTGACGGTATATAACAGTTCTGTACCTATGAACTCAATCTTGGTGTCCGCTTCATACACTGTCTTACTCTTTGGCGAGAACTTCCAGTTAGCCTTAGACGCCGTTACGGTGACCACACCCGTGAGGCCTTCGAAGCGGAATGAACCGTCGGGGCCAGTCAAGACGTCGGTGCTCCACAGCCGCTCGCCGTCGGTGGAGACAGTAACCTTCACATTTTCTATCGGTGTCCCGTCGCCAGCCCGAACCGACCCTTCGATGGTGTACGTAATATCCGTACCCCGGAACAGCAGATCGGAGACACCACGCGTCGCCTTGTGCTCCGCAGGCTCGAAAGACCAGTTACCCTTGAATGCCCTCACGGTGACCTCGCCTGTTAGGCCAGACTTGGTGAACTCACCGTTTTCGTCAGAAATCACAGTCTCAGTGATCCCATCTTCCCCCGTAAACGACACCTGAACACCAGGCACTGGGTTGCCCTGAGCGTCTACCGTCTTACCGCTCACTGTGTAGAGCAGCGCTGTGCCGATGAAGACTAGAGACGGATTCGTGCTCTGCACTTCCACCGTAGGTGGTGTGAACTGCCAGTTCTCCTTTACTGGAGTAATCGTTACCTTTCCTTCCAGTCCAGACTTTGTATAAGCCCCCTCATCGTCAGTCAACACGGTGAAGGTCCTGCCGCTCTCATCCGTGAAGTTGATCGCGACTTGGCTAATAGGATCGTGGTTCTTGTCCACAACCTGCCCGCTGACGGAAAAGGTTTTCTCTCTTCCGACGAATCGCAGCGTGCTGCTGATTCCGTCCACAACCTCACTATTGGGCGTAAACTCCCACCCATCCCGCTCGGGCGTGAACCGAACCTACCACTCAGGCCGTGAATGCTAAAGCTACCTTCGGCGTCGACCCAGACCGTGGTCTTGTGAGAACCCTCTGTGGTCTCAACCCTGATCGCCACATTGGTTAGTCCTTGACCTGCTGGGTCCTCCACCCGGCCATCCACGCTATACGATGTCTCTCGCGCGGTGAAGTACAGGTCGCTATCACCGTCTACCTCTACGATGACAGGAGAAAAGGACCAGTTCTCCAACTTCGGAGTTACTCTGACCTTTCCTTTTAGGCCTGAGACGGTGAACCTGCCATCGGGATCCGTGAAGACATGCCGTTGCCAGCTCTCCCCATTTCGAGTTATCCCAACGGCAACACCCGCAAGCGGCACATTGTTTGAACTACGAACGGTACCGGAAACAGTGAAACTAACTATGGTTCCAGTGAACACCAGACTCGTATCATCGCCCTCAACGGTAAAGCTGTCTGTAGAAAATTCGTAATCATCTCTGGAAACGCCCACAACCACAGGATCCACCAAATCGTCCTTCACCAATGTACCGTCCTCGGCAATGACGGTATCCAACAACTTGCTAGTTGCTGCATCGGTAAAGCTAATTTGCGCGCCCGGGATCAGATTACCGGCTTGGTCCTGTACCCTAACGGTTACTGTGTAAGGCTTAACACCAGTGAAGTTGATCTTCTGTCCGTTCTCTGAAACACCCGCCGCTTCGGGTGAAAACACCCAACCCTTCAGTTCGGCGGTAACCAGAGAACCCTTCTTGGCTTTCGTGAACTCCCACTCACCGTCTTCATTAGTGAGAACTTCCCCGCCAGGAGTAACGGTGATCTTCACGGACTGCAAGGGTTGTCCGTTCTTGTCCTTGACTGTTCCCGCGATCCTGTAGTTGGGATTAGCTCCCACAACACTCACCATGTCGCATCCGGTGAACAGGATAGACAACAGCAGTAGCACAACTAAACTGAGACTAAAC
>Ga0134103_1002696_pt1 | contig 13170 bp, 10 predicted proteins | sample 14_taG_2_FD_94445 | JGI IMG/M metagenome (GOLD analysis project Ga0134103, IMG submission 94445) | Switchgrass degrading microbial communities from high solid loading bioreactors in New Hampshire, USA - 14_58_20_212_A1 metaG | ecosystem: Engineered > Bioreactor > Semi-continuous > Anaerobic >...
CAATATGGCCAGGAGCATGAAGGATCCATCGGAGAGGCTACGGTGGGAATTAGCCTGGAAGGAGGCATAGGAGCCGGGGTATGGGACTGTACATGGAATGCGCTGACAGCCGAAACCGGCCTGGGACTGGTGATCCCCGGTGAAAAACTTGGAAGCGTGGCCGGTGACCTGGTGAAGGCCCTCCTGGAATCAGGGAAAACCCTGGCAGAGGTAACAAACACTTTAACAGGCTGGTTCCTTAATTATCATAATACCCAGTATCTTCCGACTGCAACACAAAACAGCCTGTTAACTTCAATGAACAATGGCATACAGAATATCGGGGACCATCTGAAGGATACTGCGGAATCTCTTTTAGAAATGGGTATCGATACTGAAATGAAGCTTTTCCTTACGGTGGACGCACTACAGCAAACCTGAAGCGTGTGCCCTCGGCAAGCTTTTCAGCAGTTTTCCCCAGGCCTTTCCACTCAGGCGGATTTTCATCCAGGATATTTGCCTGACATCATTTCTCCGAGGATTTTGGACATTCCTTCAATCGCGGGTGTTATATAGTCACCGGTGGCTTTAATAATACCGCCTATGGGAATTACGGCTTCAGCCCCCATTATGTTTACGCCATTGTTTTCTCCGCCGTAACCCTCACCTGGGAAGGCGTGTCGGTAGACTTTATTATTACCGTATACAGCAATAAGTTTGAATGGATCTCTATTACTGATTTATATCCCAGGTGGGTTGTGGGAGATACGAAGGAAAAGCTGTTGGCGAAACCCGGACTGAAAGCCTGGGGCCACCGGTACGATTCACCTGAAAAGGAGCTTATTCTCCTTGCTCCCGGCAACATCATAGGCTTTGATACCAGCAAGCCTTCAGAGCCGGGCAAGTTCGACGTACCCATACAGGTACAATACGGCGGAACGGTATCAGAAGCGGTATACGTGGAAGTGGTTCCGGTACAAATCGCAAATGTTATGTTTGAGAAAGACGGAGACCTGTTTTATGCACCGTGGACCATTGAAAATACTCCCATTACCCTTAACGGCTTTGGTATCATCGCCACTCTCAACAATGATGAACAGGTGGAACTGGATGCAAAAGATATAACAGAGATAGAGATCCTTGAAGACTACATCGTTGGTGAGAAATATTTCAAATTTAAATGCCGCACCGGGTATGGCGAGCTGGAATCCCCGCCGCTTGAATATGTGGAAATACCAAATGCTGTAACAGGTTTAACGCTGAATACATTGCCCGGGCAAAACACCTACTGGCAGTATGATGAAGAGGAAGCATTGGACCTGGAAGGCCTTACATTTAAAGTGCATTATTTGGACGGGCAGACAGAAGTTATACGATACGATGACGATTTTATAAAAAGGATACTGGTTTATGGCTTTGATACCCGCCTGCCCGGATCAAAGGTGCTGTCTTTCAATGTGACAAAAAATGAAACCGGTAATAATGCAATATTTGAAGACGTCTTCCCGGTAACTGTGAAACGAAACAGCCTTATTAAGCTGGAAATCACACAGCTTCCTGAAAAGAGGCAGTTTAACGAATGGGACGGGGAATTGGATCAGTCAATCTCAGGCTGTTTCCCGGGCCTTGTTGTGAAGGGTACTTATGAAAACGGCAAGGTGGTCGAAAACATGACCCTTACCTGGAGCAATTTCATTGTAGACAGAAGACCGGGGAAGGATCGCAATGTTACTGTGGCGGTGGAAAACCAGAAAGTTTCCTTTACCATCGACATTGAACCGCTGAAGCTTGAAAAAATAGAGATGATTAGCCCTCCGGAGAAGACAAACTACTACACAGGGGAACCTCTCAGTGTTATAGGCATGGCGTTAAGATACCATTACAACTCCGGACAAAAGTATGATATAGACGGTAGCACTCTCAGCCAGTACATGGATAAATTCTATGGCTTTAACAGCAGCAAGCCTGAGATGGGTCAGACGGTTACCTTTAAGGAAGGTGACTTGTCGGTGAGCTTTAAAGTCAACATCCAGGAATATAAGCTGACAGGACTCAGGCTCGAAAGACCGCCTTACAGGGATTGGTTCTACCAGTATGAATCTCCTGATTTCAGCGGACTGAAAGTTACCGGGATCTTCCCGTATGGCGAGGAAAGGGAGGATTACCAGGATCTCAGCTTATATGAATATTATGGCTTTGACAGCAGCAAGCCGGTGGAGGACCAGGAAGTCACGATTAAATTCGGGGATCAAACCGTATCATTCCCGGTGGATATTCTGCCCATAGAAGAGGCTGCCGAACTGCAGTTATGGGGCCTGGACTATTGTAAGAGAGAATACCTGCTTGGTGAATCACTGAACGTGGATGGACTTTTTGCATCGGTCAGTTTTATAGGGCAGGATTATAATTCTTATACCGGCAAGGTGGAAACCAGGATGAAAGGCGTTACGATTTATCCTACTGCAGAGGATATAACCGGCTTTGACAGCAGCCAGCCGGCAAACGGCCAGGTATTGTCATTTACCTTTGGAGGCAAGACGGCAACCTACACGGTGGAAATACTGGAACCTGAGCTTGTAAGCCTCAGCGTCCTGCCGTCACGCACCACCTATTATACCGGTGATGTGCTGAACCCCGGGGATATCACCGTATTCGCCTCATATGCGAACGGATATGTCCGCACTATGCCGGAAGGCGCATATACCATCAGCGGCTTTGACAGCGGCAGGCCGGTCGGGGAGCAGACTGTTACGGTATCCTATAAAGGGAAATCCGACAGCTTCATCATAGAGATACTGCCGCTCGAGGTGCAAAGCATCAGTGTTACTTCGGGTATTACCGATTATTATATTGGAGAAAAACTGAGCCTCTCGGCGCTTCAGATTAATGCAAACTACAACAACGGTACAAGGAAGCTGATACCTGCCTCACAGGTACAGATCAGTGGATTTGACAGCAGCAGGGAAGCAACAGGGCAGGAGGTTACCATAAGCTACCAGGGCAAGCAGGATGTCTTCGTGGTAAATATTCTGAGCGGTACAAGGCCGGGTACCGATCCCGGTTCGGAAACCGAACGGGATGATGACCAGGAATCCGGTTCAGGCCCTGACGGAGGTACCGTCATACCGGCTCCTGCTCCAACGCATGTTCCGACACCGGTGCCGACTCCAACACCTGTACCTGCGGAAAACGCTTACTCGGCTGTGGAGCCAAGACTGGATGAAAGCACCGGGAAGGCAACGGTATCATTGGATGCGGACAAACTGACCGATTCTTTCAACAGGCTGAATGCCGATGAAGCTGGAATGAAGAAACTGGTGATTGAAATACCTGCGGTTGAAGGTGCAAATGCCTATGAAGTCGCACTGCCTTCAGAATTTTTAACAGAAAAGGGATCGGAAAACCAATTGGAAATCAGAACCGAAATTGGAACGGTTACTGTTCCGGGCAATATGCTTTCGAATGATCCCCAGGCGGAAGGAAAAACAGCCTGCGTCACCATTGCCCATGGTGACAAGTCCGGTCTGCCCGGGGATGTAAATGTGATTACCCGCCAGGAGGTGTTTACACTGCTGTACAACGTGCTGAAAGCGACCGGTAACCTGCAGGGATTATATGTGCAGCCTGGAAGTAAGCCCGGCAAAACGCTTTCCGACTTCAGCGACGCCGATGGAATTGCTTCCTGGGCGAAAGAAGCCATGAAGCTGCTGGTGGAAACAGGAATCATCAAGGGCAGCGGAAACTTGCTCATGCCGAAAGATACCAGTAATCGCGCCCAGATGGCCCAGGTACTGTATAACCTGCTGTCCAGGTAAAAATGCATACAGGGTAAAAATCCGAACACCGAAACATGACAATCCGCAGCTCCGGTACTTTATTACCGGGGCTGCAGTATTATTAATAATTTAACCGGCATGCCACAAATGAAACACCAATTTAGTGTTTTTGTAAGCGCTTTGTTGCCCGGGAAGGCAAAACACCCGAAGCAGGGCCCGCTATTGGATATTGGAGAGCAAATACTCTGAACAGTATCATTAAAATGGCAGATCTTGTACGGAAATCTTGATTTCCATACCATGGTATGTTATTATAAACGACGTATGAAATGTTAACAATTGTTTAAATATTGTTAATCCTTATCAAGAGAGGTGGAGGGACTGTGCCCTGTGAAACCCGGCAACCGGCATTTGCACGGTGCCAATTCCTGCAGGATGAATCCTGAGAGATGAGGAGTTAAGGCAAATCTCTTCATTGAAGAGATTTTTCTTTTTTATTGTCTTTTCTTGATAAAGGGTTATCAGGACTGAATAATTACGCATTATCAGAAAAGATTATATGTAAGGGAGTTGTTTATTATGTCAAGAATGCTTTTTACATCTGAATCGGTTACAGAAGGTCATCCGGATAAAATTTGCGATAATATCTCCGATGCAATACTCGATGCTATTATTGCCGAAGATCCCATGGCAAGGGTTGCATGCGAAACTGCCGTAACCACGGGGCTTGTATTTGTTATGGGAGAAATCTCAACATCCTGCTACGTGGATATTCCCAAAATAGTAAGAGAGACTGTCTGCGAAATCGGGTACGACAGGGCCAAGTATGGTTTTGACTGCAATACCTGCGCTGTGTTGACATCCATAGATGAACAGTCCCCGGATATCGCGCTGGGTGTCAACAAGGCCCTGGAATACCGGGATGGTTCGGATAACAATGACTCGGAAGTTACCGGTGCGGGAGACCAGGGAATGGTGTTTGGCTATGCCTGTGATGAAACCCCGGAACTTATGCCTATGCCGATATCTTTGGCCCATAAGCTGGCAAAAAGGCTTACAGACGTACGTAAACAGGGTATTTTGAAATACCTCAGGCCCGATGGCAAAACCCAGGTAACGGTTGAATATGAAGACCGAAAGCCCATCCGTGTGGATGCGGTGGTTGTTTCGGCGCAGCACAGCATGGACGTGGAATACCAGCAGTTAAAAAAAGATATCATGGAGTATGTTATAAAACCTGTAATTCCCGGCAACCTGCTTGATGATAAAACGAAATATTTCATCAACCCAACAGGAAGGTTTGTTGTCGGAGGACCTCAGGGCGATTCGGGCCTTACGGGCAGAAAAATTATTGTGGATACTTACGGTGGAATGGGTCGCCACGGCGGCGGGGCATTTTCCGGCAAGGATCCTACAAAGGTGGATCGTTCGGGTGCCTATGCGGCACGGTATGTAGCTAAAAACATAGTTGCCGCAGGCCTGGCATCACGCTGTGAAGTTCAGATTGCTTACGCTATCGGCGTTGCTCATCCGGTGTCGGTCATGGTTGACACATTTGGTACAGGGAAGATCGATGACGAGAAAATACTGAAAATCGTCAGGGACCACTTCGATCTTCGCCCGGATGCAATTATCAGGGATTTGAAATTAAGGCGCCCCATATACAGAAAAACGGCCGCATACGGACATTTCGGCCGTGAAGATGAGGATTTTACATGGGAAAAAACCGACAAGGCCGAATCAATGAGGCGTGCAGCCGGAATCTGACTAAATTATATCAATGATTGATACTTCAGGGTTTCTTGCCAGGTCAACCTCATAAGGTTCATATACAGGCGGCCCTTCTTTACGTGCAATGACCATTATTTTTGGTCGAATCGAAGGAGGGCCTTTTGACTTTACAACCTTGCCTATTTCACCCGTACTCAGCATTACTATGATATCGGGCGGGTAAACGGCAATGTTGTCCATGAAAATATTCAATATTTGCGGATCAAACTGGGCCCTGGAATTTGAAATGAGGTACTCTACCGCCTTGTGAGGCATGAACCTTCTTCTGTAAACCCGATCGGCGGTAAGGGCGTCATACACATCTGCTATGGCTACAATACGGGACAATAAATCAATTTCTTCACCTTTCAACCCCCTGGGGTATCCGGCGCCATCCCAGTGTTCGTGATGGTTGAGGGCAATTCTTGCTACATCCTCACTGAGCCCCGGGGTTTTCCTTAATATATCATAACCGTATTCCGTGTGTTTTTTCATTATTTCAAATTCGCTTTCGCTGAGTTTTGCAGGTTTGTTTAAAATCTCGGGAGGTATTTTGCATTTTCCTATATCGTGCAGTAAAGCTCCCAATGCGAGGTTATTCAGCATATCGGGGAGCAGATTCAGGCTTTTTCCTGCGATGATGGAATAAATGCATACGTCAATTGAATGTAAATATGTGTAATTATCGATATCACGGATGCCTGAAAGTTTCATGAAAACATTGTCGTTGTTGAAAATGCTTTGAACAATTTTAGAAACGGTTGACTTAACTGAGCTGACATCAATGCTTCCACCGTTACGGACAGATTTCATAATGTTTTTGACGTTATGAAATGTTTCGGAATAAATGATTTCTTCGTTAAAGTACTGAACTTTTTCGACCTCTTTTTCAACATAAACATAAGGGATGTCATATAAACGGATTTTATCGATATACCGTTCTTTTAATGTAAATCCTTTAAGAAGAAGAAATCTACCATCATTCAGAATGATATCCTTTGCCAGTTTCATACCTGGTTTGAGTTCGTCTACAGTAACCTTCTTCATATTATCCCTCGAATAGCTGTATATTTGATTGTCTATCAATTAACAAAAATATGTTAATTATTTACTATAATTATGCATCATTTATAGCAAAAAATCAAATCCTGCATAAAATAAAATGAACAAGATTTGGTAGTGGGAAGTATGGTTGTATATATAATATTATCGATTTTTGCAGTCTACGGGTTTATAAGTTTAATATACGATATTGTGGTTAAAATAAAAACAGGTTGCAATTCGCAAGGAGGAAGACTGTTGTTCTGCCCTCATCCAGGCGACGAGGGTATCGAGGTGAAAATCCGTTCTTTCTTTCTGAATGAAGTTCCTGAAAAGTTAGGTACCGATGGATTTTTATACATCAAGCTTGAAGACGGCGATTCCAACAGGATAATTGTCGAAAAGCTTTGTGCCGAGTATCCCCGCCTGGTATTGATGGATAATATGAATTGGGGTAGAATGAAAAATGAAAATTAAACAAGAGGGAAGAGGGTATCCGGTTAACAGCCCTGATATGGAGAGGTTTATTTGGAAAAAATCGAAGGAATTGTGGAAGATATTATATTTTGCAATAAGGATAACTGGTATACCGTTTGTGATGTACGGTCGGGGCGCAGGTTAATAACCATTGTGGGTTATATGCCCGATCTTGCCGTTGGTGAAACCATTATTGTGAATGGAAACTGGATGGTGCACCAGGACTATGGCAAGCAATTGAAGGTTGAATCATTTGAAAGGACACTGCCTACAACAAGCGATTCCATATTCAGATACCTTGCATCGGGAATAATCAAGGGAATTGGTGAAGTCACCGCGAAAAAAATCGTTGACAGGTTTGGCGAAGATACCATCAGGATTTTGCAGTTTGAACCGCTGCGTCTTTCTGAAATAAAGGGTATCAGCGAAGACAAGGCTTTACGGATTGGACAGGCTTTCCTGGAACGGGAACAGCTCAGGCAGATAGTCATGTTCCTCCAGAAATACGGAATATCGGCGACCTATGCGGTAAAGGTCTGGAAGAAATTCGGGGCTGAATCGGTCAATGAAATAAAGCGGAATCCTTACCGCCTGACCGATGAAGATATTAATATCGGCTTTAAAATTGCCGACAGGGTTGCAATATCCCTGGGGATTGATGTAGAGTCGGAATTCCGTATCGCAAGCGGAATCCAGTATGCATTATCAAGGGCGGTGCAGGACGGCCATGTATATCTTCCTTCGGATATCCTGATTCCGTACGCGTCAAAACTATTGAACATATCAACCGAATCGGTGGAAAAAATATTATCAAAACTGATTTTTGAGGAAAGCATTTATATAGAAAAAGCTTCAGGTGAAAACAGGGTGTATTTGACGGCCTTTTACAAGGCGGAACAGTATATTTCAAAAAAATTATGCCTCTTAAGCAGTACCATGCCCGAAAAGCGCATATCAAGGCTTGACAAAATTCTTGAGGAAGTCCAGGCCGAGCAGAATATTGAATATACCGATGAACAGCTTGAAGCAATACGTTCTTCGGCCACCGAAAGCATACTGGTTGTAACAGGCGGTCCCGGAACGGGTAAAACCACGTTGATTAAGGGAATTATTTCAATATTTGAAAAAAGCGATCTCGACATTGTATTGGCAGCACCGACGGGCAGGGCGGCAAAAAGAATGACCGAGGCAACGGGCATGGAGGCAAAAACCATTCATCGCCTCCTTGAAATGGGTTTTTCGCTGGATGAAACCCACAGGGAGTTTAAAAAGAATGAGCGTGACCCCATTAAGGCCGATGCGATAATTATAGATGAAGTTTCAATGGTTGATATTTTACTGATGCATGCGTTACTGAAAGCCATTGAGCCCGGTACAAGGCTTATTCTTGTGGGGGATGTGGATCAGCTTCCCTCGGTGGGGCCCGGAAGGGTTCTCAGCGACATTATTGAAAGCCGGTGCCTTAAAACCATCCGCTTAAACACCATTTTCAGGCAGGCAAAGGAAAGTTTCATTGTTATAAATGCGCATAAAATCGATAGGGGCCAGTTCCCCGAACTGAACACCCCTAACAACGACTTTTTCTTTATATCAAGAAGCAACCCGCAAAATACCGCCACAGCCGTATTGGAGCTTTGCACGGCGCGTATTCCCGAAAAATTCGGTTTTGATCCGATGAAAGACATACAGGTTCTGTCTCCTTCGAAAAAGGGGGATGCAGGTGTCTATAACCTGAACGTGCTGCTGCAGCAAAGCCTGAACCCGCCAAAACCGGGATTGAACGAAAAACCGTACAGAGGCATGGTTTTCAGGGAAAATGACAGGGTTATGCAGATAAAGAACAATTACAATTTATCATGGGAAATGACGGAGGGGAATAAGGATGTTACCGGTGAAGGCGTGTTCAACGGGGATATGGGAATAATAAGGGAAATTGATAACGAGAACAACTGCTTAACCGTCCTGTTTGACGATGGAAAGCTGGTTCAGTATGATTTCGACATGCTGGATGAACTGGAGCATTCCTATGCGATAACCGTTCATAAAAGCCAGGGAAGCGAATTTCCCGCCATAGTTATGGCTTTGTCGGGTATACCTCCCATGCTCAGGTTAAGAAACCTTCTTTATACGGCAATAACCAGGGCAAAGCAGCTTGTGGTGCTGGTGGGTGACATCGAAATTCTGAAACAGATGGTTAATAACATTACCGAAAGGGAAAGGTTTACAGGGCTTAAGGAAAGGCTGATTCAGTATTTTGGATAAAACCGGAGGCTGTTTATGCAATACCGGGGCATTTCGAAAGCGGAATTATTCTTAAGGCTTCTTTTCCCGGCCCGGTGCATATGCTGCGATACTGTGCTGCCCTTTGATGCACCGCGGGAAGTATGCGGTGATTGTGAAAAAGATATTAAGTTTTTAAAAGAATGTGTATATGCGTATTCGTCCGGGAGCCATATCACAAGAGTATATTCTGCTTTTGATTATGAAGGTGTGATAAGAAAAGCCATTCACAGGCTTAAATTTGGCGATACCCCGCATAATGCATCTGTCCTTGTTGATTTGTCCTACCCGTTGCTGGAAAGTTCCATTCAATCCCACTGTAAGTCCGGGTCAAATTATGATATAATAATACCTGTTCCGTTGCATCCCGGAAGGAAACGACAGAGAGGGTATAACCAGTCCGAACTGATTGCATCACGACTGTCTCATCATATGAAAGTACCCATGCTGAAAGGTGTGCTTGTCAAAAAGGTTAATACACCTCCTCAAAGCCGGCTGAAAAGGGGAGAGCGGTTAAAAAACCTTATCGGGGTTTTTTGCGTGAAAAAACCCGATTTAGTCAGCGGCCGCAAAATACTCCTTGTTGATGATATAATGACAACGGGCAGCACGGCCGGACAATGTGCGAAAGCATTAATGGATGCAGGGGCAAGGCAGGTTGACGCTTATATGGTTGCAATACGAAAAAAATTATAACCGGTGCATTATATTTTTAAGCATTGTTATAACAACCCGTTTGTTTTGCCGATATAGTTATTGGGGGTGTTAATATGCCTGAAATAAAGTATTGTAAAGAATGTAAAAGAATATTCCAGTATGTCAGCGGACCCGTTCTGTGCAGTTTTTGCAGGAAGAAAGATGACGAGGAATTTGAAAAGGTCAGGACTTTCCTTAGGGATTTCCCCGGTGCAACCATGCAGGAAGTTTCACAGGCTACCGGCGTATCGACCACTAAAATTCATCGCTGGCTTAAAGAAGAGCGGCTGGAAGTGGTTGAAGGCAGTCCCGTGGCATTGAACTGCGAAAAGTGCGGAGTCAGGATAAGAAGCGGAAGGTTCTGCGTGGACTGCGCAAAATCGCTGGCAAAGGAAATGTTGCAGGCAAGAAATGATTTGCAGCAGCGCCTTGGGAAGAACACATCCTTGGATAAAGACAATTTCGGATTATATTACAAGCATTACAGGAATAAAAGTGAATAAAAATTACCGGGAAATTTTGTATAAACCATTAAATTATTATGCCGATTTGACGATACTATCTGTGGGGCTGGAACTGGAAAATTCAGCATTTGCTGATTTACATAAAGCAGACAACATGGGAAAGAGGGATATGAATGAAGATCTGGGGAGACAATCCCAAGGTGTTCGGTATTTATAACAAGCCAAGCCCGGCCGGAAAGGTGACGCAAAGAGATGCAGTTGCATCAAGGAAAGATGAATTCAATATTTCGGGCCTGGCAAAGGATTACCAGGTAGCGCTGAAAGCACTACGGAACATACCGGACATACGGACCGAAAAAGTCCAGGAAATTTCCCGGAAAATAGAAAGTGGAAATTACGACGTCAAAGCAGAAGACATTGCTGAAAAATTCATCCAAACTCTATTAAGGGAAAGAATTTAGTTTAACAAAAGATAAAACGGGCGGGATAACATTAATTCGGTGTTATCCCGTTTTTGCACCTTTCCGATATATATAGCAGGACTTATTCTCGAGTTTTTATAAACCGTTTGATTTTTGGAGGATGAAAAATGATTGATGCAATCTGGGTGGATAACCTGATAAAGGTTTTTGAGTATGAAAACAAGCTGTATACCCAAATGCTGGAAGAAGCCGAAAGCAAAACCGACGTAATAGTAAAAGGCGATGTAAACACTCTGCAGGAAACAACCCTGAAAGAGCAGAAAATTATTAACGAGTTGGGAAAGTTAAATAATGCCAGGGAGCAAATTGTCGCACAGATTGCAAAAAAGGCGGATAAAAGACCGGAAGAATTGACCGTATCGGGACTGGTGGACATTTTGCCCGAAGATAAAGCGAAAATGCTTACCTCCACAAGGGATAAACTGAAAGATACCATTGAAAAATTAAAATACAGGAATGATTTAAATCAAAAGCTTTTAAATAATGCAATCGAATTCGTTAATTTTTCTTTAAACCTTATAATGCAGCCCGGTCCGCAGACCGCCCAGTATGGCAGGAAAGGCCTTGAACAGCAGGTGAACGGCGGAAATGTTCTGGATATAAAATATTAAACAGGTATATGAATGTTAAACTCTAACAGGATTTTACACGATATAAAAATTAAGCAACAGGTATGGAAGTTTGAAAGGTTAAAAAATTTCAAGAGGTGAATTAAGTGTCAACCAGTTTTTCAGGTCTAAGCACTGCAATTTCAGGAATGTTGGGAAACCAGAAAGCCCTTGAGGTAACAGGGCATAATATATCCAACCTGGGCACTGTCGGATATACCAGGCAGCAGGCTATTCTTGCAACGGCCGGCAGCCAGTATATCGTTAACAACTGGGTTGAATTGGGCGCGAAGGTCCAGGAAATCCGCCAGATTCGCAACAGTTTTCTCGACAGTATATACCGCAGGGAGGCAAATGCCCTTGGGTATTGGGAAGCACGCTACAACAGTGTTAAAGACCTTGAAGCCATTTTAGGAGAGCCCATGCTTGACGGCCTGCAAAATACGCTGAACGAATTCTGGAATGCGTGGCAGGAGTTGTCGAAAGCGCCTGAAAGCCTTACGGTAAGGGCCCTGGTAAGGCAAAGAGCTGAGTCCCTTGTTTACCATTTGAACCATATGGGCGACCAGATAAACAAACTCCAGGAAGATATAAATACAGAAATAATAAAACGGATTGATGAAGTAAACCGTATAACAGATAAAATAGTCGAATTGAACAAGCTGATAGCCGTGGCTGAAAATGCCGGCAACAAGGCGAATGACTACTGCGACCAGCGAAACAACCTGATTGATCAGTTGTCCAGGCTTATCAGTGTTGAAGTTCGCGAGCACCCAAACGGGCAGATGGATGTCCTGGCGGGTGGTTACTTCCTTGTAAGCAGGGCGAACAAAACCAATATTGCAGCAAAACAGAATGCCGCATTATCAAGTTTTGTCATGCCGGTAATTGAAGGTTATGATATTGAAGTGGATTTAGGTCTGGGAACAATAAAAGGCCTGCTTGAATCAAGGGGCATGGTAAGCGGCGCAACGGGAAGCTATGATAACGGTACTCCGAACATAACCTGCGACGTAACCTTTGCGGTGGATTTGTCAAATGCGTCATCCGGATACCTTGAAGATCTTCAGGCTAATATAGTGAATTACATCAATGAACTGAAAAGCAACGGGCTGAATTACAACCTGAGGCTTGTAACCTTTGATTCCGGCGGAATCAACAATGTAAATTTCGGATCGGATATAGACTTGTTTGTAAATACCGTCAAAGGACTGGGCACTTCTGCCGAAGGAGGCCTGGATTTTGAGGAAGTGGTTTCAAGCCTGAAGGATACCAAGCCATTTACTGAAGGTGCAAACAGGTACCTGGTTGTTTTCACCCCTGATGCAATGAGCGATACGACAGCACAGATTAACGATTATATTAGCACACTGAAGACCGGCAACATACAGGTTTCGGTCATGGGACCGCAGGAAGGCTGGAAATCAATAACCAATGCAACCGGAGGCTCGGTCTATAACCTGACAACCGATGACGCCGAATTTTCTTCCGCGATGTCCCTGATGGGAGCAGATACGGTGCTGGATGTCAATAAGCGCCTTACAACTCCGGATGATACGCTTAATATAATCTCTTCGGTAAAGAAAATGCTGAATGC
>Ga0134103_1002697_pt1 | contig 13143 bp, 6 predicted proteins | sample 14_taG_2_FD_94445 | JGI IMG/M metagenome (GOLD analysis project Ga0134103, IMG submission 94445) | Switchgrass degrading microbial communities from high solid loading bioreactors in New Hampshire, USA - 14_58_20_212_A1 metaG | ecosystem: Engineered > Bioreactor > Semi-continuous > Anaerobic >...
TAAACCTCTGGAATACCATCCCGACCTCCGCACATATTTCGGCCACCCTTTTGTGGGAAATCTTCAACTGGTCTTTTCCGTCAATCCTCTCGTCGATAAGCTCACCGTCGATGTATACCCTGCCGGACGTTATCCTCTCCAAGTGGTTCAAACATCTCAGCAGCGTGCTTTTTCCCGAACCGCTGGGTCCGATTATGCAGACAACCTCGCCTTTTGCCACACTTAAATCAATATTTTTAAGAACCTGGAGGGCTCCGAATGACTTGCACACTTTTTCCATTCTAATCATCTGGCACATCTCCTTATTCATATACCGAGTATTTCTTCTCCAGCTTTTCAAACACCAGCGTAAACAGCGTTGTCATAACCAGATACAATGCAGCTGAAGGAATGTATATTACTGCGCTTGCAGTAGCATTGGAAATTTGCGCGGTTGTACGCATCAGCTCCGTCATGCCTATGCTCGACACAAGGGCCGAGTCTTTCAAAAGCGCTATGAACTCATTTCCCACCGGAGGAATTAAGCGCCTGTATGACTGAGGCACTATTATTCTGAACATAGCCTGCCTGTAACTCATACCCAATGCTTTTGCAGCCTCCATCTGGCCCTTGTCTATCGACTGGATTGCCGCCCTTATTATTTCTGCCAGGTATGCTCCTGAGTTCAAAGCCAAAGCTATGAAAGCAGAAGTAATATCGTTAAAAGTCAGAGGTTTATATATCATCGGCAGGGCATAATATATAAAAAATATCTGCATCAGTAGCGGCGTCCCCCTGAACAACCATATATAAAACCAACAGATTTTATCGATAATCACATTTTTTGATAACCTTCCCAACGCCAGAAAAAGGCCAAGGATCATACCAAAAAATACTGAAATTATTGTAAGCTCAAGAGTTCTAAGACTTCCTACCAACAGAATAGGCACAGACGCTATAATTTTTTCCAGACTCAAATTGTTCAACTCCCTGTCTTAATAAATAGACCAGGTAAAGGAGACTAACAGCCCCTTTACCCAGATGTTTACCGTCATTGGAATCATATAGTTTTTTAAACCTTTATACCGTCATTCCACGTTGCCCGTCAAATCTTCACCAAACCACTTCTCCGATAACTTTTTGAGAGTTCCGTCAGCTTTTATCTCATCCAGTATCTTCTGAACCTTGTCCCTCAAATCAGCATTGCTTTTTGCAAAACAAATTCCTATCGGCTCATTTGTAAGCCTTGCCCCTGTGACCTTATAGCTTTCTTTATCCTGGGTGATATAATATCTTGCCACAACCTCATCCACTATTATCGCGTCAAGCCTTCCCGCCTTCATATCTGAAAAAGGCTGAATAACCTGGTCATACTGCTTAAGTTCAAAAGGCGTTTCCTTTAAAAATTTCTGGGCAGACTCATCAGCTGTCGTGTTGATCTGCACACCAACCTTTTTACCTTGCAGGTCCTTAGGTTCCTTGATGGAGTCATCCGAAGCCCTTACAACTATAACCTGGGCATTTGCTATATACGGCTTGGTCATAGCATATTTTTCCAGTCTCTCCTCAGTTACGCTTGTTGATGAAATTATGCAGTCAAACTTATTGGAATCAAGTGCTTGGAATATGCCGGCCCAATCGTTGGATATAAATTCGGCTTTTTTGCCCAACCTCTTTGCGATTTCCTTTCCAAGGTCAATGTCAAAGCCGACAGTAACATTTTTCTCATCCTTGAACTCCATCGGCGGATAGGTGTCATCAACTCCTATACGCAGAACATCACTGCTGCTTGACCCGCCGCACGCGCTCAAAAATAATGCCGGCAACAGCGCCAAGACAATCAATAAAGCCAGTTTTCTCCTTTTTGAAAAAAGCATATAATTGCCCCCCTATAAAAAAATTACTTAAATATAAAAATCACTTAAATATATCAAGCAAAAACTGCATACGAAAATATATTATCTTAAAACTTGTCCATTTACAAGAAGCAATTTACCATTAAGCAATTATTGTAAACTATTTACATCATATCCACCCAGACAATACAAATTGAAGCATAAAATTTGCCCACAGCAAAATTCCGGCTGATATGTGTGCGGCGCTGCACTGATTTGATTTAAATAAAAATATTTCGAATTGAAAAACACAGCATCATAAGTTATGTGTCAGCCATTCAGTTTTTTAAATATTCCGTCTTTGATGCGGCTTTTTACATGGATGGTGTTTGATTCCTCATTTATGAGAGCTTTTCGTATATACTCAATTTCGCGCTCGGTAAGAAAAATCAACCTTCCCTTCTGAGTCGATTTCGTACCTTTGAGTATATCAGCTATGGTCTTTTTGGCACTTTCAATGCTGCTGAAATAATATACATCCAGCTCTTCGTCATAGCTTGCTCCATTGTCCATGTATTTCTCTTTCAGTGCCGGAGGATCAATACCTACCACTTTGGCAATTTCGGTTATTTTATAGGCGCCTGAATAGTCGATATAGTAGCTGTTTTCCTTTCTGCCCGACCTCCTCACTATAAAATTTGACTCGTTAATCATGGGCCTCCCCCCTTCTTTTTTACTCTGAAAAGTACCTCTTTGCCAGTCTGTTACTATTATATCAGCATAATATGCACTCAAGCAATTGTCCGAAAAAATTTTATCCGGAAAAGCAAAAGCCGTGTAAATTCACTTGATCCTACACAGCTTTTACTTTTAAGTTCAGACGCTCATTTATGCCGCCATAGCTTTTTAGTATCCTGCCAACCATTCAATAATCCTGTAGATTATAACCGCCGCTTCGGCTCTCGTAGCGGTGCCTCTCGGATTTATGGCATCTCCGCTGCCCTTGACAATGCCTTCCTTCACAAGCCCGGCTACGCTTTCCACCGCATAGTCCGATATGCTGTCGGCATCGATGAACCGGCTTAATTCTGAAACGTCGCCCGATGGCAAAGGTCTTCCCGCTGCCTCCAGCGCTCTCGCAACTAGCACAATCATATCCTCCCTTGTAATTTCAGCATGGGGGTCAAAGGTGTTCCCTCCGGTTCCCTCGGCTATACCAAGCTGCCTTGCTATCCCCAGTGCCTCATAATAGTAGCCCTCCGGACTTACATCGTCAAAGTTTGATTCAAACTCACAGTTGAGGCCAAGAGCCCTTACCAGCAAAGTGATAAACTCCGCCCTTGTTATATTCCTGCCAGGCTCAAAGGTTGTTTCGGATGTGCCTTTCACAATCCCTTTTTCAGCCAGCTTCTCTATCGCTTCCTTTGCCCACTCATAACCCTCCAGGTCGCTGAAGCGGCTTTGCCCTGTCGAAGGCTCGTCTGGGGTATCCGGTGTTGTTGTACCTTCTCCGCTGTCTTCATCATCGTCAATATCCTCGTCGCTGCTGTCTTTATTGTCTTTATCCTTATTCTTGTTTTTACGGCCGCCGCTGCTGCTGCTTGTGACCGTCACTGTACAGGAGTCGGTAAAATTGCCATCAACCGTTGTTACCGTGATTTCGGCGGTACCCACGCCCACCGCGGTGACTTTTCCCGTGCTGCTTACCGTAGCTACGCCTGTGTTGCTGGATGCCCACGTCACATTCTTGTTGGTGGCGTCAGCCGGCTCTACGGTAGCTGTCAACTGTGCGCTATTGCCTTTTCTCAAACTTAAGCTCCTTTTATCCAGGCTTACGCCTGTAACCGGCACAAGGGTGCCGTCACTGCTTTTTACCGTAACATTGGCTGTAACTGTGGCTGTTACGGTTATCTCACCGTTGGCCACCGGAATCCCGAAGTTGGGTGTTCCATCATCTTTCCACCTAAGCATTTGTACCCGTGTATTCCTGTTGGGGTCGGTTAATGCGTCCTTGCCCTCGATATAGCCCGGATAATTACGGGTGTGGTACACAAGGATATCTGTAACCCCGTCTTTTGCTACCGTAAAGCTGTTATGCCCTGGTCCATACTGGCTGGTTTCTTCATTTGTCTTCATCACCGGCTCGGAAGCCTTGCTCCACGAAGAAGCATCCAGCAAATCGCTGGTATCCGAAGCTGTCAGAAGACCCATGCAATAGGTTTCGTCTGTAGCGCTTGCCGAATACGAAATGAATATCCTGCCGTTTCTCTTGATTACGCTGGGACCTTCATTGACCCAGTAGGTCTGTTTTTCCCAACTGTACTCAGGAGTTGAAATCAATACCTGTGCGGTTTTAAGGGTCCAAGGGTTCTGCATTTCCGCAATATAGAGGTTTGAAGGCGTGTTAGCCTCGGTGGTCTTTTGCGCCCATACCATATATCTCTTTCCATTATGTTCAAAAGTGGTGGCATCCAGTGAAAAATTCGTAAAAGAGGCAGAATCTGCGGGCGCTGCCTGCATCTTGCCCTTTTCAACCCAATTGTCTGCTATTGTCGGGTCGGCTCCGTCGCACTCCAGGACATAGGGACGTATTGCCCATTGGTCGCTTGAAGATCCGGCCGCGAAATAAATGTACCATCTACCGTTGATATAGTGCAGTTCCGGAGCCCATATGTGGTTAGCCATTTCTCCGGTGCTATGGGCGTTCCAGATAGTTTTTTCCTCCGCCGTTGCAAGTTTCTGTATGGTCGCTGCCTTCCTTATTATGATTTTGTCAAAATCCGGTACGGTGGCAACAAAATAGTAATAACCGTCACTATGCCTGTATATATACGGGTCTGCCCTTTGCTCTATCAGCGGATTGATGTATTTTTCCAGATACACTTTTCCGTTTACTTTTATACTGCCAGCAGAGCCAAGGCTTCCATCCTGTATGTCATCCCATACTACATCCAGCTCTTCGGAGGTACCGTCGCTATAATATGCCGTTATCTTTGAAGGCAGTGAAGGCTTCACACCTAAATTTGTCGAGACGTTTACTGCTTCCATGCCTGTCATTATGCGGGCATCCGATACCAACACATGCGCCTTTGCTTGCATATCAGCACCTTCAACCACTCCCTCAACTGTAAATGTGGCCCCGGCATCCGAAAGCCGATCCTCCGGTATCGCCTCCCACGTTACGCTAGCCAGCTTTGTGACGCCCTCTTCATCCACTACATATATCTTTGAAGGCATGTCAGGCTGCTTATTCCGTATGGTGCTTACAAATATATCCTTAATTTCCGCAATGGCAGTCTTCTCCAGCGATACCTTCACTTCATTGGATTTAACGGTGGTGCCGTTCAAACTCACACTTACCCAAAGGGTAATGGCAGTCACATCGCCTACCGAGTTGGAGATGGTAACCCTGCCGTCGTCATCGAAGGTAACCAGGTCAGGATGGTCACATTCATAGCTGATAGCCGCATCTCCCATGTCCGCATCGCTGCCGTCGCTCATCTTGCTGCTGTCAATGTTTATTCTGATGGCGCCGCCTTCCTGGACTACAGACGCGCTGGCTGAAATTTTTACCTCAGAAAGTTCCGGTGCATCTTCCTTTGAAGTTCTTATCCTCAGAATCGTAAGCGAATAAGGATCAAAAATAATCTTATTCACACTGCCAAGGCCGCTTACCTTGCTCGCTTCAGGCACGACCTTTTTCGGGTTGGTAAAAGAGTTGGCATCTGAAGGCTCGCTCCCTTTAAGTACCGTTCTAAGCCCGACAGGATTGATATAATCGGCGCCGTTTAATTTAACCGTTATTTCCTGGGCTGTGCTCTGGGGATTCACAACCTTTAATATGATATCGCCGGTATCTTCGTCTTTGCTCGTAACAACGTAGACCGGGCCTGTTTTCGGCCTATCGATGATATCAAATACCTGTATGTAATCAGAATCCCCCTCCGCTTTTATATAACATTTTACATTGTTTCCACTTACAACCACTTTGATGTCATACCACACACCGCTGGTAACGGTTGGGAATTTTGCCGTGTCGTAATAGGGCACAAGCTGGGTGGTAACCCCGTTTACACACCTTTCAAAGCCACTCCTTGTATTGGAGAAACCGCCGATGTTCCAGCGGAGGTAGTTGTCGGGATCCTGCAATCCGATATATATCAGGAAGCCTTCATCTCCTGAATCTTTGCGGGCTTTGAGGGTTAATGTATAATTGCTCAGCTTTTTGTCTCCTGCATAGGTCAATGTGTTGATGATAGACGTGCTTGTCTGCGCATATGTGCCCTCATCACCGTCAACTACCCAGGTGCCCGCTTTCTCCGTCCATTGGGACACATCTGAGAAATTATCGCTCAGTATGATTTCGCCTGTGTCATTGTCGACCACTTTTACATCCTTGTATGTCACCGCCGTGTTGTATGAGCCCAGCCCTATGGCTCCCCTGACCTGATGCCCTGGATGGCCGTACTTGACCAGTTCGGTGGGAAGCGTATAGTCCCCGAAATTTCTCATAAACAGCTTCTGCACATAATAGTTGACCGTCCCAAAAACCGTCTGGTTATTGAAATAAATCAAATCCGGCGTCCACTGGGTAAAGTTCTGCTTTGCAAGGAGAGGCGCATAGGATGCCAATTCCACAATATCGCCGTTTTCCTCTATATGGGTCATATAGGCTGCCTCAGCCAGGGCATCTGTTATTGAATTTGCAGTGCTGTTTGAAGCATATTCCCCTATAAATACCGTCTGCGCATTCCGGTCGTAGTTGTCATACCTGTTCATATTGGCATACAGGTTTGAATTAGAAGTATAGTAATGCTCATCCACGACATCCGCGTCAGAAAGGCCCTGCTGCAGCCTCGCCCATGTCGTCGTATTAATTGAATCACCCATGGTTATTCCGCCGACTATGATCAGCTTGATTTCAGGATGAGTCTTGCGCAGCCTTTCCGCAAACATGGCGTATCTTTCATAATAATTTGTCCCGTAATCCTCGTTTCCTATTTCAAGATATTTGAGGTTGAAGGGTTCGGGATGTCCCATATCTCTCCTCAACCGGGCCCATTCGTTATTTTCAAAGTCGATGCTGTTGGCGAAATCGACCAGGTCCACGGCATCTTGGATATAGGGTTCAAGCTCGTCAAGGGGTACAACTTCGCCGGTGTTCCAGGACATTCCGCAGTTGATCGCGGGAACAGGCGTTGCCCCTATATCCTCGGCAAACTGGAAATACTCATAAAAACCAAAACCCAGCGATTGGTTATAATAAGGACGCTCTGAATCAAACCAGAAGTTATAATTGCTTTTGCGCTGCTCCACCGGCCCAACCGAGAGCTTCCACCTGTATGCATTGCTTCTGTCTATGCCCTGCACCGCACATCCTCCGGGAAAGCGGAAATATTTCGGTTTAAGGTCGCTTATCATTTTTGCGAGATCATATCTGGCTCCATTGGGCCTGTTTTTCCACGTCCTTTGCGGGAACAGTGAAATCATGTCCATATCTACGGTTCCTGTGCCTTTTACTAGCACTTGGAGCCTTGCGGTATCCGATGTTCGGTTGGGCTCAAGCACACATTCGAATTTTTTCCATTCATCCGTTATCCCCTTCAGTTCGGCAGATGCATACACTACCGAACCATCCTCGCTTCTCAGCGATACTTCGATAGGGCCTGTGAAATCACTGCTGCGTGCGAACATGGAAAAATTGTACCTATCCCCCTGCACAATCTGTATGCTTGGTGTAGGCGTTTCGGTGGTATTTGAGTAGCCGGTGTTGTATACGCCGACACCATCTCCTGGATTTGTAACGGTCAGCCTTAAAAAGTGGGGATTGTTTTCATGTATCGCTCTCTCGGTGTTTATCTCCATGGTACCTGTCCCACCGCCATTTTGAACGAAATTCCATGCATAGGTATAAGCAGGTTCCGTCTTCGCATAGGCGGTTGAGGCAGAGGCCCTGGAACCGTTGACACGCACCATTTCAAAGGACCTGTTCTGGACAAGCTCGGCGTACAACCCGCCATCGAGGGAATAGTTGATATCTTCAAAAAAGACGCCGTATAACGTCGGGTTGATGTCCACTCCTTTTCTGTCCGCATCAATGTTGATGACGTAAGGGGTTGCTCCCATTGGAAGAAGCGTCACTGTAAATACCTTTGTGTCGGTGACCGCATTTTTCTTGAGGGTCGCCGTAAGGGTTACCGTTACGGCCTCCTCCCCCTCTCCAGGTCTTTTTATGACGCCGGTGTTTGAAACATGCTCCGGATCGCTTGACTCCCAGGTGATTGAAACACCGATAGTTCCCTGCGTCTTAAGGTTGAGGTTTTCGGTAACCGCAAATGTGTCCCCAAGGTCGAGAGAAGCCTTGTTGATAGCCACAGCTTCCTCATCGGTGACCGTTTCTCCTATTACATTCTGTATCTCAGCCTCTGTAAGCCCACGGCTGTAAATCCTGAAATCATCAATCTGCCCCATAAAATTGGCATCGGCGGAATACTGAGACTTTCCGATATAGGTTTGAGTTGTGTTGCCCAGGTCAGAAGGGTTATAAGTGATAGAATCGGATTCTGCGTATTTCACCCCGTCAACGTAAATGATCACAGTGCTGCCGGATTTGGATATGGCTATATGATGCCATGTGCCGGGGTCATTGATGGCTGCCGTTATAATCTCCTGCCAACTGTTGTTTTTATTCATGGCGAACCTGAGGCTGGAGCCGTCATATAGAGTAAAGTACATATAATGGGTGAGCCCCGTTCCAAAGTCGAATAGCCTTTGCCAGCTTGATACCTTGCTCTGGCGTTCCCAGGCGGTTATGGTGAAATCGGTGATGCCCGACATGATTCCATCCGGCAGCTTTATATAGTTGGAACCGGTGAGGTTGGCCGCATTGCCGGACCTTCCCGTTGTCCAACCCTCACCTCCGATCATTATGCCGTTGTTACCGTTGCCTGACGCATCTCCGACCAATGTCCCTCCCCCTTCGTCCATCTTGTACCACAGCAGCAAATCTTTCACCGCACCCTGAACAATGACGGTTGCTGTAGCCTTGACAGGCGAACCAGCCACAGTTCCTTCAACAGTAAAGGTTTTGTCGGCAGTGTCATATTTATCAGGTGTTATTGAGTCTGTATCCCATACGACGTCAACGCTTTTGCTATAGCCGTCGTCGAAACGCGCTGTAACGGTGCCAGGCAGCACAGGCTTAACCCCGGCAAGCGTATAAACCTGTACGGGATCTATAGATGTAATATTTGAATTATCGTGGGATATTCCTGCTATAGCAGCTATTTCCACTGCGCTTAATGCCCTGTTGTAGATGCGAAAATCATCGATCAGTCCCCGGAAAGGAGGATCAGCCGACCACGCAGACTTACCAATATAATTGCCTATATAGCTTCCATTATAGTCTGAAGGCTTATTTAAAAGCGTCTTTGAGGCCACAAGCTCTCCGTTTTTATACAGCTTTGCGGCTGTACCCTCAAATGTAACTGCGACATGGGTCCACACCTTATTTGGAATTGCTTGCGTATCCGAAACAATATTGTTGTAGATTCCATCCGTCTGCCCCCATGCCGGTTCCATACCAGCGGTGTAACAACCGTTTTGGGCGGAATGCTGGTTCATCCAGAATTTTGCTCCAAAGCAGAACAGCATGGACTGTAGGCTGCTATCCCGCGAATATACCCATGCGGCGACCGTGATATTATCCTCAAAAGTCAATCCGTCCGGAATTGTGGCAAACTGGGCTGTACCGTCGCAATCAAGAGCGTTTCCGCTGCGTCCCGGTGTGCCACCTATTTCAGCGGCTGCTTCCGCGTTAAAGCTTGAACCGAGGTTACCTGCGTTTTCAAAGGTTGTTCCCGACGTCTCGTCAAAGTTGTACCATATGACCGGATCATCGCTTGACCCTCCTGACGCTGTCAGATATACCCACGAAGACACCGTCATGTCCTCCACATCGTCAAGCATAGCAGCTGGCATTTGGACGTAGTCCATGTCGCCGTCCAGTTCCACCGCCCCCCCTTTATCACCAGCAATGGTAACTGCGTCTTCAGCAAGCGTACCGTGGTTACCGTTCCCGGGTAAATCAGCTACCGTTGTCGAACCGGCGGTATCATTAAACCCGTAATGCAGTATAAGCCCACTGTTTAAGTCTGATGCGAGCACAGGCGCTGTAGGTATTATTCCGGCAAACATGCTCACCACCAGAACTAAAGCTGTTGCCAGCGAGACAACTTTTTTACGCATTCTCATTCCAAACTCCACCTTTTTTCCATATTTCACATTCCCACCATTTTGAAAACCTATCCAGGCAAAATTGACAGGTAATTTTTTGAATTTTTGGCAGGACAATGAGGGAGACCCCCATCTGTGATTTTGAGTGTATGTCACATATTTAGGGATTAGGGCTTTGGTGCATGAACTTATTGTAGTCATATCACCTCCCGTCACTTTTAAGATGATCAGCTTAGTTGTCGTTTGTATTTTGTATTTGGAGATAATAATGGTTGTTGATGCCCTGAAAACGCACGCATATTCCCGGATATGCTCCGCTTTCACTCTCCCGTTATTTATAAGGCAAATCTTTTTACCTTTTCCTCCATAGTGCCTGCCAGCTCGGAAAGAGCGGAAGCAAAAGAGGTTAGTTCCTCAAGGTTTGCAGTTTGCTTTTGAACAGCCGCCGATATTGCCATTCCTTCGTCTTTACTCCTTACAGCAATCTCACCAATATGTTTCATGCTGTTTTTTATGCATTCCATGTCTCTCTCTACCACCGCCAGTTCTGAACTTATTCCCTTCATATCCTCATTTGAAGCCGAATTAGTTTTTACAATAAGCTCAAAATATCTCCGCGCCTTATCGGCAGTTTCATTTCCTGACAATACTTTTGCCGTGATATCAGCCATTTTTTCATTTATGGAGTCTGATTCCTGCTGCACACTTCCGATAATCTCGCCTATTCTTTTTGCTGAAACCATTGATTCCTCCGCAAGCTTCCTTATTTCCTCAGCCACCACTGCAAAACCTTTGCCGGCTTGTCCCGCCCTTGCCGCCTCTATCGAAGCGTTCAATGCCAGGAGATTGGTCTGCGACGATATTTTATCCATGGTATCGAGTATCTTGCTCATTTCCTGAACTTTCAGGTAAAGTCTTTTTGTTGCTTCCGAAGTCCTGCATATAGCCGAAGTCACCTCTTTAAGCTGCTCCATATGGTCATGGATGCAGAGGTTGCCGCTTATGGCAAGCTGAACAGACTTTTCGGAATTTTCAAGAATTTCCTCCGACCTTCCGACTATCTCTTTAAATGCTTCAAACATGCTTTCAATCGACTCCAGCGATTTCTTCGATTCGCCACTCTGCTCCGCTATGCCTTCCGCCACTTTTTGCGAAGCGGCTGAAATTTCCTCTGCTGATGCGCTGTTGCTTAGGGCGTTCTGATACATCTGCTTGGAAGCGGCATATAAATTGCCGCTTGCTTCACAGACGCTGCTTATGATCTCTCTGAGGCTGTCTTTCATGGCATTGAAGGCTTCAGCAAGTTCTTTTATTTCATCTCTGGTCTTCACATTAAGCGTTTCAATTCTCAAGTCACCTCCAGCAATGGCAGAAGCACTTGATTGCAGCTTTTTGATGGGGTTGGAGATGTTCCTGGATATCATCCGCCCACAAAGGATGGAAACGGTAAATACCAGCGCCAGCACAACAGCGCTTATGAGCAAATCCCTGCTGAAGCTTTTTTTGACCTCATCCCTTAAAATGGTGCTCCTGTTGATTTCATATAAAATGAAATCCTGAACATTTTCTTCGACAATTTCCGATATGTCTGCTATATCTTCCAGTGTCCTTTCTCGTTCATCGACGGGAGCGTCCTCTTTTATTTGTTTGCCCGATTTGTACACGTATTCTGTTAGCGTTTGCATTGTTCTCTGTATAACGCCCAGTTTTGTCCTGCCGTCGTTATCGGTGCGGTCCATCAGCGCGTTGACAGTATTGTTGATGGTATCTATTATGGCGAACTGTTTTCCGTCCTCAAAACTGACTTTCCCATTTACTACCTCCCGCATTTCAGAATACATGTTCTTAGCAACACCACTTATGCTGTTGGCCATAGATATGCTGTCAAGAATCTGATTGTAGCTGGAACTATACCTGGATGAATTCGTCAATAGAACAATATTCAGAATACACATTACGATTGCCGTAACAGTGAACAAGGTATTAACTTTCGTTCCTACCGGCAATTTAACTTTCGTTTTATCTGAACTATCCCCCACAAGGACGCCCCCTTGCTTTTTCTTGTAAAATCCCTTCAGTCAGCTTTTGAAGCCGTTTCGAACAGGCACTAGATAAAAAACCGGCCTTTATCATTTTGCCTCCAAGCCCTTTTTTATGCCATATGGCTTGCCGACAGCGCCTCCTCTTTCACTTCTTTCGGATGTGAATACCCTTTGGAGCATTATAAAAAGGAACAGCAGTATTCCTACGGCAATCTTGGTCCACCAGGAGCTGAGAGTCCCTTGGAACATGATGAGGGTCTGTATCACACCCTGGATAAGCACACCGAACATCGTCCCGAAGACATATCCAACTCCTCCTGTAAGGAGAGTGCCTCCTATTACAACCGAGGCTATCGTATCCATCTCCATCCCGTTAGCATGCAGCCCGTAACCAGAAAGCATGTAAAAGGTGAATACAATTCCGGCAAGGGCAGAGCAAAAGCCGTTCAATGTGTATATCAACACTTTGGTGCGCCCTACGGGCAGCCCCATAAGCACCGCAGACTGCTCATTGCCCCCTATGGCATATACCGCACGGCCAAACCTGGTATAGTGGGCAAGGTATATTCCCACGGCGACTACAACTATAAATATGATTACGTTGATGGAAATAAAATTCCCCCCGGGCAACGGAATTCTGTACTGGGACACCTGCCTGTAAAATTCGTTTGTTATGGTGATGGTCTGGATGCTGATCACATAGCACAGCCCTCTGGCAAGAAACATCCCGGCCAGGGTTATAATAAAGGGCTGTATCTTGAAAAAGTGTATCAGGCAGCCCATGCCACATCCAAATAGCACTCCCGTCAGCAGTACGGTGGGTATGACTATAGCAGGGCTCCATCCTGCCACTTCAAGAAGGTATGCGGACAACATGGTGGTCAAAGCGATGATTGATCCTACCGAAAGGTCAATTCCCCCGGAAAGTATTACAAAAGTCATCCCTACTGCCGCCACGCACAGGAACGCGTTATCTATAAACAGGTTCAGGAAGACCTGCAACGATAAAAAGCCGGGATATAACACCGACCCCATGAGGAAGGCAAAAGCAA
>Ga0134103_1002701_pt1 | contig 13124 bp, 9 predicted proteins | sample 14_taG_2_FD_94445 | JGI IMG/M metagenome (GOLD analysis project Ga0134103, IMG submission 94445) | Switchgrass degrading microbial communities from high solid loading bioreactors in New Hampshire, USA - 14_58_20_212_A1 metaG | ecosystem: Engineered > Bioreactor > Semi-continuous > Anaerobic >...
CGGAGAATATTTCACTTACCTTTTGACCCTGATTGTATCCGCATTCAACCAGAACTATTCCGGGATTTGAAAGCAGAGACGAAGCTCTTTCTGCTATCTCGCGGAAGAAAATCAATCCGTCACTTCCTGCCGCCAGAGCAACGGCAGGTTCATAGTTTCTTACAGACTCCATAAGATAAGGCATTTCCTCTAAAGGTATATATGGAGGATTTGATACTATAAGATCATAATTGCCGGATAAAACTGTGTTCTTATCCAAAAAGTCAGCATGGATAAAAGTTATCCTGTTTTCAACACCATAACGCTTGGCATTTTTTCGGGCAATATTCAAAGCATTTTCAGAAATATCCATAGCATCCACCAACACAGAGTCATGCCCTTTTGCTATGCTGACAGCCAAACATCCGGAACCTGTGCCGATATCCAATACTCTGTAAGCGCTTTTATTTTTTAACCTGAACATTTCCTGGTCAAAAAACTCCGGATTCTGTCCGAGCGCAAATAAAGCGCTCTGGGCTAAAAGCTCGGTATCGCTTCTGGGGATCAGGACATTCGGATCGACATAGAAAGTGTAATCCAGAAAACCGCATTCACCGGTAATATAGGCGAAAGGTTCATGGCGGCCTCTTCTTTCCACTAACGAAAGATACTTTTTCTCCTTCTCATCATCCAGGATTATTTCCGGATTAGCATAGATATAGCTGATATCTTTCTTAATAAGCCATGATAAAAGAAGACCTGCCTCTAATGAGGGGTCTTCAACATTTCTTTCAGCCAGATATTTACTTGCCTTTTTTAAAAGGTCCCCCAGCGTCATAGGGCACCCTCGGAAGCAGCGACAGTTTTTTCTTCAGTTTCGGCGGTTTCCTCCAATACAGCCTTCAACGAAGCGATAGCTACTTCCAGCATAGAATCGTCCGGTTCCTGGGTAGTGATTTTTTGAAGCATTAGTCCTGGCAGACTGATCAAGCGGACAAATTTGCTGTTGGATTTAGCAGACAGCTTAAATGCTTCGTAAGAAATACCTGCAATAACCGGAAGTAAAATCAGTCTAAGCAGCAAATTGATCAGAGGATTATGCCAGCCTGCGAAAGAGAATACGATAATACTGATAATTATTACTATAAACATAAAAGTCGTCCCGCATCTGGGATGTAAAGTCGTATGCTTTCTGACATTTTCAACGGTAAGCTCTTCCTCATTTTCATATGCGTAAATAGTTTTATGTTCGGCACCATGATATTGGAAAACCCTTTTGATTTCCTTGTTCTTTGAAACCAAATAAACATAGGAAATAAAAAGAGTGATACGAATCAATCCTTCGATAAGGTTAGCCAGTAAGGCTCCGCCGGAAGTCTGCTTGTCAAAGCGAAACAGTCCCGCGATCAAATTGGGAAGAAGCATGAAAAGTCCAATGCTTATGACCAATGCGACAACCACCGAAAAATAAATCATATAATTGAAATATTTTTCGCCCAGCCATTTCTTTACCCATTTATCAAACTTGCTCTCATTTTCTTCCTCTTCCAAATCAACCTGTTCGGCTGACTCCATCAGAGCTTTCATGCCTACTACCATTGAATCTATTAAAGATACGCTGCCCCGTATAAATGGAAGACCTAAGATTTTATTTCTCTTGGCCAACGGAACGGATGACTTTACTTCCGTATATATTTCGCCCGAGGCTTTACGTACTGACATGGCGACCTTGTTGTTTCCACGCATCATGACTCCCTCAATGAGGGCTTCGCCGCCGATATTACTGCAAATCTTTGGTTTTTTCCAAATTTCTTCATTCATAATTATACCTGCTTCTATTTAAGTTTAATTAGATTTATGCAATGCTCCTAACTGTTATCCTGTACTTTACTTTGCACTGTCATCCTGAACGGAACACAACTCCCTTATTGATTCGTCACATCGCTCAGAATGACACGTTGCCGCGTTTAAACTTTTCGCCGCGCTCAAACTAATAAGAGGACAATCAGAAAGACTGAATGCTTATTTAATAGTATACCTTATGTAAACCAATTTTTCTATTCACTATTATACTGGAGGAACGATATAATAACAAATTTATTTCTATTTTTTGAATAATATTTAATTTTTCTGTAAATAATCTTAATGACCTCACAATACATTTTGACCCCCTTTACTTGCCGGTGTCACTGCCGGCTCTTTTTTTGCCGATAAATTATATGATAGATTGTTTTCGGGGGATGAGGATTTGAAAAAGTTTACGAATTATATAATTGCAATATTGTTATTTATATTTTTATTCATATTTTATCCTGGTTTTTCCAAAACAAATAAAGCATTTGCTCTGAACCTTCTGGAGCCTGAAAATTTAAGTGTTACGGTAAATCAGAACTATAATGAATTGACATGGAAAAACAGTGAAAATCCAAATGTTACAACCTATATTGTCATTGAAAGGTCGGTAGATAAAGGAGAATTCAGTCAGTTAACGCTTCTCAGCGGCAGCAGAGAAAGTTATAAAGACTATTCTGTAACAAACGGCCATGTTTATACATACAGATTGCAAACAGTGTATTCCCAAACTATAAAAAGCTCCTATACTCCGGAAGTGGAAGCAGTAAACTTATATCCAATAAATTTCAGGATAGCAAATACATTTTTTGACCATGTGGATCTTGAATGGGAATACCCCATACTTTCTGTCAAAAGGGAGCCTGATTATAAACTGATCATAGAAAGACGCGAAAACAACCGAACTTCCTGGAGCGTCATAGCAGAGCTTCCCATAACCGAGACAACTTTTCGGGACAATACCGTCCAATCAGATATCCAGTATTATTATCGCGCAAGGGTCCACTATGGTAATGAAAAATATTCATCATATATACCTTCATCCACAGGAACAAGCACACGTACCGGATACCCTTTAACTACTCCTCTATGGGGCTACGGTGAATCAGAAAGAACAATAAGGCTCTTGTGGGAAATTCCTGACTCGTTTGAGGGAAATATAGTATTGGAAAGGAAAGATTCTTCCGGGGAATTTATTACATTGTACAGCGGACGTGGGAAAAGTTATCAGGATACCGGCCGTACTCCCGGAGAGACTTATACATACAGACTTTGTATGAAATCAAAAACCGGACAAAAGTCCGAATATACTGAAGAAGTAAAAATAACCGCTGAAACAGTGCCGGCGCCTTCGGATTTATCAGTAAAAGCGATTTCCTCCGATAAGATAATCGTTACCTGGACTTACCAATACGATAATGAGACGGGATTTGAAATATGGAGAAAGAGTGAAGATGGCTGGGAGCTTTTATCTGTCGTTCCCAAAAACAGCGAAACCTTCACAGACGGCAGTGCCTCATACGGACAAAGCTATACTTACATGGTACGCGCAAAAAGAGGCGATTATTGTTATTCGAGTTTTACGCAAAGGCAGACGGTTATAAATGAATATCCTGAGGATCCAGGCCCGATCCAGGCATATATAATCAATGGACTTTTGTATATTTTAAGCGATAAAACCCCCGAAGGTATTACCTATACCCTGGAATTCAGAACAGGTATAAACAGCCCGTGGAGCGAAATTAAAACAGTAAAAGAAGGTACCCTTTTTACTAGTATCGGATTTAATAAAGACTCCGAATATCACTTCAGAATTCGGGCGAGTTCAGGCAGCCTCAGTAGTATAGGCCCGGAATTCCATTTTTTCGGCTCAGCACCTGAAGCTCCGATAAACCTGGAAGCCGTGACAGCAGGTTATAACCGTGTAACGCTGAAATGGAAGGACCAAACAGATAAAGAGGAACGATACGATATTTACCGTACGATAAGAGGAGTTAGAAAACTAATTGGAAGTGTTGATAAAAATACGGAAACCTTCATCGACAAAAATCCTGTAACGGGAGAAAATACTTATTATGAAGTTGTGGCATGCAATACCGCAGGTTCTTCCCCGGCTGCGGGGATCTCTGTAAAGATTCCAAAGATAATTATTTTCCGGGATATTGAGCAGTATGAATGGGCTTATGATGCCATTTATAGTCTTCAGGGCCTGGGAGTTTTAGATTATATTCAAAACGAATACTTTTATCCTCTCAATACAGTTACAAGAGGGCAAATAGTCCATATGGTACTAAAAAGCTTAAATATAAGTCATGATTACACAGGGCTGTTCCCGCCGGCCGATATTACTCCTAATCACAAATATTATAAGGATATGGCCACTGCGATTAATCTGGGACTGATACATCCTGATTCGGCAGGCAGAGTATATCCCGATAAGGCTGCCACCAGGAAAGATATTATCTTATTGTTAAGCGGTGCTCTGGGTTATCTCGGTTACCCGTTGAATCAATACGGAGAAGAGTATATAACGGGTTTCAATGACTTTTGGCAACTTCAAAAAGAGGACATCGAAATCGTATCATCCTTTGTTGGGGACGGAATAATCAGCGGAAAGGCCAATAAAGTGCTGGACTTGAATTCAAACGCTACAAGGGTGGAAGCGGCCGTGATTATTTACAGGACTCTTTTAAAATACAGGATCAATTGATATTTCCCTGTTATATTGTTACAGATATATGAACATAGTTATGGATATGCAAATAATAAGAGAAACAAACAGGGATATTACAACAGAGGTCCTGATCCTGTCATCCTTGCGCTTAAGACGTTTTGAATTCAAAAATAACAATACTACGCTTATTATAAGCTGTATGACCGAAAGCACCAATGGAAACTGCAAAAGATCTTTGTCCCAGTAACCCCTGACCTGAATTGAGAATAAGCGGTCAAAAAAGGTCTCTTTTTCCGGCATGGCAAACATAATCATTGCAAGGTTAACTATAATAAAAGCCCAAAGGATAACGCTGGAAATGTCCAGTATCCTTATTATAATATCGGGACCTTTTCTTAAATCCACTCTTACATGATCATTATCCAAGAAATTTGCCCCCTTTTGTCAGTTTTTATTTATCTTTTTATTAAAAGATTACCATATTAGGGGTAAAATTAAAAGTGAGTTGTAAAGATGTAGAAAATGGATTAGTATAATCGTAACCCACACTCATTAAACGGAGGTAAAATATGTATTCGGAAATCAACAGCCGGATTAATGATCTATTAAATGGTAACTGCAAAGACCCTCATGCTTTGCTGGGTATGCACACAGAAAACAATAAAATTGTGGTTAGGGCATTTAATGTTCATTCAAAAAGTATTGTCGTAAAAGACATACATACCGGACAAACTTACGAAATGGACCGAATAGTCGATGAAGGATTGTTTGAGTGTGTTATTGCCGACAGGGATACCCCGTTTAAATATGAGTTGATCCACACAACAAAAGACGGACACACATATTCGGTTATAGACCCGTATTGTTTTTGGCCCACTATTTCGGATTACGATCTTTATCTTTTCAATCAGGGGAATAACCACCGAATCTATGAAAGGATGGGATGCCACCTGCGCGAGGTGGAAGGAGTCAAGGGGGCATCTTTTTGTGTTTGGGCTCCTTCGGCAAAGAGGGTAAGCGTAGTAGGCTCATTTAACAATTGGGATGGTAGGATCCATCCAATGCGCATGATGGGAAGTTCCGGAGTTTGGGAACTTTTTATTCCCGGTCTCACAAAAGGAGACTTATATAAATACGAAATAAAAACTCCTACAGATGAAATATATATAAAGTCCGACCCCTATGCTTTTTATGCAGAAACGCCGCCCCATACGGCATCTGTTGTATATGACCTTGACAACTATGAATGGCAAGATTCTGAATGGATGGAGAAAAGAGCAAAGGAAAGCGTTTTTGATAAACCTGTTAATATTTACGAGGTCCATTTGGGCTCATGGAGACAGGAACCTGACGATAATCCTGCATCAGAAACCGGATACAAGCCTTATTCTTACAGACGGCTCGCCGAAACCCTCGTACCCTACGCCAAAAAGATGGGGTATACTCATTTGGAACTTCTGCCGATCATGGAGCACCCATATGACGGTTCATGGGGTTATCAGATTACGGGATATTATGCTCCTACAAGCCGTTACGGCACACCAGAGGATTTTAAATATTTTATTGACACCTGCCATAAAAACGGATTAGGGGTAATTCTGGACTGGGGCCCGGCTCATTTCCCCAAGGATGGGCACGGGCTGGCCAGATTTGATGGAACGGCCCTTTACGAATATGAAGATAAACGCATAGGTGAACATTTGGAATGGGGAACACATGTTTTTAACTACGGACGATGCGAAGTAAAGAACTTTTTGGTGGCAAACGCTGTTTATTGGTTTGATAAATTCCATGTTGACGGTCTGCGGGTAGATGCCGTGGCTTCGATGCTTTATCTCGATTACTGCCGCAAGCCGGGCGAGTGGATACCTAATAAATATGGCGGCAGAGAAAATTTAGAGGCTATAGAATTTATAAAAAATCTAAATTATGTAGTGTATCAGTATTTTCCAAATGTAATGATGATCGCGGAGGAATCAACCGCCTGGCCTTTGGTAACCAGGCCTGTCCACGACGGAGGACTGGGTTTTTCTCATAAATGGAATATGGGTTGGATGAACGATTTTTTGAGATTTGTCAGCATGGACCCCATATACCGTAAATACAATATGAACCTTCTGACTTTTTCTTTTATGTATGCATGGAGCGAGAACTTCATACTGGTATTGTCCCATGACGAGGTAGTACACGGAAAAGCGTCAATGCTTGGTAAGATGCCCGGGGACTACTGGCAGAAATTTGCCGGATTAAGATGCGCTTATGGATACTTTTTCGCTCATCCCGGAAAGAAACTCCTGTTTATGGGTGGTGAGTTCGGTCAGTTTATTGAGTGGAAATACAAAGAAAGTCTTGACTGGCATTTATTAAACTATCCGATGCATGAGAAAATGAGTCAGTATGTATGTGATTTGAACCATTTATATAAAACCGAAACAGCTTTTTATGAGCTTGATACAAGCCATGAGGGTTTTGAACTGATTGATTGTAAGGATGTGGATAACTCCGTTATCTCATTCATAAGGAAAGGCAAGGATTGGCATGATATGCTGATTTTCGTGTTTAATTTCACACCTCAGACTCACGAGAATTATCGCATAGGCGCTCCTCTTAAAACGAAATATATTGAAATTTTTAATTCTGATTCAGAAAAATATGGCGGCAGTAATGTACTGAATACTGAACCGATCATTGCGGAAGATATACCCATGCATGAGAAACCATACTCCATGACTTTGCGGATCCCGCCTTTAGCAGCTATCATCCTCCAGCCATTATTTGAAACTGAAAAGGATAAGGAGGAAAGATAGGCTTTCGGACATTTGGGAAATAAAATATTATTTCCCACACGTATTTGAAAAAAGAAAGGGGCTATTTACTAACATTCTGTAGCTTCAGAAATGATAACAGTATGTAAAAAACAGCATCAAAACTGCATTTTCATAAAATTTTGTCTTGACAAGATAAAGCGGTCCTATGTATAATATATAACTTCATTGACAAGGGGCGACAATTTGTGATATAATTTTTCACAGTGAGTTTTGAGGTGGTAGTATGGATAGAAATGCTATATCACAGATTCGTAAAGAATTAGAGAGTTGTGTTGGCAAAAGGATACAACTCAAGGCTAACAAAGGCCGAAAGAAAACTTTTGTCAAAGAAGGCATCATTGAGAACGCTTATCCAAGTATTTTTACAGTTTCTTTCCAGAACGAATACAATTCATCCCGAACAGCCTCATATAGCTACACTGACGTACTGACTCGCACGATTGAGGTCAAAGTAATGTCACAGAACGTGAACAACATGAACAATATGGCGCTTTAATTAAAAATCTGTGTACATAGTATGAACAGCCACTATTTAGTGGCTGTTTTTTCATGCCTTCCGTCATACATTAAACATGGACAGCATATCATTAGAACTGAAGGGATAAGGGTGCAAAGAGGAGGGTCCTTAAAATGCAGATGGAGCTAATAAAAAAGCCTTTAAGATCCTACAGGACTATTGAAATAAGGGAAACTGAGGAAATGCTTGAGAACAGCATTATTGTGCCTGACAGCAAACCTGATATTAAAAATATAATTCTGGCAGACGCGGAATGCTTCGTTACAAATGTTGAAAAATCGGGACGCATGATAGAAGTAAGCGGAGAAACAAGGTATAGGATATTGTATTGTGCGGATACTCCCGAACAAAAAATTGAAAGCATCGTTACTCAATTCCCATGGTCCTTTTCATTGCAAAAGCCAAAAACCGAGGAAGATGTGGGAGTATTTGCAAGGAGTTACTGCCAGCATACTGATGCAAGTATCGTTAACGGAAGAAAAATAACAGCCCGTACTGTATGCTCGATAATAAGCCGCTTTTATGAAATCAGGTCGGACGAAATAGGCAGGGAGATCCTGGGCGAAAATGTATATTTGAAGACAACTCCGGTAAATATTATTTCCCTAAAGGACAACGGGGACATAATGGCCAAAGTTTCAAATGTCTTATCGCTGCCGCATGGCAGCCCCGCAATCAAGGAAATACTGTTTTCACGTATTAATGTCGGGTCGACTGAGCTTACCTATAATGAGGATGAGCCGGCTATCGAGGCAAAAGGCACGGCGTACATATTATACCGCAGTGATACCATTGACGAGAGCATAGAATCGGCAGTACTGGAGTTTCCCATTAAAACTGTCACAGGCATTGTGACGGTACCGAATGAGATTGTTTTGGCAACAAGTGTTTTGAAACACTGGGAGTTAGATCCTGTAGAGGATGCTGACGGGCTGCTTACGCAGGTAGCGGTCAACCTTGAATTCCAGGTAGACGCTCAGGCTTTGGTGCCGGAGGAACAGATTGTAATTGAAGACGCATATTCAACTGACTACAGATTGGATCTTAAAAAATCAAAAATCAACGTAGCCACCGATGAGCGGGAAATAAGTGAATCCCTGGAGCTTAAACAAAAGATAAAAATAGAAGACCCTGACAATCAAATTGCCGAGGTGCTTCTGGTATGTGCCGGCGAACGCAGCATGACTTCAAAACTGGATGAAAAGGGTATCAGTTCACAGGGTACATTGGGAGCGAACATAATATACACGACCCAAAGCGGTGAAATGAAAAGCTATTTCATAGAACTGTCTTTCAGCCAGAATGTGGATCTGCCCGGGGAAGGACAATGGCAACTGGTTCAATCCTTCTTCAACATCAATGATGTGGAATTCGATATATCAGGACCCGATACTGTTGAGTTAAAAATAAATATCACTTCCAGGTTCCGGGTAGCAAGATATGATGAAATAATCTGTACTGAAGCTTTAACTGCGGTCAAGGAGGAAAGCAGTAAAAAAGCCCCGATAATTCTCTATTTTACACATCCGGGGGATACTATGTGGAGCGTAGCCAAACGATATAGGATACCACTTTCCAGACTGGCTCTGGATAACGGTCTGGATGCATCGCAAAACCTGCAGGTAGGCCAAAAGCTGTTTATTTTATAATGTGATAAAAGTATAAACAAAAAGGCAACCGTTTTCGGTTGCCTTTATTTATGCGTCGTTTTATCCTGTCATCCTGAGCGAAGCATAACACTTCTCTCATATTGTTATCCTGAACGAAACATAACTCTTCTCTTATACAGTTATCCTGAGCCAAGCGTAATACTTCCCCCATACTGCCATCCTGAGCGAAACGTAACATTTCCGCCCATACTGTCATCCTGAGCGAAGCATAACATTTCCCCCCTTACTGTCATCCTGAGCGAAGCATAACATTTCCCCCCTTACTGTCATCCTGAGCGAAGCGTAAGCGGAGTCGAAGGATCTTATTATTAAAAAAATTCTCCGCTAACACTCAGAATGACAGGGGGAGTGGTGTCCTTTCATTATGTATTTTTTTTATGATGCATTTTATAGAATAAAGGAATTACGCACTTTCTATTGCCCGATCTTTGTTTTTTGTATATAATATACTTTAACTAATATCAAGGAGGTGGGTTGTGGAGAGACTGACAATTTCCGCGCCGGCTAAAATCAACATTTCAATTGATGTAAAAGGCAGGCTGGCGAACGGTTATCATTTAGTGGAAATGATAATGCAGACCATAGACCTTTTTGATATTGTTACTGTTGAAAAAACTCAAAGTGGTGTTTCCATCCAATGTGATGATCCCCGACTACCTTGCGACAATGGAAATATCGCTTTAAAAGCCGCACAACTATTTTTTGAAAAATGCCCTAATAAAGGAGGCGCGAAGATAAGCCTCAAAAAGAATATTCCCATAGCGGCGGGGTTAGGCGGCGGAAGCTCAGATGCGGCGGCGGTGCTTAAAGCCCTCAATAGACTATATGACAATTGTCTTACCAATACAGAACTTGCAGAACTTTCGGGGCGACTGGGTGCGGATGTCGCTTTTTTCCTGTCAGGTGGCACTCAATATGCCGGGGGAATAGGAAACGAACTTACACAGCTTCCTGATTTTGAGGGCGTTCATATACTGCTTGTAAATCCGGGGTTCCCGGTATCCACCAAATGGGTCTATACTAATTTAGATATAAACAATTTAGGAGAGCGTCCTGATACGACCGGTATAATTGACGCGATAAAACGAATGGATATAAATTTTGTCGCTGAAAATATGAGAAACGTATTGGAGAGTGTAACTCTAAAAGAATACCCTGAACTGAAAGAAATAATGGATAAGCTTAACGAATATGGCGCCTTAGGCAGCCTGATGAGCGGAAGCGGACCAACGGTATTCGGTATATACCAAAGCGGCGATAAGGCGGAAGCCGCAAAAGAGGAATTTTTAAAGAAATACACAAATGTTTATCATACTATTACGATTAGCAGGAGGGAACAATGGTAAAAGTACCTAAATTAAAAATGGATAGTTATCAGCCTCTCAGAGACGTAATTTTCGAAACATTACGCAAGGCTATAATCAGCGGAGATATAAAGCCGGGAGAACGCCTTATGGAGGTTTCTCTGGCTAATCAGATGGGTGTATCACGAACCCCTGTAAGAGAGGCAATAAGAAGGCTTGAGGCAGAAGGCCTGGTTACTATGACTCCGAGAAAAGGAACACATGTTGCCGAGTTATCGGTTAAAGATATCATGGATGTTCTGGAAGTCCGTACCGTGCTTGACAAACTGGCGACAAACCTTGCAGCAAAGCGTATGCAGCCTTCGCAGCTGAAAGCGCTGGAAAATGTACACAAACAATACATTACCTGCGTAGAGAAAAATAATATTGAGGGAGCCATAAAAAAAGACGTTGAATTCCACGATATAATATATGCGGCTTCTGGCAATCCCAGGCTTGTTGCTGTCGCAGGTTCTTTACGTGAACATATATACAGATTCAGAGTGATTTACATGAGTGGCGGAGATCCAATCGCTGAAAGTGTTCTGAACGAGCATGAGGAGATTTTGGCGGCTCTGAAAGAAGCGCAGTGTGATCTTGCGTCAGAGCTGGCTGAAAAACACATAAGAAATCAAATGGAAACCATAATAAAGACAGTTACAGAGGATAACCGCAGAGGTGTATAATGCTTTTTAATTCTTTGGAATATCTTGTTTTCTTTCCGGTAGTTACACTGGTATATTTTTTGGCACCGACACTGAGAGTTAGAAATATACTATTGCTTATTGCCAGCTACTATTTTTACATGCAGTATAAGCCGGAATACGGGCTCTTAATGCTGTTTTCCTCATTTGTCAACTATTATTCCGGACTTAGAATAGCAAACGCAAAGAATAAAAGAGGAAAACAGCTTTGGGTAGCAATAAGCGCTTTTTCCACTTTAGGGGTACTGTTTTTCTTTAAATACTTTAACTTCTTCAATACTAATGTCGCCAGGCTGTTATCCTTTTTTGGTGTTTCATATCAACCTCTCAGCATAAATGTCCTTCTCCCTGTGGGGATCTCATTTTATACTTTCCAGGCATTGAGTTATTCTATCGACGTATACCGGGGAGCGCTGCAGGCAGAGCGGGACTTTTTTGATTTTGCCCTTTACGTATCGTTTTTTCCCCAACTGGTGGCCGGACCTATTGAAAGATCACCCAACCTGCTCCATCAATTGAAGGTCCATCATGAGTTTGATACCCAAAGAGCGGCTTCAGGGCTCAGGATAATGGTATGGGGATTTTTCAAGAAGATAGTGGTTGCCGACAGACTGGCTGTAATTGTTGAAACCGTTTATAATAACCCCTCCGGATATAACGGTGTCTATTATATAATCGCTACCGTCGCCTTTGCATTCCAGATTTACTGTGACTTTTCGGGGTATTCTGACATTGCCATAGGAAGCGCCAGGATCATGGGAATAGATCTCATGAAGAATTTTGAGCGGCCTTACTTCTCCAAAAGTGTTACTGAATTTTGGAGACGTTGGCATATTTCATTATCCAGCTGGTTCAGAGATTACTTGTACTTCCCGTTGGGAGGCAACAGAAAAGGATATTTTCGTACCATTTTAAATTTATTTATCATATTTCTGGTTAGCGGTCTCTGGCACGGAGCAAGCTGGACGTTTGTAATCTGGGGCGCATTGAATGGTGTTGCTGTTGTTATAGAGAAAGTTTTAGGAATAGGAAAAAGAGCCGGTAAAAAAGAATATATGGAACAGAAGGCTCTGGAAAACCGCCAGAAGCCGGTTTTACTTCGCTTGGTAAATAATATTTCGGGAATTATCCCCATGCTTTTAACCTTTACCTTTACCTGTTTTACCTGGGTATTTTTCAGGGCAAGAACGGTAGGAGAGGCTTTTTACATGCTTCCCCGCTTTTTACAGGGCTTTGACACGTTTGATCTGCAAAAGCTGTTAAATAATAGGATTATACTCGGACTGGACTACTGGGAATTCTTCACTGCGATCGGAGCCGTATTACTGTTGATTTGTGTAGAGCTATTACAATCGGTGATAAGCCCAAGTCGTATCCTTGCAAAGATGCCGGCGCCGTTAAGGATCGTGATATATGCATTTTCACTGTCGATCGTAATATGGTTAGCCTGGACAGAAACCCAGACATTTATATACTTTGCGTTTTAGACCGGAATTGTCATGATGAAGGTTGCGTAGCCCTCCCTAAATTGTTATCCTGAACAAAGCGCAGCCCTTTA
>Ga0134103_1002703_pt1 | contig 13121 bp, 9 predicted proteins | sample 14_taG_2_FD_94445 | JGI IMG/M metagenome (GOLD analysis project Ga0134103, IMG submission 94445) | Switchgrass degrading microbial communities from high solid loading bioreactors in New Hampshire, USA - 14_58_20_212_A1 metaG | ecosystem: Engineered > Bioreactor > Semi-continuous > Anaerobic >...
AATAGTCTATATAATAGAAAGGAGAACTGTAAATATGAGTCTGCGCCTGCCAGCGTCCCCCATTCCCAAAAAAAGGATCATCCTCATAATCCAAATCCGGCTGGTATATGTTTTCTATTCGCTTCCATAGGGCTTTCCTCTCATCTGGCGTCATTTCGGGGTTCATGTATACTTCATGCTGAAATTCGTCTACAGCACATCCGTATGGTATAAAACTGATAGCCGACGCCAGATGCATATATTTATATTCTTCCGCTCTGTCTTTGAAAAACAGATCCATCCAGGGCATTGTAAAAAACTCCATACTCATTGAATGAACCTCACAGGTTTCCATGGTAGCAGTCCTGTATTCACGTATCTCTATATCCCTGGCCAGGTAGCCGTTGAGTGCATGACCGGCTTCATGAGTTAAAACATCAATATCGCCGCTGGTTCCGTTAAAGTTGGCAAATATGAACGGAGCTTTATAATCTGGGATATAAGTCATATATCCTCCTGCAGCTTTCCCTTTACGACTTAAACAATCAAAAAGCTCATTTTCCAGCATATAACGGAAAAATTCACTGGTCTCACCTGACAGCTCGTCATACATTTTCTTCCCGGCTTTAAATATTTCTTCAGGGGTTCCTTCCGGCTTTGGGTTCCGTCTTTAAAATAAAGAAGATTATCGATGAAGGTAAGCTTCTCAAGTCCTAGCCGTTCTCTCTGTTTTTCATTAAGCTTCCTTGAAAGAGGAACCATGTATTTCTTTACCTGTTCCCTGAAGGCTGAGACTTCTTTTGGTCCATAACAGTTTCGACCCATTCTTATATAACCCAGCTCCACAAAGTTCTCAAATCCAAGCTTTTTAGCCATTTTGGTACGGACTTTAACCAATTTGTCATATATCTCATCAAGCTTACCTTTATTTTCTTCAAAGAATTCCGTCCTTTTTTTATAAGCATCTTTTCGAATATTCCGGTCAGGTGACTCCATATACAAACGAAGCTGTGATAAATTGAGCTTTTTCCCGTCAAAATCAAGCTGAGCCGATGCTATTAACTTTACATATTCGCTGACCAATTTGTTTTCTTCCTGCAACTCAGGTATTATTGCAGGATCAATAGCTTTCAGCATCAGTTCGGCGTTTTCAAAGAGAAGTTTGCCCAGTTTCTCCTCCAACTCTTTCCTGTAATTGGATGATACTAAAGCTCTGTAGAATTCTGCGGAGGAGTTCTCTATCAGCGGACCGTTCTCATCAAAAAAGTCCTTTTCCCTGTCATAGAAATCGTCCTCTGTGTTCATGGTATTGCGAATATGCGCTATGGTACTCATGGTGTCCAGTTTATCCATTAAAACATTAAACTCTTTATGCGCCAAAAGCTGTTCTTCATATGATTTTGCGTTTTTTACTCTCTCTGTAAGCTTATTTACTTCATTTATATAAGCGTTTATATCCGGTCTCTTATACAGCATTTCTGAAAATTTCATATACTTCTCTCCTCTTCATTACTTTTTACCCTTTGATTATATTAAGATAATTATGGAAAAACAACAATATGTTCTCTTACACTATCATTCTGTTATTGTTTGCTTAATCAGTATGAAAATATATCAGAAAACGCACTGAAATATACGAAATATAAAAATATTATCTCATTGCAATGATATTTAACAAATAGTTCAACAGCAATATAATAATGTCTGTGAACGAATGGTATGACCCTGATATGTTGTGTAAAAAAGTCTGAATAAAGACCTTGAAAAACTCAGCAAACGAGGCCTCTTTTCGCTTAAATTATAATTATAATAACATTCTTGACAAAGCATTAAGTCATTTGTATAATATAAAAGTCGCTCAGACATGTGCCAGTAGCTCAGCAGGATAGAGCAACGGACTTCTAATCCGTCGGTCGGGTGTTCGAATCATCTCTGGCACGCCAAGGAAATCCCTGCCACGTATATGCGGGGTAAAAAAGCAGTCGGTTACATGACCGACTGCTTTTTTCATATTTATTGTGTTTAACTTAGATTGATCTCCTTCGAATTAATACGTTCAATTTTATTATAATTGCTCTTTCAGGATTTTAAAAAGAAGATCTATCAATTCATCGTCCTTGTCTACTTCACCGTACCGATCGCTGATTTTGAATCCACCTTCAGCGCCGGTTGGCGGGATGTCCAGGCTGAAGCCGCCTTGCCCTGCCTTTGTTTTTCTTAAACAATCAATCAGTTGCCCTATATTAAATAACGGCAGGCAATTTTCTTTTAAGAAATAATCTCCCGGATCAAACTCATAGTCATAGAAAACTTCTTCCGAGGGTTCTTCCTCATTAACGGGAGGTTCTTCGTCCACCACCAGTTCTTCAGGTTTTCTCAGCCTTTTTAACGTGATGGTGCCTTTTTCGGAAATAAGAACTTCTCCCACTACAAATTCAAGATTTTCATAGACATCATTCTCCGCATCCTTGCATACAGATGCGATAGCCCGATCGTGTACGGCAGGAAGCCACAGCGAATTTAAAGATTGTTTCTGGCTGAAAGTTAATGATTCCAAATCTTTAACAGTCAAATTCAGTTTCATGGATCCGACCTCTTTCAATACTTTAAATTAATATTTTTAAATGAGTATAGTACAGTATAGATTAAGTATAGCATGTCAACAGTCTCTATATAAAGATATGAAGGTAAAAATAATCCCTCGTTTATAATAAGCATTATAAATGAGGGAATCAAGTATAATTATCTTCCTAAATAACCGCCATCCACAGGAAGGATCACGCCATTGACATAATTGCTTGCATTGCTGGCTAAGAATACCGTTGCGCCCTTCATATCTTCACCGGTTCCCCAGCGATGTTGAGGTATCCTGGCAATTATCTCGGAATTACGAACCGGATCGTTGATGAGAGCGACATTCATTTTTGTGTCCATATATCCTGGTGCAATAGCATTTACATTTATTCCTTTTCCGGCCCATTCATTGGACAGAGCCTTGGTCAGCTGTGCAACTCCTCCCTTTGATGCTGCATATGCAGGAATGGTATACCCTCCGAAAAAGCTGATCAATGAGGCAACATTGATTATTTTACCTCCTCCGTTAGGTATCATATTATGGGCAGCAAGCTGACAGTAACGGAATGTTACGGTAAGATTGACCTCTAATATCTCATCCCAATCACTAAGTGGAAATTCTTCACTTTTGTGTCTCCTCTGTATTCCCGCGGCATTTACCAGGATATCCACTCTGCCTCCCAGAATATCCAGTGCCTCCTGGAAGGATCTGTCCACCTGTGCCCTGTTAGTCAATTCAGCGTAAACAGGACTAACCTTATACCCCTTCTTACTAAGCTCATATGCGACATTCCCGGTTCTCTTGCCCCTTCCTATTACCACCGCCTCTGCTCCGGCTTCCACCAGGGCTTCCAGCATGCTTTTACCGAGGTCTCCTGCTCCGCCTACAACTATCGCTTTTTTGCCAGTCAAATCAAACATGTTCATATTGCCGTCCTCCTTTAATACTTATCCTTGTTGCCTTATTCGTCATTAAACCTGGGAATTTACATTACGAGCGTGTTGGGATTTATAACTTCCCGTTTTATCGAATGATATTCCAACGTATTTAAATTATATAATAACTTAATTCTAACACAAGTTTTCATTTGACGACCTGTAATATTGATTGAGAAAACTTATGTCAGAATATAAACAATTATTTTTTATGCTTTGTTAATTTATTCATAAAACCTTTTTCGACCAAATAGGACAAATAAGAACTTTAGCTGTCCTTTTCGGTTATAATGAGCAAAAACATATACTGACTATTTTCAATAAAAACAGTCAGTTATTGTATACTGGATTATATTAATAATATACAATAATTAATTCCGCTTCATGTTGACATATCGATATTGCGTTGATATTATATGAATATCGCGGGTTTTGGAAGATACCGGATACTTGTTTAAATGTTTCTTTTATAATATTAGATTAGTATTTTTTATAATAGATTAGTATTTTTTGTAATATATAATTGATTTTACTTTCCTGTTCCTGGAATATATAAAAACTTGTGTATTGCAAAATACTTTTATGAAAATATAAAAAAATTTTATATAAATTGGAGGCCATACAAAAATGAGTAACACTTCTTATAATCCCTTTGAGATTGCTCAGCAGCAATTTGACTCGGTTGCCTCAAAGTTAGGCCTTGATGATGCAACCCGCGAACTTTTACGGCAGCCTATGCGCGAATATCATTTCACAATTCCCGTAAAAATGGATGATGGTACCACCAAAATTTTTAAGGGATTTAGAGTACAGCACAATGACGCAAGGGGTCCCGCTAAAGGTGGCATTCGTTTCCATCCAATGGAGACCATTGATACAATTCGGGCCTTATCTATGTGGATGACATGGAAATGCTCCGTTGTTGACATCCCATTAGGCGGTGGTAAAGGCGGCGTCATTTGTGATCCCAGGAATCTTACAGAACGCGAACAGGAAAGATTATGCCGTGGTTATGTCCGTCAGCTGGCAAGAAATGTAGGCCCTAATACTGATGTTCCTGCTCCTGACGTTATGACGAATGCAAAGCATATGCTTTGGATGCTGGACGAATATGAAACCATTCACGGCAGCAGAAATCCCGGATTTATTACAGGAAAACCTGTAGGTATGGGCGGCTCTTTAGGAAGAACCGAAGCTACAGGTTATGGTGTTATCTATGTTCTGCATGAAGCATTGAAGAATCTTAATATACCTATTGAAAATACTACAGCCAGTTTCCAGGGATTCGGCAACGTTGCCCAGCATGCTGTCAGGTTATATCAGCAATTAGGCGGGAAGGTAATCGCAATTTCCTGCTGGGATGAAGCCGACAAAAAGCCCTATACCTTCCGCAAACTCGACGGCATGGACATAGACGCTCTGGTTAATATCACAGACTCATATGGAACTATCGATAAAGACAAAGCTAGAGACCTGGGATATGAAGTTCTGCCCGGGGAAGCCTGGATTGAACAGGACGTTGACATTTTGATCCCGGCTGCTTTGGAGAACCAGATAACAATTGATAATGTACATAAAATCAGCAAGCAGGTTAAGATTATTTGCGAAGCTGCTAACGGGCCGACAACTCCCGATGCCGACAAGGTAATTGATGGAAGAAATATCTTCCTTATTCCTGACTTCCTGGCTAATGCCGGAGGCGTAACCTGCAGCTATTTCGAGCAGGTTCAGTCCAACCAGAATTATTATTGGGAAAAGGACGAGGTTCTTGATAAACTGAAAATAAAGATGACCTCAGCTTTCAGATCAGTTTACGATCTGGCAAAGAGCAAAAAATTGCGCATGCGTGACGCTGCCTATGTAATTGCTATTAATCGTGTTGCTCAGGCTGTAAAGAGCCGCGGATGGGTTTGATTAACAGAAATACATATCCAGGGACATTGAATCGTTAAGGCGCTGCCGCATGCCGTATATAAGGCAGCGCCTGTTTTTAAGGGTTAAAGCAAAAACTGCTTTTTATCCTGGGGACAGCGATCGGAGTCGAAGGATCATATATGTTGACGAAAGATATTTTAATAAAGGGAGCCTTCATAATATGGGTAATGAATATATCGAATCCGACAATTTACTTAATGTCTTGAAGGAACGAGAAAAAGAATTAAACTGCCTCTACATGGTTGATGAGATTCTTGAAAATCACCAATTATCCATGCCTGAGATTTTTAATGGAATAATCAGAGTATTTCCTTCAGGCTGGAGGTTTCCCGAACTGTGCCGGGCAAGGATTATATACAAAAACCAAAGCTATCAGAGCCCCGGCTTTATATCCTCTCCCCTTTCTTTAACAGCTGATATTAAAACAGACGGAAAAATTGTAGGCAACATTGAAGTTGTATATATTAAGGAAGTGCCAACAACTGATGAGGGATATTTTCTTTATAAAGAAAAGAAGCTGATAAAACATGTCGCAGACAGAATAGGTCAGGTACTGGTTTACAGACAAATGAAAGCCGTAATGCACGGCTGGGAAGTTTCCAAATCAGAGACTTCCGGTTCTGAGCATGAATCAAAAGAGTGGGAATTTTTAATTGAGTTTCTTAAGAATACTGATCACAGTACGCTTCTGCACATATGCAGAAAACTGACAAATTATCTTCTTATTTTAGGCATAAATGAGGCATCTGAGCTTTTTTACCGTTCTCCCGGCAATTTATTTTACGATGACGGTTATGCGAATTATCCTACAGCAGCTGCTCCTATAGATGATATAGAATGCATATGTGAAAAAGCCTTCAGCGTCGCAAAAAAATACATTGCTGCCGACGAACTGAAAAACCACATCAAAAGATGGATGAACGAAGAAAGCGCATACTCCCTAGTAAAGGCAATCGGTAGTACTTGTCCCATTCTGCATAATATAATTGAAGCTCTCAGAAAATTTAAAAAGTTTCCAAAAAGAGACAAGCTCTTGTTTTCCCCAAAAGGGCGATGGATTACAGTTGGTCTTATAAAGAACTTTTTAACTGAGAGACCTGATTTTATTAATATTGCCGCACAGTATTTAACCTTTAATGACTTTTATGATATTATTGAGAGAATTATTTATCCACCAGACAGCCAAGGCCGTATCGGCGGCAAGGGAACAGGTTTGTTCCTTGCAAGTAAGATACTTAAAAAAGAAAAGGATAATCTTCCTCAGCTTAATTCCATCAAGACTCCGAAAACCTGGTATATCACAACAGATACCATAACCAGGTTCCTGCATTATAATGATTTGGAAGAACTAAATGAGCAAAAATATAGGGATATTCAGGAGACCCGTCTGGAATACAGGAATCTGATTCAGCTGATGAAAAGTTTTAAGCTGCCTCCAGAGATTATTAACAGTCTTTCTGTTGCTTTGGATGATTTTGGCGATATGCCGATTATAGTCAGAAGCTCCAGCGTCCTGGAGGACCAGACCGGCGCTTCTTTTTCCGGTAAGTATAAGAGTCTGTTTTTAGCCAATCAGGGCAGTAAACAGGAAAGACTGGAAGCACTTCAGGATGCCATTATTGAAGTATATGCGTCAATGTTCAGTCCGGATCCCATCCAGTACAGGGCAGAAAGAAATCTTCTGCACAGCAGAGAAGAAATGGGCATAATAATACAACAGGTCGTCGGAAACAAAGTAGGTAAATACTTCTTCCCTCTTTTTTCAGGTGTTGCATTCAGCAACAATGAATACAGATGGTCGCCCAGAATAAAACGGGAAGACGGTTTGTTAAGGATGGTCCCGGGTTTGGGCACCCGTGCTGTAGACCGTTTAACAGATGACTTTCCAATACTTGTATCACCCCAACAGCCGGGTATCAGAGTCAACATCGTGCCTGAAGAAATAAAAAAGTATTCACCAAAAAAGATTGATGTCATCAATCTTGAGAAAAATGCCTTTGAAACGATAGAAATATCTAAACTGCTTAAAGAATGCGGAAACCAAATTGAAAATATAAATAAAATCGTTTCCATTATGGAATACGATCATATAAGAAAGCCAAATTTATTTGAGATAGATTTTGAAAAGGATGATCTTGTCGTAACTTTTGACGGCATAATAAGCGATTCGCCCTTTATTAAACAAATTAACATCGCCGTCAAGACTTTGCAGGAAAAACTGGGGTATCCGGTTGATATTGAATTCGCGTCTGACGGAAAAGATTTATATCTCTTACAATGCAGGCCGCAAAGCGTAAGAGAGGAGACAGCTCCCGCCCCCATCCCCCAGGATGTGCTTCCTCAGGATATTATTTTTACTGCCAATCGTTATATTTCAAACGGCCTTATTCAGAACATATCCCACATTGTTTACGTTGACCCGGAACGTTACAGCGAACTTACCGATCTGAATGATTTAAAAACCGTAGGAAAAATTATTGGTGCGTTGAATTCATTCCTTCCTAAACGCCAGTTTATTCTGATAGGTCCCGGACGCTGGGGAAGCAGAGGAGATATAAAACTGGGCGTATCAGTTAAATATGCTGATATCTGCAATACTGCCGCATTAATAGAAGTTGCAAAGAATAAGATCGGATATGTGCCTGAATTGTCCTTCGGCACCCACTTCTTCCAGGATCTTGTTGAAGCCAATATTCGTGTGCTGCCCTTATATCCTGATAATAAAGGTATTATTTTTAACGAGAAATATCTTACCAAATCAAAAAATATTCTTAAGACTATATTCCCGGAATACGAAAGATTCGAGGATGTCGTAAGAGTGATAGATGTTCCGGCCACCTCTGACGGATATAATATGAGTATATGCATGAATGCTGAATTATCTCAAGCTATAGGATTTCTTACCCCTCATAAAATTAAAATTCCCCGCCAGCAGAGTGTGGTTGAATACGAAGATTATACAGGTGATGACAAAGCCTGGAGATGGCGGTATCATATGGCAGAGCTGCTGGCTTCAAGAATTGATTCCGAAAGATTCGGAGTTAAAGGTTTCTATCTTTTTGGAAGCACAAGCACAGGAAAAGCAGGGCCCGGAAGTGATATTGATATTATTATTCACTTTGACGGAAATGAGAATCAGCGAAAAGATCTTGAAAACTGGCTGGAAGGCTGGAGCATGAGCCTTGCCGAGATCAACTACATGAATACCGGATATAGAATGGATAAAATACTTGATGTCCACATCATTACAGACGAGGACATCAAGAACAGGGATTCCTTTGCAATTAAGATTAATCACCCGGTTGATCCGGCCATACCTTTAAAAACCTCTTAAGATTCTTTAGCTTCTTTTTTCCTACGAACCTTAAGCATTATAAACAGAAGCGGAATCAGGTATAAAACAAGCAGCCCTAATGTTACAAACAGCATTTGATCCGATTCGGGAGCAAGCCCTATAAATATCAGCATAGGAGCCCCAAAAGCGATAGCAAAGCTGCTTCCTGTCAACAGATTATTTGCAGCAGGCGTTTTGAATTCAGGGTCTATTTCCCTTAGCAATACTACGCCTGAACTTATTGTTCCTGTAAGCATCCCGTACATGGAAATCATGCCTTCATGCTCATACCCGGGATATATTTTTTTGCACATCCAAATAAGATAAAAATAAGTAACGATACCGCCCAGGATAGCCATCAGAAGGAAAGGAACCCATAACCCTTTCAATTCTTTGAATTCAATTGATGCGATACCGGCAATGGTCATAAAATCAAAGGCAAGACCGGATATCCTGGATAATAAATAATTATTTGGGTATTGGCGCGTCATAACTTTTGCCTTTGTCAAAGCGTCAAATCCCAGTCGGCAGCCTATTGCCAACAGTGAGCCTGTGATAAAATTAAATCCCCAAATTAAAGGCGACAACGTCTTTGACAAACCTGGCGCAACACTTGCCAGCAAACTTGTAATGCCAAGCGATACTAAATATGTGGCCAGGTATATTAACAGAACCAGCGCAAACTGAATGGAAAACCTGTCGACTGATTGAGATATGGGGATCTCATTTTTACTCTGGAAATCTTCCACAGTAACTGACCCGGAGATAAATTCCGGCTCCTGAACTGAAGCTCTTTTTTGCCTGTTTACTATATTTATATAATAAACCCCTACAACACAGGCACAAATAAATCCTGCAGCGGCAATTGACAACCCGAAGGACTGTCCTCCCACAAAACCAAGCTGTTCATATGACGAACCGACATTATTGGCCTGCCCCGGCCCTTGACCATATCCCATTGGCAAAAGTATTCCGGCAGCTTTAAAAAAATCGGGCATTATTGTATATCCCAGTCCGATGGAAATTATCAGACCTAAAATACCCTGAACCAAGTATGTACTTACAATCAACGCACCACTTTTAAGCCCTGCCAGATCCTTCTTTTCTTTTTCGTTGTATTTTGCAGGAATTCTTAAAGAAAGTGCAATGAATCCAATGCCAATAGTATGGTAAGTGACCTTTTCCAAAAAGTCCAATTCCAAAGGTATTAAATTCAATTCTCTTAAGAATAACGCTATAAAACCGCCTAATACCGCCGTAGGTACCATAGCCTTTCTTATGAAAGCTATCTTACGGGTCAGGATATTGGCAAAAAGCAAAAGTCCAGCTATTAAGCCAAACTGAATGATGAAATTCCACAAACCGGTATTAGCCGCTGAAAAATCCACAAAAATTCACTCCTCTGATATTAGTGTTTGCGAACTTTTAAATGTTTAAACAATTCCCTGTATTTCAGGGCGCTTCTGGGGTGATTTGACTTTATTTCATATGCCTGCCTGTTATTGGTGGCAAACGCAATATCCATTTGACCTATGATATTCATATCAGACATATCGTCAAATTTATAAGTATATTTATGATTATCTTCACCTTCAAAAACTATACGATCGTTGTAACAAAGCAGCTTACCCTTTGCAATCAGCCTGTTTCTGCCTCGGTCAGCCTTCCAGAGGGTTTGACCTTCATCAGAATAAATCAGTTCATCAGGAGGCAGATTTTTGATTCTTTCAATATCCTGTTTCAGCCTTGCATCCTGAAATCTGCACCAATCCAAAACTGTCTTAAAAGGAGGTTCATCATCGTTTTTGGATGATATATAACCATAAGCGTCATATTTCAAATCTAGTCCGCAGCTGCAAAAGAACCTGTCTCCCTGGCTTTTCAGCGTCGAGGACCTACAGCATTTGGGACAAATATAAAGGGCTGTCTCAATATTCTCCGCTAGACTATCGCCTATATATGCGACAGGATTTTTTTCCTGCTCCTCATAAGCATTAACGTATAAATCATTCTTTATAGCCGAATACACTTCATCAGCTGTCATCTTCTCCAGATCTTCAGGGGAGTATTCTTTAACTACCCGTCCTCTCATCTCTCCCCTACGTAGTGTCTTAGACCATCGGGGACTTGTAAAATATCCTCCGTCCAGGCGGAAAGTAATTAGTGAAACACCGCTTTTCTTAATCAGTTTACCCGTCGCAGGATGGATCTCACCGGTTTCTCCGCTGAAGGAACGATTGCCTTCCGCAAACATACAAACATTCGCTCCAGCTTTTAATCTCTTCAATATGTTAATAACCGTTTGTATTTCTGTTATGGCTTTTACTCTGGGAATCGGCCCAACAAGAAAATTGATAAGCTTGCTGATCAATCCCCATCGGAATATATGCTCGCTTGCCACATAATACATTTGGTCTGGAAATGCCAAACCGACCAAAAAAGGATCATAGTCCGTGTTATGATTGGCCAGAACGATATACGGATAATTTCTGGGTTTGGCTTTTTCATAGGAATAATTTAATTTCTTTACAAGATAAGGCTTTAGAAAAATATGCAACATTTTATAAACGAATCGATGCCAGTATAAAATCTTCATCATTTTCCTCGCTATAAAAAATTTTATGAATTTGCGATAAAATGTTAAATTAATTATCTCATACTATTATACTGCTTGTATATACTATAATATTTTATTTTAGTTTTTCTTTATATTCCAGTTTTATATTAACATTCAAGTAAAAACATGTTATTCATTATATTACTTTTGGCCTAAACCTTCATTTTTACCCGGGCATTAATAGAATTCAGGATAATGGAAAAATTAATATCAACGAATGTTCAAAGGAGGAATCTGATGGGCAAAAAGAAAGCAGATCCAAAAGTCGTGAAACCGGTTCATGGCGATCCTGCCTTTTATAACGATCAGATTGGCAATAACATGGAACCTGTGAAATCCAGTATGGATAAAAAAGCTAAATCAGGCAAGACGGATTAAAAGCGAGGTTGTTTCAAATAATATGAAACAACCTCTATTACACTTACAATTTATTTTAACAATATAAGACCGTCTATGACAGGAGGGTGCGGTCATATGCGAATTCTTCACCGCTTGCACTGCCAAAGCGTTTTAGAAGGCTCTCAACTGTGAGCTTCTTTTTCTCATCGCCTTTGATATCCAGTATTATCCGTCCGTCATGCATCATTATTAACCGGTTTCCGTACTTTATAGCATCACGCATATTATGAGTGATCATCATTGTGGTCAAATTGTTTTCTTTGATCAGTTGATCTGTCATAGATAATACTCTTTCAGCCGTTTTGGGGTCAAGAGCCGCCGTATGTTCATCCAACAGTAATAGTTTCGGTTTTTTTACCGTAGCCATCAACAGAGTAATGGCTTGCCTTTGTCCCCCGGAAAGCAGTCCAACTTTTGTCTGGAGCCTGTTTTCAAGACCAAGATCCAATCTTGAAAGCATCTGTCTGTATGTTTCTCTTTCTTTATTTGTTATTCCCCATTTTAAACCTCTGGGTTGCCCACGTCTTAATGCTAATGCTAAATTCTCTTCAAGTATCATGTCTGACGCGGTACCCATCATAGGATCCTGAAAAACTCTTCCCAGCATTGCAGCGCGTTTGTGTTCGGGCAGTTTGGTCACATCAGTTCCTGCAATGTAAATGCTACCCTTATCTACTCCATATACCCCGGCAACGCAGTTCATCAGAGTGGATTTCCCGGCCCCGTTTCCGCCTATTAGGGTAACAAAGTCTCCTTCTTCCAAATGTATACTGACATCCCGTAGCGCAATCTTCTGGTTGACTGTTCCGGGATTAAAAACTTTAGAAATCCTGTCTACCTTAAGCATATCACTCACCCTCCTCAATACTAATTTTAGGCGGGTTGAGCCGTTCCCTTATTATTGGAAGAGACAGAGCTATTGCCACCGTGATTGCGGTAAAAAGTTTCAGATCATTGCTGTGCATACCCAGTTTCAATACAAATGCTATGATTATTCGATATGTAATAGCTCCCATTGCAAGCGATGTCAGTCTCATAAAATAATTTCTTTTCCCAAACAAAACCTCACCTATTATCACCGATGCAAGGCCGATCACGATTGAACCGGTACCCATCTGCACATCGGCAAAAGTCTGGTTCTGCGCTATCAATGCCCCGCTCATAGCAACAATACCATTACTTATTATAAGACCGATAGTTATCATGGTATTGGTATTTATCCCCTGAGCCCGCACCATATTGGGATTGTTTCCGGTTGCCCTGATGGCGCAGCCGATTTCAGTTCCGAAGAACCAGTATAAAAAGCATATTACAACAGTAACGCTTATAAATCCCAAAGCAATAATT
>Ga0134103_1002722_pt1 | contig 13035 bp, 11 predicted proteins | sample 14_taG_2_FD_94445 | JGI IMG/M metagenome (GOLD analysis project Ga0134103, IMG submission 94445) | Switchgrass degrading microbial communities from high solid loading bioreactors in New Hampshire, USA - 14_58_20_212_A1 metaG | ecosystem: Engineered > Bioreactor > Semi-continuous > Anaerobic >...
ATGATAAATGCCGGAAGCAGTTCGTATATTCCGAAAACGCCTCCGAGAGGCTTAATCAGCAGCTTCCATATAAATACCATCGTACCACCGGACACCATTCCTGCTATAGCTCCTGCTCTGGTTGTTCTCTTCCAGAACAGCGAGAACAGCATCAGTGGCCCGAAAGTAGCACCGAAGCCCGCCCACGCAAAGGCAACAACTTTAAATATAACACTGTTTTCATCAGTTGCTATAATCATGGCAAGAATAGATATAACTACCAAAGTTAATCTTGACATGGTAAGAACCTGTTTGTCGCTGGCATCTTTTTTCATGATTCCGTGGTAAATACTTTTTGAAAAAGCAGTAGCGGCAATCAGCAAATAAGAGTCAGATGAACTGATTGTAGCGGCAAGGATACCTGCCATAACAAAACCCGCCAATATCGGCATGAAGAAGTCCATTGACATGAGAATAAATATACTTTCAGAATCGCTTTGGGTTAACAGAGCATCCGGATATATTACTCTGCCTATTATACCGATTGCTACAGCAGCTGTCAGTGAAATAGCGCACCAGATTGTTGCAACTCTTCTTGATACCTTAAGCTGCTCAGGGTCTTTAATAGCCATGAATTTCAGTAATACCTGGGGCATTCCAAAGTACCCCAACCCCCATGACATAGTAGAAATAATCGTCAGGAATCCATATGAGCCGGCTTCCCCGAACAACGGTTTTCCTGCTGCATCCAACTGCTGAACTCCGTCTACGATAGTAGGTTGAGCGATGCCAAAAAACTCCAGGAATCCCGGAATAGTCTTTGCATTGTTTATAACCGCTGAAATTCCTCCGGCAACAGATATACCTGTTCCCAGTACAACCACCAGAGAAATTATCATAACAACTCCCTGAAGAAAATCGGAAGCGCTCTCAGCCAAAAATCCGCCTATAAATGTATAGAAAACAACAAATAGTGCTCCGGCGATCATCATATAGATATATTTTGTCGCAAATAATCTGCTAAAGAGTTTACCAACCGTAACAAAGCAACTGGCGGCATAGACTGTAAAGAATATAAGAATAAACACCGCCGCAATTGTTGCGATAATTTTGTTCTTCTCCTTAAATCTGTTACTGAAAAAGTCAGGAATAGTAATAGAATCAGAGGCTATTACAGAGTAACCGCGAAGCCTCCTAGCAACAAAGAGCCAATTCAAATATGTACCTATAAGTAACCCGATAGCCGTCCATATTGCATCGCTTAAGCCAAACCAGTATGCTACTCCTGGCAGTCCCATAAGAAGCCATCCGCTCATATCTGAGGCTTCCGCTCCCATTGCAGTAACCCAGGGGCCTAAAGATCTGCCTCCAATAATAAAGTTATCACTGCTTGCACCTGCACGCTTGTAATAATATAATCCTATTCCGATTACTACTGCCATATATATACACATGGCAACGATAATTTGCACTCTTTCTCCGCTCATAGCTCTTCTCCCCTTAATGTGTTAATGATTGCATAATTATACCAGAGTAATTCATAATATTCAATTTTTTTGCATAAAAAAATAGGCCAAAATTTTACTTTTTTACCTAAAAAAATATAAAGTTCATTTTTTATTTATAGATGTGCTAAGCATAATAAACTTGCTGGCTCTTCACCTTCCCAACATCTTATTTCAAAATCTGTCGCTTTCCGGGATATTTTTTGAATCATGGCTTTCCAGAAATCATAACTGTTTGCATATGGAATAATGCTTCTGCCGATATAGTGATACTTTATTTTACAATACGCGCAATAAGTCATTTATGAAACTTTTCCGCCTTTTAAAAATTATTGATCTCTGCACACTTGATATAGTTCTACATAGCTGGTTTTCTGTCGGCGTTATTTAGCAATCATTCTTCAAATGTATCAAAAATCTCTGCTCCATAGTTTTTCAGGATATACTCCTGCTTTTTTAAGTTCCGCTATGGCCTTAACCACTCTTTCCTTGTCTTCTTTATATGTTATCCCATACCATTTGTCCGGTGTTCTTAATACCTTTACTCTGCCTTTACCCTCTTTAAGTATATCCCCAACTGCATCCGGCAGGAAGAATTCAGCTTTTATTGGATTGTCTTTAAGTTTCCCAGACAAGAATTTACCGAATCTTATATCAAGCTCTTTTAAAATACTGTTTGTAAATCCCCACATATTCATGGATACAATACTGCCTCTTGGTATTGAAATCCATGATTTTCCATCATCTTCGGTATATTCAGCTCCTTCACCGGCTTTTCTTATATTAACTCTTTCCTGAATGCCTGTAAGATAATCATTTTCATCCAGAGTACAAACGCCCCTTGATACATAACCGTTTTCTGTGAGTGTGTTTTCAATAATATACCCCACCATGGCATAATTGTACTTTTCATCATCGACTGCTTTATCAAGGAAATCGTAAATTATCGAAAATGCACTCTTTCCGTAGTAATCATCAGCATTTATAACGGCAAAGGGACCGTCTATCTTACCTAAACAGGACAGAACAGCATGGCCGGTACCCCAGGGTTTGATTCTGCCGGCTGGAACACTATACCCAACCGGTAAATTATTAAGATCCTGGTAAATATACTCCACCTCAACAAACGGTGAAATACGGTCTCCGATTTTTTCTCTGAAAATTGCTTCATTTTCTTTCTTTATGATGAAATATATTTTTTCAAATCCTGCTCTTATAGCATCATATATTGAAAAATCTATTATCATGTGGCCATTGTCATCAATCGGCTCTATCTGTTTTAATCCACCGAATCTGCTTCCCATGCCTGCCGCCATAATTACTAAAACTGGTTTATCCATTTGACCCTCCAAACATTTTAATAAATCACGATATTTTTCTCTTCTAATCTTCTTTTTGTTACACGACGTATTATAACATAAAATACCGCAAAAGTAGGAACCCCTGCAAGCATTCCAGCAAGCCCGAAAAGGCTTCCGCCCACAACAAGTGCAAATAGTACCCAGAGTCCGTCAAGTCCTATTGATTTACCCACAACCTTCGGATAAATCAAATTGTTTTCCAACTGCTGCAGTATAACTATGAAGACTATAAACCAAAAAGCTTTTTTAGGCTGAGCCATAAGAATAATAAATGCGCAGGGTATTGTACCTATCCATGCGCCGAAAACTGGTATAAGCGCAGTTATCGCAATTATTACACTGCACAGTACGGCATAAGGGAAATTAAAAATCAGCATTCCCAGCAGAACCAGTCCTCCCAGTATAAGCGCTTCTGTCGCCTGTCCCACGATAAAATCCTGAAACGTTTTATTTGCCTGAACGCCGATATCGACGATTTTAGCTGCTGTTTCTTTAGGAATAAAGGCAAACACCAGTTCTTTCATTATCCTTATAAATTTTTCTTTTTTTGCCAGAAGAAATATGGAAACAAAAGTACCCATTATAATATTAATGATTCCGTATGTCAGATTCTTTGTAAAATTATATATCTGGGGGATTGCAGCTGTAATAAACCTGCCGCTCTTATTTATGATCTCATTCCAGTTAATGCTTATTTCGTTCCAAATATCTCCGGACAGATTGTATCTGTCTGTAAAATCGTTCAGAAACTTATTGAATGAATCCATATATGCATTCATATTTGATTTTAACGTTGAAATACTGTCAGTAAGCTGCGGCACCATAAATAACGTTACTAATGTCAAAAATAGCAACACTGATAAAAACGCAGCCAGTATTGACAACGGGCGCTTAAGTTTTCTCAGGAAAGGCTTCTTACCCTTATCCAGTCTGTTGAACAAATGTCCCTCATAAAAAACCATAATAATATTTAGTACATACGCAAAAACAATACCTAAAATAAACGGGCTTAAAATCATAATGATGTTGCTTAAAAATGCCATGACTGCTTTAATGTTGGATACAGCAAGATAAAGCAAGATTGCGTATGTTATCAGAATGAAATAATTTTTTAGTCCGGATCCTGTTTTATTCATTAATCATTCCCCCTTTTTAAGTATACACTATTTTTTTGAAAACTTATTCTACCGTTATTTTTTAATTATCTGACATATTTATTGGATAGCTACATATACAAAAGAAAAGTCCGGAGGGAAAATTCTCAATGAAATTAAAGATGATTGGTTAATCTCGACGCTTTCAATATTTTTATGTCAGCTGCGGACTGGGAAAGAGTTATCAGATTTCTGCTTTAACTTAAAGATAATGATTTTCTTTTTGTGAAAACAAATAGTTCCGATTACATATTCGAAAATAAATAATAAGGGAATATACTGCGGCTGGATTGACAAGTCTCCTTGCTATTAGATATACATGTCATTTGAACCGGACGATGAGGATATTCAAAAATCAATTGTCATAACCGGTCTGGACAGAATCGGAGAAGAAAATAAAGCCCTGATAGTCTCACACCTAGAAGGCTGGTTAATCATACAGAAGCCTTGCTCCTTATAATGCAGATTTTTGAAGGGCTATCTGTATAATCTTTGCATAACTGTATTAATATAATCTGCAAATGTTTGATTTATAAGCGCATAACCTCTTTCATTCGGATGTATGCCATCTTCACAGAGATAATTGTAATAATCCCGCTTTAACAAAAATGGCTGACGTACATCTATATAATTGCATGAAAGACTTTGGGCAAGGTCAACAATTGCCAGGCTATAGGATTCATGATGACGATAGATCAGTTCTATATCTCCTAACCATCTTAAAATGGCAGAAGCATCAAGTCCTCTGGTTATCCAGTTAAAATATTTGCCAGCATGGATAGGAGGAAGATTTACCAATATTGGTTTTATACCATGTTGCCGTAGAGCCATCACCATATCTGCAATACACTCTTTAAATACCGACAGAGGTGTGTTTGGGAAATGTTCTTTATCAGGCGCTGCGGCAACCTCAGCCCATTTAAAATCACAGTCATTTCCGCCGAATTCTATAATTGCCACCTCGGCATCTATACCTTTTTCCAAAGCATTTAACATAAGTTTTTTAGCTTTTGGCGCTGTCATGCCAAATCTTGAATTGTTCTTAACATCTATCCCCAAACCGGTAATCTTATTCATTAATTGATTGGTTTCAATACGCCTGTATTTTTTACAAATCTCATCATAAATAACACCTTTTAAAACAGAATCTCCCCATATCTCAACCCGTTTGATAATATTGATCATACAAATACTCCACACTTCCTAATTTATTTTATGCTATCATCTAGTTTTTGAAACTATATTATATTATTACCCATGTTATGTCAATAGTTTTTATTATCACATTGCATAGTTTTTCACTTCATAATATAATAAAATACGAAAATTTTATTGAAACCGGAGGAATCGCTATGTCTACAATCAAAAGTAAGCTTATCGACTGGGTTACTGAATTGGAAAACTATCACATGCCAAATTGGAATGACCTCCCTGATATCGACCTTTATATGGATCAGGTTATCACCTACCTGGAAAAACAACTTGCTATTTTTTCAAAAAATGATGATGAAAAGCTTATTACCTCTGCTATGATCAATAATTATGTAAAAAACGAAATTATCCCCAGGCCTTTGAATAAAAAATATACCCGTGATCACATGGCACATTTAATATCTGTACTTCGTCTAAAAAATATTCTTTCCCTTATGGATATAAAATGCCTTATTTCCCATGAAAAATTGAATAAGCCTATAGATGTATTATTCGACCAAATTAATTCTATTCAGGATGAGGCTTTTAAGGAAACTGCCCTCAGGGTTAGGGATTCCCTTGAAAAGCTTGACAACGATGAAGCCTGTACAGACAATGAGGAACAGTTGAGCCTTCTGGCGTTGAAATTCGCTTTGGAAGCCAATGCGAATCGTATCGCGGCAAAAAAGATACTCGACGAAATAATGGCATATAAATCACAAATCCATGGAGATGAAATAAAAACAAACGGTAAAGAAAAAGGAAAAGAAAAAAACAAGGATAAAGACAAAAATAAAAGCTAGGTAATGCTTTAGCTTATCTGGGCAGAATCACTTTAAAACTGTTCTGTTTTCCGAGGTTAATAAACTTTACTTCTCCGATACCTTCAAAAGATCTGCGTATTCTGTCCATACCTATTCCGGATTTAATAAATCGCTTTCGTTCGTCAATTGTAATCAAACGTTGATACAGCCACGCATTACGTCTATCAGGATGGCTTTCTCTTATGTTTACGCAAACCTTCCTGCTTTGCGTTAATGAACCGGGATTTATAATCTCTATTGCTTTATGTGTAATGTTTATTAACACTCCTCTGGATAAATCCATGTAATCCCTATGTACCAGAGCATTCGCCAGCGCTTCTTCAAATGCGGTAAAGGGATAGTTTTCATCGTTGATTATCGTTTTTATCTTATTAACAGCCTGATCCAGCATACTGAGGATATTACCGGATATGATGTCGATCTCATCCCCGTTGATTATCTTCAAATAACACTGAGGAAGATATAATTGAGGATTTTTGCCGAAAAGCAGAAGGCCTCCGATAGTAGGACAATACTCTCCCTCATTTTTTTGACCAATAAAACCGAAAGCTTCCATTAAAATGGTTTGGGAGTGGTCCGTATACACATTGATGCTCTTAAAGAATGCATTGACTCTGTCTATCTCCAAATCTTCCAATGTGGCTTGCTTTACAATTACAGTTTCGAAAGTCATGAGTCCATTTTCCTGCATCATGGCGGCCAGCTCCGAGCGTCTGGCAAAATCGGTAGTAGAACCTCTGCGAACATAGAAAGCCCCGGTTTGGAGCATTTGATGAGGCGCGTGTTTACTTTTGAAAATGGTAAGAACGGCTACAGTCTTATTCTTTATTTTGACCAGGTCTAAGCTTACAGGCACCGGTGGATCTGTTCTGTTATATATAATCTGTTGGATTCGTTCTTCAAGAGAGTCATCGGGTTCAATACCTATAATCCGCTTTGTCTTGTCTTCAACTCCGAAAATAATATATCCTCTCCCGCCACGTGAATTTGCAATGGCCGTGACATCCTTAACAAGCTCCTTTTTCTCTCCCTCGGTCGTGAGCTTAATCTCGGCTTTAAAGTCCATTTTTTCGTTTTCTTCTCTTGACAAAAGCTGCTTAAGTCTTTGAACATCCACCGATATAAGACTCCTCCTGCGATTATTATTCCTGATTCAGTATATTATAGCCTTTCTATTAGGAAAGCAGAACATCTGATTGCATCAAAATACTATAAACATGCCTTCCCTTCTTTGTATATCTTTAATTAAAATAATGAAAGCATAAACTTAAGTTACAACTCATTTAATATATCGAGCTTTTTGTAGCTTTTATCAAGTTGCCGGCTGATATATCTGAAGGCAATACTTGAAAAAGTCTTTAAATTTTCGGCTGAAAGCTCAAAATTAAAGACTTTGCCGTTTTGAGCCAATAAGACATACATTATGCCTTTGGCTGTTCCAATATCCACCCTTACAGCTTCGGTATCCTGTTTTGAACAGTTTTCGCAGATAAAGCCATTATATTTAAAGCTAAAAAAAATCTGCTCAATATCCTCGGTATTACATGACGCACAACTGCTGACATGGGGAGGATAACCTGTTATTTGCATTAATTTCAGTGCAAATGCAGAAGACACCAGAAGGGGCGTTCGGCCTTTTTGAAGAGCCATAAGTCCATGAATCAAAAGATTCAGTATTTCTTTGGATAAAGTATTGTCCAGCGCAGCGTCTTCAGCCATTTCCAACATATGGGCAGCGTGGGCAAACCGGGTCAAATCGGTGGCAAGGTTGTAAAAATTCATCTGAACGTCACAATTGTTCATGGTATAGGTTGTTCGTCCCTTAAAAATCACATATTCCCCATAAGTCAGAACCTGTGTCCCATAAGACGAACGACCGTATTTTTTTGCGTTTCTTGCCAAAACGCCTATTTTGCCATGATCTTCGGTAATCAGGGTAATCATCTTATCGCTGTCATTATAGGGCACTTCTTTTATCACAAGACCCTTTGTCTTAATTACGCCCATTTCTTTAAACTTGTTACTCCTTTTTGTATCCAAGTTCATTCAACATGAAATCACTGTTGCGCCAATCTTCCTTAACCTTGACCCAAAGCTGCAAAAATATTTTGGTACCAAAAAGCCTTTCCATATCCTGTCTGGCAAGTGTGCCTACCCGTTTTAACATCTTTCCTTCCCTACCGATAATTATCCCTTTATGGGATTCCTTTTCACAGTATATATTGGCATCGATCTCTATTATGTTTTTATCTTCATTCTCTTTGAACCTGATAACCTCCACCCCAATACCGTGAGGTACCTCGTCATCCAATAAATGCAGAAGCTTTTCCCTAATCAATTCCTGGGCAAGAACTTTTTCCTGCTGATCTGTAAGCATATCCTCCGGATAATACATCTCACCCTCTGGTAGCTTTTCCTTGACAGCATTTAATACCAGATCCTTTGTTTTGGGATCCAATGCGCTTATGGGAATTATTTCGTCAAAATCATATGCTTCACTGTATTGGGCGATTAGCGGAAGAAGCAAGCTTTTTTCCACCATGTCAATCTTATTTATTAAAAGTATTGTTGGAACTTCGGCTTTTTCAAGTTCCTGGATTATCATTGAATCCCCCAGTCCAATCTTTTTATCACGGGCATCCACCATATACAGAATAAGGTCAACCCCGTCAAACGTGCCCAGTGCCTCCTGTATCATGAATTCACCGAGCTTTGTTTTTGGTTTATGGATACCCGGCGTATCCACAAAAATCATTTGATATTCTTCGGTAGTTAAGATTGTCCGGATATTATGCCGGGTAGTTTGGGGTTTGTTGGAAATTATAGCTATTTTCTCGCCTGTAAGAAGATTCAACAAAGTGGACTTACCCACATTAGGTCTTCCGATAATTGTTATAAAACCTGATTTAAAAGCCATTTTTATTTAACATCCTCCATATCACTTTGCTTAAATGAATGAGGCAAAAGTTCCTCAAACGTGAAAACCTTATACTCACCATTTTTGTTGCTTAAGAACAATGGCATATCCGGTGAACAGAACTCGCTTAAAACCTGCCGGCAAATGCCACAAGGCATGGTTGGCGAATTACTGTCACTGGAAACCGCAATGGCCAAAATCTTTTTGGCGCCATCAGATATTGCCTTTACAACGGCAGTTCTCTCGGCGCATATTGCTGCACCGTAAGAAGCATTTTCCACATTGCAGCCTGTATATACTTTACCGTTGTCGGCAAACAGGGCAGCCCCAACATGAAATCCGGAATAAGGGGCATAAGCCTTCTCCCTGATATTTACCGCAAGCCTTACCAGTTCCCCGGCCTCAGGGATACCATTTTTACGTTCTGACATTTTGCACTCCCATAATATAAAACCAGATTCATTTTACCACTTTGTAAGTGTCTGGAAAAGCATTCATCTGTCATACCTGTTTGAGTTTTCATTGTATAATCAATCTATGGCGCAATCCAGTAATATTATATATATTATAAACTTATGTATTAAGAATAATTTAACCATAATCAGTCATTCAGTCAATATTTTGAAAAGTTAAATCTGGTTAATATTAATAATTTGTGGTATATTCTTTTCTATCAAACATTTTGGAGGTTATTCATGAAAAAACCGCTATTTATTTCACTGAAAACAAAGATTCTTTTGCTTAGTATTTTTTTAGTCTTATTCTGCACTCTACTGGTTGGGGGATACGTGATCATTCAACTTCCGTCTATCACCATAAATGCTGTTGGAAGTGATTATATTACTATTTTAAAATCCATATCCAAAACTTTGGATATTGAGAAGTTTGAAAGTATTAAAAGCAGTGATATAAACAGCGAGTATTATGTGGAAATTAATCGCGAATTCTCAAAAATTAAGGATACTTTAGGGTTCGAACATTTATATCTGTTGAAAAAGAATTCAAAGGGTGAATTCTTTCAGTTTACAGGCCGTGCAGACGAAATTGATACCATTTCCGGAGCGACCATTGAAACTGATGCTGTATCAGGCGCGACTGGAATAGTTGACAGCGTTTCAGGAGCTACTGCAATTACACAAAACAGTATGAATATTACCGAAGCAATGCGTGACAGTTTCAATGGTGAAGAAAAATTTGAACTGCAGGATAATGAACAGTGGGGAAAACTTTTTTCCATTTATGTTCCGGTTAAGAACACCTCCGGTGAGACAGTTGGCGTACTTTTGGCAAATCTGGACGGAAAGGCTATATATGAAGCTTTTTATAACGTAAGAATCAGGATATTAACTATCGGTCTTTCAGTTTTAGCGATAGGCATTATTACTTCCATAATCTTCTCCAATCTTTTAGTGAAATCCATCACAGATTTCCGGGATCGCATGGGAAAGGTTCAGGCCGGAGATCTGACCCAGATTATTGATTCCAAAAGAAATGATGAAATAGGGATATTGGCTGAAAGTTTCAATAACCTTATAAATTCCCTGTCAAATATCATAGGAGTTATCAGAAAAAAATCGGATGATTTGAATGATATGGCAGGCCATCTTGCTCAAATATCGGAAAGCATTGCGCATTCTTCTGTTGAAACAACGCATGCCATATCGGAGATTACCGCCGGAGCGCAACATCAGGCAGATGAACTTTTGTTTATACATAACAAGCTGAGCGATTTTAACAGGATAGTTCAACAAATATATAATTCCTTAGAAGCGACAAAAAACAGTATAGAGTTGACCGGCAGCTTGTCAAACGAAGGAAATATACAGCTTAAAGCATTGAATCAATCCATAAAAAGCTCCAGCGAATCCTTTGACATTGTAGCTGATGAAATCAACAGGCTTAGTGAGAATGCCCAGCAAATCGATGAGATTAATAAGGTTATACAGAACATATCAAGGCAAACCAATCTTTTGGCTTTAAATGCTGCTATTGAGGCATCCCGCGCAGGCGAAGCCGGAAAGGGTTTCACAGTGGTTGCTGAGGAAATCAGAAAACTGGCCGAACAGTCAAAGGAATCTTCAGACAATATCCGTGCCATAATTGATGATATCATTTCATCCATTAAAAGTGTAGTAACCACAAGTTGTGATGCCAAAGATAAGCTGAACGAACAGGTTAGGTTTGTTGAAAACACCAACAACGCTTTCTTGAGCATTTTGAATTCGTTGAACGAATCCATCCCTTTGCTCCGGGAAACGTTTGAAAGCGCAGATGAAATGATCAAAAGCAAAGATCTGATAATAGAAAAAGTTAATTCAGTGACTGCAGTAGCGCAGGAAGCATCGTCCAGCGCTGAGGAAATATTGGAAGCAACAGAAACTATCAGTGGACAGATCGAAGAAATAGCAGCATTTTCCAGAACACTGAATGATTTATCAGATGATTTGTTGAGTGAAACCAAAACTTTTAAAATATAATGAACAAAAAAATTTGTAAAGATTACGGGTTATATTAAAAAAAAGTAAATAAAAATTGCAAAACCACTTGTATTTTTTCTTAAAAATGTTATACTACAAGTAAAATAATATTTATGTCCGGATTAATACTGTTTTCTAGTTCTGCCCACTCCTTAATTTTTGGATTATGGGTCATGAAGAAAGGTATAATCCAGAAATTAAAGGAGGTTTTTTGTTATGGAAGACAAAACACTACAATGCAAGGACTGTGGAGCAGAGTTCGTTTTTACAGTAGGCGAGCAAGCTTTTTACAAGGAAAAAGGTTTTGAGAATGAACCGCAAAGATGTCCTGATTGCAGAAGGGCTAGAAAGTTAGCGAGAAATCAAAACAGAGGTCCAAGATATTAAAAATTAAGGAGAGCATAGCTCTCCTTTAATTTTTCTCGTAATCATGAAATCACTTCTTATATTCTTATAGTTAATATACATTTGTGTAAAACTGACCGAAATAAAAGCTTTCATTGATTTACGTTCTTATGCAATTGCGGCATTGGTAATGAATAGTTTTTCGCCGTCACTGTCAACTATGGCGGTATCTCCCTCGGATATACGTCCTTTGATCATCTGTCTCGACAATTCAGTTTCTATTTCCTTTTGAATGAATCGTTTAACAGGTCTTGCGCCGTACTCGGGATTCCATCCCTCGGCGACTATATGATCCAATGCGGCTTCGGTTAATTCGATCTTTATATCTCTTTCAGCCAGTCTTTTTGACAATGTTTTTATTACCAGTTTGACAATTTGCTTAACTTCAGCCTGGGTAAGAGGTTTAAACAGTACAATGTCGTCGATACGATTCAGGAATTCCGGTCTGAAGCCATATCTCAATTCTCTCATAACTTTTTCCCGGGTTACATCATCAATTTCCCCTTCTCTTCCAGTATTCTCCAGGAGAATATGGCTGCCGATATTTGAGGTCATAATAATTACCGTATTCTTAAAGTTAACAACTCTGCCCTGGCTGTCGGTAAGTCTTCCGTCATCCAGTATCTGCAGCAGTATGTTGAACACATCCGGATGGGCTTTTTCTATTTCATCAAACAAAATAACACTATATGGTTTTCTTCTGACAGCTTCGGTAAGCTGGCCTCCTTCATCATAACCGACGTATCCCGGAGGTGCTCCGATAAGTCTGGCAACCGAGTGTTTTTCCATGTACTCGCTCATATCAATACGTACCATATTCTCTTCGGTATCAAACAAAGCTTCGGATAATGCTTTTGCCAGCTCTGTCTTACCTACTCCGGTAGGTCCCAAAAAGATGAAGGAACCTATCGGCCGCCTGTTATCCTTCAAGCCTGCCCTGGCTCGAAGAACGGCTTCAGAAACAGCTTTTACAGCCTCATCCTGTCCTATGACTCTCTGATGAAGTATATTCTCCAAATTTAAAAGTTTTTCTTTTTCTTCTTCCATCAGCTTTGTAACAGGTATACCCGTCCATTTCGAAACAATTTCGGCTATTTCCTCTTCGGTAACTTCCTCCTTAAGCATGCGTCCTGACAATTCGGATTGGCGCTTCTTCTCCTGGGCAAGTGTATTCTCCAGTTCGGGAAGCTTACCGTATTTCAGTTTTGCAAGCGTCTCCAGG
>Ga0134103_1002723_pt1 | contig 13030 bp, 13 predicted proteins | sample 14_taG_2_FD_94445 | JGI IMG/M metagenome (GOLD analysis project Ga0134103, IMG submission 94445) | Switchgrass degrading microbial communities from high solid loading bioreactors in New Hampshire, USA - 14_58_20_212_A1 metaG | ecosystem: Engineered > Bioreactor > Semi-continuous > Anaerobic >...
AAATGCTTCGCGTCTGCTCGCGGCTGATCGTGATGAAGGACCGGGAAATTGTGGGCGAGCTCAGCGGGGTGGATTTAACGGAACAAGATGTCATGCAGATGATCGCGCAGGGGGGTGAATGAGATGCCAAGGCTAAGAGCACGGTTCGATCGCTTGTCCCATCTCTTCTTTCCCCTCTCGGTTCTGGTGGTCCTCCTGATCATTAACTTGATAAAGGGTGCCGACTATTTCAGGATTACCATGATCAACGGGGTCTTTTACGGAAACATCCCAAATATCCTGTTCGGCGCCTCGGAGTTGGTTATTCTGTCAATCGGGATGACCCTGGTCAGTGCGGCCGCCCGCGGGCAGGACATCAGCATCGGTGAGATCGGCGCGATTAGTTCCGCCATCTTCGTCCAGTATGTCTTGAATGCCGATGGGGTCACCATCTGGACCATCCTGGCGGGTTTCCTCATCAGCTGCGTTGCCGGACTGGTGATCGGCGCCTTCAACGGCACCCTGGTTTCATTCTTCAATGTCCAGCCCATGGTTGCGACCCTCATCCTGTTTTTGGGGGGCAGGTCGATCGCGTTTATCATTGACGGCAAAGTATCGCCCATCCTGGCGAACCCGATCTCGAACCAAATCGGCACCGTAATACCGGGTGTGCCAATCCAGACGCCGATCATCCTGACCGCCGTCTTCATCGTCCTCGTGGCCGTGGTCCTCAAGACCACCAATCTTCGCCTCTATGTGGAGGCGGTGGGGGTCAACCCAAGCGCGGCGCGGCTGAACGGGATCAATCCGAAAAGGGTTATCTTCCTGACCTTTTTGATCATGGGAGTATGCAGCGCGGTCGCGGGTTTCATCGCGGTTAACAAGGCGGGGCGCCACGACAGTGTCAACCTGCTCAAGTTCATAATGATGGACGCGATTCTGGCCGTCGCCTTAGGCGGAAACTCCCTGGCCGGCGGTAAGTTCAGTATCACCGGTTCGATTATCGGCGCGTACACCATCGAGGTGCTCAACAGGACCCTGCTTCGATTGGAAGTCAACCCCGAAGCCATCAAGGCCTTCAAGGCGGTCTTTATAATCGTCCTCATGGTCATTGCTTCGCCGGTAGTCAGGGCCTCTGCCAGGAGATTACTGGATAAGGTACAGACAACTGTCACCGGATCCTCCGTACCCCAGGCAGGAGGACTGAGCAAGGCGGTTGTTACCATGACGGACAGCTCTGCGAAGAGGGAGGAGTAAGATGGGACCCCTGAACAGACGCAAACCAAGAACAAGACTGTCGAACTCGATGCTTCTTTTCATCATCGCTGGGGTTATCTTTCTCCTGATGTACGGGATCGCCATGATCAGTTTCCCCGTTAGTTTCAGGCAGTTTCAGACCTTCTTCGACTTCTTCAACCTGAACGCGGCGCTCTTTATCGCTACCCTTGGGATGTGCATCGTCATGATCGGAGGCGGCATCGATATCTCGATCGGCGCCGTCTGCGGCCTGGTTACCATGGCCTGCGCCATGTTGCTGCAATCGGGAGCGGGGGATATTTGGGGCGCCTTGTTTCTGGCGCTGGGAATCGGCCTTGCCTTTGGGCTCATGCATGGATTTCTCATTGCCTATCTTGAGATCCAGCCGTTTATCATAACGCTGGCCGGGATGTTCTTGGCGCAGGGGCTGCTGACGACTCTCCACAAAGAGCCGCTCAATGTGACCAAGCCTGCTTTTGTTGCACTGCGGCGATTCACGATTGAGATTCCTTGGCTGGGTACCGTCAACAGGCTGGGCGTGTTCATCCCGTGCGAAATCAAACCAAGCGTCATCGTGGTGGTGGCCCTTGTTGTTCTCTACGCCGCCCTGATGAAGTGGTCGCGATTCGGGCGCAATCTCTACGCGGTCGGCGGCAATCGCCAAAGCGCCCGGATGCTCGGGGTCAACGTCAAGAAAACGATCTTCCTCTCCTACGTGCTCTGCGGGTTGACCGCCGGAATCTCCGGCTTTGTCTTCCTCATGACAACAGGAGCCGGCAATATCGGAAATGGATCGTTGTACGAAATAAAAGCCATCGCCGCGAATGTCATGGGCGGCGTAATGCTCAACGGCGGCGTGGGCAACTTGCTGGGCGCGCCCACCGGGACTCTGACCCTCCTGACGATAAATGAAACGATCCGGGCGGCGGGTGTCCAATCAAACCTGCAAGCGATCGTCAGCGGACTCTTGTTGTACCTCTTCATTGTGCTGCAGAGCGTCATTATGTCGTTGCGGGAGGGAAGGGAGTTCAAACTTGTTCTCCCTTCATGGCTGAAACCGCATCGGGTGCAGGACAAGTAAGAGGTCAAAAACCCAACAAAGGGACTGCTGGAGCGAATCCTGGACCGAGACAATCTCAACAAAGCCTTTATACAGGTCAAGAGGAACAGTGGTAGACTGAATGATCCAACAACCAATAAGCGAAGTGCTGACCCCGATCTACGAAGAATTGAAGTCCGCCCGGGAGTCTTCCCGGGCGGACTGCTTATGCTGTTCTTGTACTGTGCCCTCGGGCATTTGCATATGGCGTGATACAGGTCTACTGCACGGAACCTGTGATCACGTCAACATTGCCCGCGCCTAGGATATAATGTCCATCTTCATTGACAACAGTAATCTTGTAAGTTCCCACTGCAGGTATTTCGTCGGCAGAGAACTGTAGTATGGCTTCGCCGTCTACAATACGCGCTGTTTTCCCTAACAGTTTGACGAAGAACCCTTCGAGATCCGCTCCGTTGATGTAGACCGGGACACGGGCCGGTTCTCCCCTGACGAGTTTGCTGACAGGTGAGAAAGCAGGAGACTGAACCAATCCTGTAGTATTTGCCCGGTCTGGGTACGAGAATAGGATGTGGTAGTTCTTAATAAAACCGTCCTTGATGAACCGTACAACGGCTGTGCCTGAGGGCGAAGTCGCCTGTGTAATGGTTATCTTTACGTCAGGATCGCTGGCAGACGCCGCAATCTTCGGGATGCTCTCGCCCGAGTGCTCATACTCGATCATACAGTGGGTATAGTCGGTTACTCCCCATGTGTTGGGAGTCCTGATTGGTGTCGCAGGCAAGGTCAGCGGCTTTCCGTCGGCCCAAATGCTCAACACCGGCGGCTCTGCTGGAGGAACAACTTGTTTTCCGGCGGTGCTGAACGCAAGACCGTTCATTTCGCAAAGGACTGCGTCCGCATTCTCAGACCTGAAGACAAAGAATATCGCATGCTTTCCTTCCACCTCATCGAGAGCCGGAACGGGTACGGTGAACCTCGTCTTCTGCTGGACGGCGTCTCTGGAAACCTTCAGTTCACCGATCTTGACGCCGGCGTTGGCTGTGCCCGCAGGCCAGGGGGTATCCATCATTATGTCGATGGTGAAGTCCTGTCCTGCCGGAGTCAGATAAAGATCGAGCTTAGTGCCGCTTTCCTTCGTGAAGTTAAAGTACTTGTAACCCACAATCGACGAATCTCTGATGTTGACTATCGGATTGTCGTTGTTCCATACATCCCATGCGCCCGCTACATAAGGACGGTTACCCGGTGTGGCACCAACACCCGGCAGCATCAAAGCGGCAGGTGTTACCCAACAAGCATATCCTGCGGAATAATACTTGTAGGGATCCAAACCGTTGATTTCCCATCCTTGAGATGTAACCTCAGCGCCCTTATAGTGATTGCCGTTCACATCCGTCAAGGTTGTCAAGCCGGTGATTAGTACGTCTCCTTGCGGCGTTATTTCGACATTGATCGGCTCGACCATAGATTGACGCGCATACGGATTGTCATTGGTCACTCTGTGGAAGAACACATACCATTGTCCATTGATCTCCTGAATGTTTCCGTGGGTATTTCTATGCGAGTAGGTATATATCATCTTACCGTCTTGATCCAGAGCTGGTCCACGGGCATCAACTATTACACCGCCGCATATCCACGGTCCCAGCGGGTGGTCGCTGTATGCGTACCTCTTGGTACCAAACGCAGGTTCCAATCCATACTCCGCTCCCGAACGTCCGGCCCATATGAACAGGTATTTCTTTACACCATCGATCTCGATTTTCTTCAAGACTGAAGCCTCGTAGAAGTTGAACCCTCCGTGTTCACCGCTGGTGCTTTCCCCGCCGGGAACAAAACCGTCTTCGCCTGTGCCACCGCGTAGGGTACCAGGTATTGCCGTATAGAGATCCGGGTAAAGCTCGCACGCATACGATGCGTTTCCTCCGCCCCAGTAGGCATACGCCCTAAAGCCCCACTCCGAAGTTGGATCTTCTTCGAAGAAGAGGCAAGGGTCAAAGCCCATAACACCCATTCCCTGGGTTGGGTTCTCCGGGTCCATGTTGATCTCTACGAAGGGACCATCCGGCCTTCTTGATCTGGCCAGCTGGTTCATTCTGTTCCTGCCCCTGTTGTGCGGGTACATGTAGTACCATCGGCCGCCATCTTCTTCCATGGTTAGGACCTTGCCAGGATTATTGACGTCCGCAATAAACTCCGGGTGCGCATTCATGTAGTCTATGTACTTCTGGCCGAAGTACACCTCACAGATGGACGGTGCATACATAGTATGTATCGTACCGCCCGTTGGTGTTGTACACTTTAGACACAAAAGCAGGGCCGTCATAGCGCCATTCAGTTGGATTCTCCAGGGGTGCCGACCAGACGACGACGTCTATTCCGCAGTAAGCAGTTACGGTAATATCGTGACTACCGTAGAGATATACGATACTTGCCCGGATTGTCGGGATCCTCAAAGATATGCGGATCCTCGTCAGGAATGTGCTCCCACAGCGGCAGATATGGATTCACGGCCTGCGCCTCCTGGAACGGCAGAGTGGAAAGTACACCCAAGAACGCGAAGAGCGACAGTGCGAAAGACAACAGTATTCTTGATCTTGTTCTTGCACTCATGACTTATTCCGCTCCTTCTTTTCATTTCCTGGCATTGGTTTGGAAGCCCATTCTACGTCTGAATCCCTGCTATTCACTATTCACCTCCTGTTCCTGAACAAACAGCGCATAGATGACGATGTTTGTGCGTTTTCGTTCAAGGGGCATTGCTTCGCCAGACGAACACGAAGATTAGCTTATCCCCCTAAGATATACGTGACGCTAAGCAGGAATATATCAACTCTTACCTATGCTCCAGAAAACGGGCTTCGGCAGGTTTCTTGAAGCTGGGAGAATGGCTGACGGAGTAGTCATGGCACGGAAGGTCACAATGTCTATTAACAAGGAACAGGCCTGCCGGGCCAACGGGGCCGGCAGGCCAGCTCGACTCCATCCTAAGATTCAGGGCACCGACTACCCCTTTCGCACCTTTCCGAAGACGAACGCTTCTACTAGGTCTGGGCCGAGGAACGGGGCTAGAGAGACCAGTGCCTGTCGATCAAGGGATCCATCCTCGATCTTGAGAAGAAGTCTGCGCAATGCGTCTCGACCAAGAAACGGCGCCAGGTTGTCAAGGTGATCTATGGAGAGCTTGCCTTCGCTGATCAGGTCGACAGCCTTCTCCAGCTTCTCTCTGCTGACAAACGGAGCCAGATTGACGAGGCAGTCTGGATCAACTTCGCCGACGCATGCCATATCGAAGATCCGGTCGACCGCCTCGCGGCTCATGAAAGGCGCCAGATCGGACAGGAGACTGAGGTCCAATTCCGCTCCTGCACCTGATCGCGGCTCTGGACTCGTATGTTCCTCTGGAGATGTGGCTGAGGCAGACGAGCTTTGATCCATGTTCGCTTCGGCGACAGCCGCTGGCTCGTCACGCAACTCGCTCTGATCGTCTCTCCTGTCCAGCCCGGTCAGGACCGTCACAGGAGGTTGTACGATGACCCGAACCTGCTCGGGCCTCTCACTCGCATCGACCCTTCTCAAGGGACTGACGTGAGACTGACCCGTTGTAAGGCGGGTGCCGCCTCCGAGTATCTGCTCGATCGAGACACCGAACAGGTTAGCGAGATCCAGTAGCGTCTGAACGTCCGGCAACGCCAATCCGTTTTCCCACTTCGATACCGCCTGGTGGGTGACGTTGAGCTTGTTGGCCATCTCAGCCTGGGTCATGTCGGCATCGCGTCTCAGTTGTGATATGTAAGCTCCCACCGCTCGCGTATCTATCATTCGAATCACTCCCTGTTCATAGTAGATACGGTGACTGCTGTTTGATAGGCGCCTATCTCTCACTCACACCATAGCACGAGACCAGGCGCCCGGCCACCTACCGGGAGTTGAAATCGCTAGACTCTCAGTTGAACCCGTGAAGTGTCAACGCGGGGTTTCTGCTCTGACGAATGCAACTCTCAGTTGCGCACAGGCAACAGCTGAGTTGCCCGCTTCATTTGCCCTGCCATGTTCGTTGCCGTCGCCAGCTTCATTGGCGCTGCTATCTCTCTAGGTTGTACGAGCGGCTGCCTCTCGGCTACCCCTCAACGAAGTCGAACAGCTCCTCTATTGAGGCGCCCAGCGACTTCGCAATGGTGAATGCCAACTTCAACGAAGGGTTGTACCTTCCGTTTTCGAGATGCACAATGGTTTCCCGCCGGACTCCTACTGCAGAGGCCAGGGCATCCTGGGTCATCCCTTTCTTCGCTCGGTACTCCCGCAGTCTGGTGACCATCTTCATCTACCTCTCACCCCACTTCTCGTAGTAGGTGAGAGATGCGGCAAATACGAGCATCTGGACCGCGAAGCTGACTGCGAATCCCGCCGAGTACACCATGGCGGGTGACTTGGTGAGCGCACCTATGCTCACTACGATGGGGTAGATCACTGCTCCGCACACAAAACCGTTTCTAGCCGCCTTGTCGAGGTTCGCTTTGAACAGCTCATCCGGCAAGGTCCTCGAGAAGCCGAAGAAACCGAAGAACCCACAGAAACCGAAGAAACCTGGGTTGTCGGTGACCAATCCCAGTAGGCCCAACAGACCCAGAAATCCCAATAGACTCACCTTATTGCGCATGTTGACTGTCCTCCTGTTATATATTTATCACTTTATGTGATGAATATGTAACACGGAGTACTGATTGTCAACGGCAGACTTGGAAGACGGAGCATTCGGAAAACGGCACGTCTGGAAGGCAGCGCCCTTTGGGGAATGCTGCCGTCCAGACGTTCGTGCACTACTCTAGGTTCGCCAGTTCGTCACTGATGAACGCCATCAGCTCACGCACTGTCTTGTCCGAGAAATCGAAGTCGATGCCGGCCGCTGCGTACACTACGGGTAGGGGTGCCGAACTGCCAAGCGATAGGGCCTTCTTGTACCCCGCGATGCCGGCGGCTCTGTCCTTCCTATACAGCCTGTAGAGTTGCACGGCTCCGAGCTGTGCGATCGCGTATTCGATGTAGTAGAACGGGTACGAGAAGATGTGCAACTGAGCCTTCCACCTGTGCATCAGCTCTTCCTCAAACCCTGTCCAATCGACCCAGTGATAGGCGAGAGATCGAGCTATCTCTGCAAACTCGCGGTTCCTGGCGCTCGCGTCCTGTGAGGCGTTGAGATAGATCCAGTGCTGGAAACTGTCTACTGTCAGCGCCCACGGCAGGAACACGACGATTCCCTCGAGCTGTTCTCTCTGAGCACGCTTCAGATCTGCAGGATCCGAGTAGAACTCGCCCCACTCAGACATGGTCAGCAGCTCCATGGACATGCTGGCAAGCTCCGCTGATTCCGCGGGCGACCGCCTGTATTCGAAGGGCTGCATCGACGCAGTTAGGAGGTTGTGAACAGCATGCCCCGACTCATGGACCAGAGTTCGCACGCTCCCATGGGTGGGGGCCGCGTTCATGAAGATAAATGACGTGCCGGTCAGTGGGAGATTTGAGCAGAAACCACCAGGCCGCTTGGCTTTTCGGGTCTCCAGGTCGAGACATCCGCGATCGTTCATTGTCTGCAGAAGCTTGCCAAACTCAGGATCGACTTTGGCAAGCACGTTGACACACTTCGTTACAAACTCGCCCGCGTTTTGATATGGCTTCAGGGGTTTCTGTCCCTTTGGGGTGCCGTCCGTATCCCAAGGCTTGATGGTGTCCACACCGAGTTGCTGTCCACGTCTCTTCATGATCTCGCCGTGGAGCGGCACCACATGCTTGGCTACAGCATCACGGAATCGGTAGCAATCATCAGGGGTGTATGAGAACCGATAAAGTCTCTTGAACGTGTAGTCGCGGTAGTTCGGCATGCCGGCGTTTTGGGCGATCTGATGCCTCAAGCTCACCAGCTTGTTCATGATCTCGTCCATTGCGTCTTTGTCGCGAAGTCGGCGGGATTGAACCAGTCTCCAAGCCTGCTCGCGCTCTTCGCGGTCAGAGCTTCTCAGGTGCTGGTCCATTTGCTGAAGTGTCTTCTCCTCGCCCTTCCAGTTGACGGTCATCTTCGAGGTTAGCGCGAAGTAGTCATTGACCAGCTTCCTCGTCTCTACTTCGATGGGGATGTTCTCGTCTCGGTGGATCTCGATTGCCGCAGCCGTGCGCCTCGCGAGTTCATCGTAGTAGCTGGGTAGATCGGACTTGTACGGACTGTCGTAGAAACGCTTGTCGAGCTTGATTTTGTACCTCTGAATCAGCGGCATCAGCTTCTGCTGATCGAACTCGTGTCTGGCCTTTGCCTGTTCATCCTCTGTGTTGCACGAGAAGTCGATTGTGTTGCGGTTCATTCTCTCGGCGAGAGCTTCGCTGAACCTTCCGCGCTCAATAAGCCAGGCTTCGAGGGATTTGGGATCGGAGATGTCTTGAGCCAGGAGCTGGTTGAGATACTCCTCGACTCTGTTCAGGTCGTCAAGAGGCAGGGTTGTAGGATCGAGAGTCTTCATTCGCTTTCACTCCATCCTTCCGTTGAGAATCAAAGCGCATACTTATGAATATCGAACAGCAGACTCCCTGACACTACGACGCGCCGCGCCTGTTGTCCTGCCTTAGGTCGCATCGGTTACGCTTCTTGAGCCAGCGCGACTCGTCTGTGGCTCAGTGGCACGCGGCATGGCTGGGGTTTTGTAGTGGAACAGGTGGCTTGGCTAAAGCCTTCCTCGCAGAGTGGACGAGAACCGCCTATTCTGTTACAGTTATGATCGGAGTGATGCGACGTGGACGCAGCTTCGATGGTAGATGAGCAGCTTGTGCCGCGGGGGATCACGGATCAGAGAGTGCTCGCGGCAATGAGGTCGGTCAGAAGGCACCGGTTCGTGCCCATTCAGTATCGGCTGAGTGCCTATTACGACGGCCCTTTGCCGATTGGATACGGTCAGACGATTTCCCAACCCTACATAGTTGCGCTCATGACTCAGTTGCTCGAGACCGAGCCGGAGGCCACTGTACTTGAGATAGGCACCGGTTCCGGTTATCAAGCTGCTGTGCTGGCCGAGCTCGTGAAGCATGTGTACACTGTCGAAACCATTAAGGAACTCGCAGACAGGGCACGCAAGGTCCTCGAGAGTGAGGGCTATACCAATGTGACAGTGTACCACAGGGATGGCTCCTACGGATTGCCTGAACACGCGCCCTATGACAGAATCATGGTCACTGCAGCGGCGCCGAGGGTTCCGGATCAACTCAAAGATCAGCTGGCTGACGGAGGCGTAATGGTCATCCCGATCGGCCCGGCATACGGCGTCCAGGTGCTCAGGCAGATCAGGCGGGTAAAGGACGATTTCGAGTGGACAGATCGCGAGTACGTTCGATTCGTCCCGTTCACCGGAGGCGTCTCGCAGTCTGAGGATGAATGAGACCGATTCTGCCCGGCGTTCATACGATGGAGTGTCTGCTGCAGCCGGAAGGCCCAGAGAGGCCGGCCGCATCAGTATGCAACTCCAACAGACCGGGCAGGTGGAATGTGTGACCATAGAAGAGGCCGTTCGCAGGTATGTCGGTGTTCCGTACAGACACAACGGTCGAGACATGAACGGTTTGGATTGCCTTGGGCTGATCTGGCGTTTCTACCGAGACATGGGCGTATACGTGCCAGATTCAGATGGAAAACCGATAGACAAGGAGTGGTACAAAGAAGATCCAGAGCGCTATATACGCGGAATCCTGAGGGTTGGGAAGCCTGTTACAGGACGTCTGAAGCCGCTCGACCTGGTGTATTTCCAGCTGAAAGGCGTCGTCCGACACGCCGGGATAATGGTGTCGCCCTACACGTTCATACATGTCCGGGAGAACCGCCCGGTCATGGTGAGCCGGCTGAGCGGGCCGTGGCTTCGAGCGTACGCAGGCGCGAGAAGGCTGGTTGACGAGCAGGATTAGCGCCGCGCAAAGCCAGAGCATGTGGAGACAGACGCGAAGCTGGCATGGCTCGATACTCTCGTTGACGGCAACACAGTGTATGGTATAATAGAGGCGATGTCTATATACCCGGGGTCTTCAGGACCGAAAGAAAACGATTCGCACAAGATCAACTCCCGATCCTGGCGCCCTGCGGTAGACGGCACAATCTCGGTCCGATAGGGCTGCATGGTATCAGGGAGGTTCATAATGTACGAAGACAAGGTTTTGGTCTGCAAGGACTGCGGTGAGGAGTTTGTCTTTTCAGCCGGCGAGCAGGAGTTTTACGCGGAGAAGGGGTTCGAGAACGAGCCGGGGCGCTGCCCGGCCTGCAGATCGGCACGGAAGCAACGGCGAGCTGAGATGGGCGAGAGACAGATGTACGACGCAGTATGTGCAGACTGCGGAGCGGAGTGTCAGGTGCCGTTCAAGCCTAGCGGAGATAGGCCTGTCTACTGCAGAGAGTGCTTCCAGGCAAGGAGATCAAACGCGAGCAACTGGTAGACCAGTAACAGAACACGCTGACAAAAACGAGGGGCGACAGAGATGTCGCCCCGTTCTTGTTCCTGAATGTGGAGGATAAAGGCGTGTCCCGTCGAAGATGTCCGTAGTATCCGCTGGAGGTCAAGCTTGTCATGAAGAAGCGAGTCTTGACGTGGTTGCGGAAGGCGCGAAGAAGCCGAATAACGCTTATGGCAGTCGGCTCCTCTGGCAAGTCGGTCAAAGGAATCGCCGTTCCGGCTCTGGCCGCCTGGGCGCTTGTGGCTGTGATCGTCTTGCTACTCAGCTCGGCGTCCATATCTTACGTGATGATGTCAGCCTCTCTAGTTCGTCACGCCAGGCTCAACAAAGAAAAGGACTTAGTGATTCGCGAACTTGCCGCAAGGAATCACGAGCTGCTTGCCGTGGCTGATGCTCAGCAGAACCGGTTGGCGTATTTGTCCGAGCAGCTGCAACTCGTGGAGCTGAAGATCAGCGCGATCAGCAGCCTGGGCGAGGAGATCATCGCTACCCTGGGCAGCGACGTACAGCTGTCGTCGCATCTGGACTTTCTGTCTTTGAGCGTGCCAGCAGAGAGCCGCTTTCCAGCCATTGATCCGTTTCTAGGTTCGGGAGGAGTCGACCGGGCACTGCCGGGCAGTGTCCACGCGGACTCGCAGCGGACTGTCAGCATCGCAGATCTTGTGTCGACGAAGGTCGAAGCCATGCTGGGCGCTCTCGCTCACGACGTCGAGGCGTTCGGACTGCTGAAAACCGAGGCCGAATCGTATGCTTACAGGGTGAGTCACACTCCAACTGAATGGCCTGTCACCGGTCGCATTTCCTCGTCCTACGGCTCCAGGGTTCATCCCATATATGGAGATCGCCGGTTCCACGATGGCATTGATATTGCTGTTCCTGTGGGGACGCCGGTGAGAGCCTCCGCCGACGGTGTGGTGACCTGGTCTGGAAACAAGAGCGGCTACGGCCTCACTGTCATCATAGACCATGGGAACGGCATAGAGACCCTCTATGGACACAACTCACGGTTGGTCGCGAAGCGGGGCAGTGAGGTGAAGAAGGGGCAGGTCATTGCGTACTCCGGGAACACAGGCGTTTCCACCGGGCCTCATCTGCACTACGAGGTGAGGAAGGCAGGGAAGTGCGTCGATCCCATGGTCTACCTGGATTAGTCCGGTTGCGTGTAGCATAGGTGAGCGGTGACGGTGACCCCTGTCTGGCCCCTGGAGGTTTGCCCTTCGGCACAGGCAGCGTCACCTCGTAGCAATCGGGAGGGCTGCGTATGTTCGGGCGGAAGGAAGCACCGAGTCCGCAGAGTGGCAAGATCACGACAATTGTAGGAAGTGACGCTCGGATCGTCGGATCGGTCACGTCTGTCGGTGTGATTCGCATTGACGGGAGATTCGAAGGAGACATCAGAACTGAGTCTGATGTGGTGGTTGGCGAGCAAGGTTACGTGCAAGCCAAGGTGTTGGCTCGAAATATGTCAGTGGCGGGCGAGGTCCGCGGCAACCTTGACCTCAGCGGCAGGTTGGAGATCTCGTCTTCGGGCAAGGTATTCGGAGAGATAACAGTGTCTGCGCTGGCGATAGAAGAGGGCGGGACCTTCAAAGGCAAATGCGACATGGGCAAGAATGGAGCTGACGCCAGCACCGGCGGCGCCGGCGCCAAGGCAGTTGACAGCTCAGAAGAGCATGTGGTATCCTAGTGTCTGCCTGCCGGGAGTCTCAACGCAGCGCACTCGCGCGTGACATCTGTTGGCAGAGGTTACGGCCCTGTAGCTCAGGGGATAGAGCAGCGGTTTCCTAAACCGCGTGCCGGGTGTTCGAGTCACCCCAGGGCCGCCATCCACATCCTCACGCCTCTTGGTTCCTATTCTCGACGAGAAACCTGCTCTTCATAGCCCTGCCCAGATATGGTGTGAATCTACTCGTCGTTGCATTTCTGGTTGGATGTGGTACAATACTAGCATAGTCCTAATCCTAGGGTCGCTTGGGACAACAGGTTCTTGCTTCGGCAGACTTGGCATGCTGCCTCCAAACGAAGCCCGATGGAATAAGACTAGAGTAAGTCCGGATAGGGCTGAGTTCCATTAGGAGGTTGTCTCATGTTTCAAGACAAGACCCTGGTTTGCAAGGACTGCGGAGAGGAATTCATCTTTACTGTAGGCGAGCAGGAGTTCTACGCTGAGAAGGGGTTTGAGAACGAGCCCACTAGGTGCAAAGCGTGCCGCTCGACTCGCAAGGCGCAGCGGGGGGCAGGCGGAGGCATAAG